>FRDC01001634.1_pt1 | contig 101004 bp, 92 predicted proteins | sample 1106171 | NCBI WGS metagenome assembly FRDC01 (sample SAMEA3930566, study PRJEB13176) | freshwater metagenome | biome: Drinking water system; feature: drinking water; material: water | place: Singapore | collected 2014-12-20
AATCTTAAATCCAACCATAATTGGGACGGAACCAGAGACAGAATGGCGAATTTCGTTACAGATCAAGGTTTATTTTTTGATTGGCCTTAAGTATCTGAAATATTTGAATAAATCGCGACCAGAGGCCGTCTTGTAATTTTATGTGGTCCAACGGCACTGATGAGGAAGGAAGATTCCAAACGACAGAAGGGTACCTATGAAAAAACTGTTTTCTACGGGCGCGCTAGTGTCGATGCTTCTGGTCCCCTTTAGCACAATGGGAGATAAAAAAATGCCAGGAAAAGATGAGTTGAGAAAGAGGCTGACGTCCATTCAGTATAAAGTGACTCAAGAGGACGGAACTGAACCTCCTTTTAAAAATGAATACTGGGATAACAAGTCCGAAGGCATCTACGTCGATATTGTTTCTGGCGAACCGCTCTTCAGTTCCAAGGATAAGTACGATTCAGGAACAGGTTGGCCTAGCTTTTCTAAACCTATAAACAAGTCCAATCTTGTCGAGAAAACAGATCGGTCGTGGTTTCGAGAGAGAACTGAAGTTCGCAGCAAAAAGGCGAATTCCCATTTGGGCCACGTCTTTACTGATGGGCCTGCGTCCACGGGACTTCGATATTGCATAAACTCTGCCGCGTTGAGGTTTGTTCCAAAAGAAAAACTGGAGACGGAGGGTTTGGGTGAGTTTCTAAAGGAATTTTCAAAATGAGATCATTACTTATCGTTATGTTGTTTGTCGTATCCAATCCCGCCGTGGTTTTTTCTAGTGAGCCTTCTGGGGCACCAGCAATAACCGCAATCAAAAAAGCGGTTTTTGCGGGTGGCTGTTTTTGGTGCATGCAGCCACCGTTCGACGCCCTCAAAACCAAAGGCGTGATTTCTACGGCAGTTGGGTACTCAGGTGGAGAAATTAAGAATCCCACTTACGAGCAAACATCGGCCGGAGGTACGGGTCATCGAGAGGTGATTGAGGTCACTTACGATTCGCAGAAGATAACGTTTAAAGACTTACTCGCGGTTTACTGGAAGAACGTCGATCCCTTTGATGAAAAAGGTCAGTTTTGTGACAAAGGTGAGCAGTACACGAGCGCAATCTTTTACGCTAGCGAAGAAGAAAAGAAGGACATCGACGAATCGATAAAAACCTTGGGAAAACAGGGACTCAAAACGAGTAAATTTGTAACTAAAATTCTTCCCCTAAAAACTTTTTACAGGGGGGAAGACTATCATCAAGCCTATTACGAGAAAAATCCAATTCGTTACAAAGTCTACCGATACAACTGCGGCCGAGACGCCCGTTTGAAAGAAGTCTGGGGAACAGGTGCTGGCCACTGAACGATTCCGATGCTTTTGCCTGTGAGTCTGTTTTTAAGTACTTTTGTTCTTGAAGATGTAGCGTTAGGGTCAGCGTTAGTACTCGTTTCTCAAGAAAAACTGAGTTTTTTAGAAGCGTTTTTGATTTGCAGTTCCGGAATCGCCACAGGGGATGTTGGTCTTTATGTTTTGGGAAGATACGCTTCTCGTTTTCCATTTTTTCGGAGCAAAATCGATTCTCCCAAATTTCAAAAACTCCTCAACAAGCTGAAGCAAAATGGAACGTTGGATTACACGATTGTCGCGTCCCGAGCCATTCCGGGCACAAGGCTTTCGACTTATTTTGCGGCGGGATTCATGCACTACTCGGCTTCAAGATTTTTTAGCTTAACGATTGTAAGTGTCTGCGTTTGGGTTTTTGCTGCACTTTATTTTGGAAATGCCTTCTTTTCTTTCTTTCACGACCAGTGGGTTGTGGCGCTCCTTTGCTTTTTGTTGATCTTTTCAATTGGCAAAAGAATGCTTTCCCTTTTCAAGTCGCAATGGTCATGGAAGGCGATGAAGTATTCTTGGCAAAAATGGCTTCATTTCGAATTTTGGCCACCTTGGTTTTTCTACCTACCCATCATTCCCTATTATCTATTTCTCTCGTTTCGCTATCGGAGTCTCTTGGTTCCCTTTTACTCCAACCCTCATGTCAAACACGGAGGACTGATTGGAGAATCTAAATGGGACTTTTTGAAATATCTCGATGCTCAATCGCCAAAAGTTCTCCCTGCCTTTGTCTTGAAAAAAGAGGACAGCCGGGACGAGGTTTTGGACGTATTGGACAAAAGCGGTATTGCGTTCCCGCTTGTTGCAAAGCCGGATGTTGGACAACGTGGATATGGAGTAAGAGTCATCAAGAATAAAGAAGCTCTACTTGATTATTTATTGGTGGCTAAGTGCGACGTCATTATTCAAGCGAAAAGCCAATACCCTCGCGAAGCCGGAGTATTTTTTATACGACCACGAGCTTCGTCTGAGGGTTTTATATTTTCCATCACCGACAAAAAGTTTCCAGTTGTTGAGGGCGATGGATACACCCGGCTGGGCGATCTAATTCTGGGCGACAAGCGCGCGAGGATTATTGCATCGATTTACTTTGAGCGACATCAGGAACAGCTCGACAAGGTTATTCCTAGCGGTAAAAAGTTTGTGTTGGCAGAATGTGGAAACCACTGCCAGGGTGCAATTTTCCAGAATGGCGGACACCTGGCTACGCCTGAACTGCTTGATGCCGTGGAGAACATCACATGTGGCATTCCTGATTTTTACTTTGGCCGCATTGATATTCGCTTTCGAGACGAAGACTCCCTTAAGTCGGGAAATAATTTTGAAGTGATCGAAGTGAACGGGGCTGGCGCTGAAGCGACCCATATTTGGGATGCCAATACCAGTCTATTTGAGGCGTATTCGGTCTTGTTCCGACAATGGAGTCATCTGTTCGCCATCGGCTATGTTTTAAAACAAAAGAAAATTGGCCAGAACCCAAGTATTTCTGGATTTATCGTGGATTGCGCAAAAGTTTACTTTAGAAGAGGTCCGCTCACGACTTCCTCATGAGCTTGATTCGGTTGGTACGAGAGAGAACCCGCCAAGTTGACCGCCTATTTAGTCACGGCGCCACGGAGCTTTACCATTGAACCTCTCAGGCAATTGATGCTGAATGGAGAGGCGCTTTTTCTCAAGGAGGATTCATGAAGACCAACGCTTTTGCGGCCTTTGATTCAACGTCACCTTTGCGGAGCTTTCAGTTTGAACGGCGAAGCGTCGAACCGCAAGATGTGCAGATTGATATCCATTACTGTGGCGTTTGCCACTCCGATCTTCATACGGTTAACGGAGACTGGGGGCCGCAAAATTATCCGCTGGTACCGGGTCATGAAATCGTGGGGAAGGTCGAATCTATAGTGAAACACGATGGAACCATGGTTCTGCTGGGGGTGCCCGCACCCCAAAAGGTTTCCGCGATGTCGCTGCTTTTTAAACGAAAAAGGCTTGCGGGATCACTCATCGGAGGAATCGCCGAGACGCAAGAATTGCTCGACTTCTGCTCTCAACACAAGATCGGCGCTGAAGTCGAAGTGATCCCCATCCAACAGATCAACGAAGCCTATGTGCGCATGGTGAAAGGCGATGTACGCTATCGTTTTGTAATCGACATGAAGTCGCTGAAGTAAGGCAATGCCACGCCGCGTCCCGCGATGATCAAGGTGTTCGGCGATAGGTTAGACCGCCTTAAATGCGCCTTCTAGGTCGCGAAGTAGATCTTCGATGTTTTCGATCCCGACGCTCAGGCGAATCAGGGTGTCGTCGATGCCGAGCGCTTTGCGATTTTCAGGTGGAACGCTCGCGTGGGTCATGATCGCGGGATGCTCGATTAAACTTTCGACTCCGCCAAGGCTCTCAGCGAGGGAAAATACTCGCACGTTCTCTAAAAAACGGCGGGCTCCACCAAGATCACCCTTCAGGTAAAAAGTGATCATGCCTCCAAACCCGCTCATTTGCTCTTTTGCCAAAATATGTTGCGGATGGCTCGCAAGGCCTGGATAGACAACTCGGTCGACCTTGGGGTGCCGCTCTAAAAACTCGGCGACTTTTTGTGCATTGGTTTGATGCGCTCTCATTCGAACGCCAAGAGTTTTAAGACTTCGCAAGGCTAAAAAACAATCAAAGGGGCCAGGCACTGCGCCCATGGAGTTTTGCAAAAAAGCTAACTTCTCCGCAAGATCCGCACGGTTGGTGAGCACCGCGCCTCCTATCAGGTCGCTGTGTCCACCCACATATTTGGTTGTGGAGTGGTACGCAATATCGGCCCCCAAATCCAAAGGCTTTTGAAAGTAAGGACTCATAAACGTATTGTCGACGATCGACAAAATTCCCTTGGCCCTGGCCGCCTTCGCAATTCGAGCTACGTCGACAATCTTGAGCAACGGATTCGTGGGGGTTTCGATCCAAATCATTTTGGTAGTGGGCCGAACCGCGCTTTCGAATTTTTCAGCTTTCGTGAGGTCTACAAACGAAAACTCCACACCGTTATTTTTGATCACCTTATCAAAAAGCCTAAATGTTCCTCCGTAAACATCGTCGCTGCAGATCACGTGGTCGCCTTGTTTTAAAAAGTGCGCAATTGTGGTTGTGGCAGCACAGCCTGAAGAAAAGGCGAATCCGTAATCGGCGTTTTCAAGACTGGCAAGACAGGCTTCATAGGCAGATCGCGTCGGGTTTTGAGTCCGACTGTACTCATACCCCTTGTGTTTACCAGGAGACTCTTGCACATAGGTCGAAGTCAAATAGACCGGCGTCATGATCGCACCCGTAGACGGATCGGGCTCTTGACCCGCGTGAATCGACCTCGTATCAAAACCAAACTTCGCTTTGTCCCAGCTGTTTTTAGGAGTCATATCGGTCCCTCGCTTTGCAGTTGATGTGCACATTTAATCTATAAATCCCTTAGATCTCATCCACTCATCGTTGTGCACCTTGGACATGTACTTAGACGCGCTATCTGGGAAAAGTACGACAACGGTCATGGGACTCGTCAATTTTTGAGTATACTGAATCGCAGCAACTAGCGCTGCGGCCGACGACGGACCCACAAAAAGACCTTCTTCTTTGAGCAAACGTCGGCACATTAAAAAACTGGGCTTGTCCTCCACTCGCACAAAATCATCGATAAAATTAAAGTGTACGTTTTTAGGCAGCATGTCTTCACCAATGCCCTCAAGTTCGTAGGGCGTGGGCGCAGTTTTGACTTCCTTAAAATAAAAGAGGTCGTGGAGAATACTCCCCACCGGGTCAGCACAAACGGCCCTCACTTTGGGGTTCATCTCCTTTAAGTATTTGGCAGTACCGGAAAGAGTACCCCCAGTTCCGATTCCGGCTACAAACAAATCTAATTTTCCTTCAGTTTGTTCCCAAATCTCGGGTCCGGTTGTGCGGTAATGAACTTCGGGATTATCCGGGTTATCGTACTGGTTGGCCAAAAATGCGTTAGGGGTCTCTTTTGCGATACGCCTTGCTACGGAGTAGTGGCTCTGAGGGTCCTCCGGCTCGACTCCAGCAGGTGTTACAATCACCTTGGCACCGTAGGCTCGAAGACTGTTGATTTTTTCCTGGCTCATTTTGGAGGGAATCGTAAAAATGCAGTTGTAACCTTTGACGGCCGCGACCATGGCAAGCCCTACGCCCGTGTTTCCTGAAGTGGCTTCGACGATCGTGCCACCATGCTTGAGTTCACCTCTTTTTTCGGCGGCCTCAACGAGGGCTTTAGCCATGCGGTCTTTTACGCTCATGCCGGGGTTAAAGTATTCCACTTTAGCAAAAAACTTGTGAGGCGATCCAGGCACCGTTTTTTTTAATCTCACAAGCGGCGTGTGGCCGACTAAATCAAGAACTGAGTCCACTCGTAAAAGCGGCTTAGGGGCCATCGGATTAGTTGGAACCATGAGCTTCTCCATCACCACGTGCTGGAGTTCCTTCGACAGCCATGAGCACGGTTGAAAGCCGCTCGACTGAATCCTCCGACCAAGGCAAACTCAAATCGTTCATTAGATCTCGTACTTTTTGGAGGTCAGGTTTGTCTTTGATAAGCTCTCCCACGAGGACTTCCATTTTTTTAAGGCGCAACTCCCAGGCAGCCTGAACCTTGGGCTCGACATTCTGCTTCACGACGCGATCCCCCTTGTGCTTTCCCTTAAGCGAACTATAGCCTTAACCCAGAAACCGCAGCAACCTGAAGGTCGTCGGGGGGTCTATGTCTCGCTCGCTCTACGCAATTGTAGCCTTATTACTGGGTGTATTTGTACAAACACCGCCGATTTTTGGCGCTGATGTGTCAGTGGCAGGGGTCGGTGTTGTGGTCGAGCGCCACCGAAACGGAAATTTTGAAATTATTGATCTGGTCGCAGGAGGCCCTGCAGCCGTAGCTGGCGTTCTAAGGGGCGAAGTTATTACCGCGGTGGACAATCAATCGACAGAGGGGCTTACGCTTGAGGAGTTGGTTTCCCGAATTCGCGGGCCAGAGGGGACTCTTGTTACACTCTCCCTTAAAAAGAGATCATCAATTCGCGACGTCCGGCTTGTGAGAGCGAGAATCACTTTAAACTGTTACATGGAAGGGAACGTTCAGCTGAGCGTCTCGGTGTCCTCGGGTTCAGGATACATTCAAGGATATGTGGGACGGGATCGCCTTGACCTCAACGTATTTGGCGGAAGAGCCACTGGAACCTTTAAGGGCGACGCAATTGGGTTTTACTTTAGTGAAGACCAATTCGGAGGCAACCGAGTTTCTCTGTCGGGCTGGGTTCGTGGTCAGCGCGTGGGCTGGACCGGGTTTAACGGGTGGATCAACGCGTACCAGGGCTGCATCCAATAGTGAAAGACCTACACATTCGAGAGATGCGACTTGAAGACATTGAGTCCATCAAAGTGTTTTGCGACGATGCCATAGGTAAGAATTACTACTCGGTAGACGAGCTCAAACAAATTTGGCACCGGTCAACAGCTCAAAATCAAACGTACTCGCTGGTTTTAGTGGATACCAAGAATCGCTCAAGGCCCATTCGAGGTATTCGCATTTGCTTTCCTCCAGGCCAATGGGCCAAGGGCAAAGGAAACCAAATACGACCAGATTTGTGGAAAGTACCAATTGCTGAAACTGCGTATTTTCAAAGTCTCTTTGTTGATGAAAATCTCCGTGGCCAAGGCTGGGGTCCAAAACTTTCCCAAGCCGCGATACAATCGCTTAAAACTGCAGGAACTCGGGCCGTGGTTTGCCATTCCTGGGTTGAATCTCCCGGTGACTCGTCAGGCCGGTATCTTCGATCTCTGGGTTTTGAGACGGTCATATTTCACAAGGAATACTGGAAAGACGTCGACTACCTCTGCACGCGGGACGGAAATCCTTGCCTTTGCACTGCAGAGGAAATGATTCTTTATCTGTAGGAGTTTCAAGGTTGCCAAATTTAAGCGCCCATCTCGGCCTGTATTTTTCTCTCGTCTGGATTCTCTTTTCTTGAGGTGGTAAAACCTCGGCATGAGCACATCGATTTGGCTGGACCGAACAAAAGGCAAGTCTCCGAAAACCTACGACGTCATCATTGTCGGCGCCGGAATTGCGGGTGTTTCAACGGCATATTGGCTCAAAAAAGAGGATCCATCCCTCAAAGTTGCAATTCTTGAGAGAACTCGGTTGGGTTTTGGGGCAAGTGGCCGAAACGCAGGGTTTATGACCTGCGGTTCGGTGGAACATTTTAATCGCATGGTGCACAAACACGGAAAAGACGAAGCCGCAGAAATTTGGCGGTATGCCGAAGAGAATCAGCGTTTGGTGAAGGAACACATCATTCAAGATCGAGCCGGTCATTTTCAGTTTGATGATCGAGGAACATTCTCTTTAGCAACGTCGGAATCGGAGCTCAGAGAGCTCCAGAATGCCTCGGATCTCATGAGTAGTTTTGGTATCAAGGTCGAGGCCATAGGTGCCTCGGAACTTAAACGACGGTTGCACGTTGAAGGATTTGTGGGAGGAATAAAGTATCTAGAGGATGCGTCGGTTCATCCTGTTCAACTCTTGAAGGGCATACTCTCAAAGACGGACTGTGATTTAATTGAAATGACCGAAGTTCACGGCATTGGTCCGACCGAGCACGATACGCGCGTCGTGAAAACCGACGATGGCGACTTTGAAGCCCCCATTGTGATCATGGCTCTCAACGGGTATCTCCCGACGCTTCACCCCTATTTTTCGGATAAAATCTTCCCGACCCGGGGACAGATCTTAGTAACAGAGCCTGTCGATCTGTTTATGGAAGGCCCTTGTTATGCAAATTTTTATTTGGACTACTTCAGGCAACTGCCAACCGGGGAAATTTTGATCGGTGGCTTTAGGCAGCTCGAGAAGGAGACCGAGGTCGGATATAGTGACCACATCACTTCGGTGATTCAAAATGCTCTTTTCCAGTTTGTGCAACAACACTTGCCGCGCGCTCAGGGCAAAAAAATCACCCATCGTTGGGCTGGAATTATGGGCTTCTCAAAAGATGGTCAAGCTATGGCAGGGAGTTTGCCCGAGGACAACCAGGTCTTTTTTGTCGGTGGATTCACCGGACACGGAATGGGTCACGGATTTCACGCGGGCAAGAGTGTCACGGACCTTGTTTTTGGTCGCGAAATACCGCGCTGGCTGTCAGCTCGCCGCTTTCACTAACGATCGCAACCTGGCTCGAGCAATCTAAGGAGGATTTCCTTCCGAGTAACGAAGCTCCAGCTCTCTCTGTGCTAGGCTTTCATAACATTTTCCGCGGGGAACTCGCGCGCGCCAGTTTTTTGGAAGGTCCATCACGTGAGCGACATTTCGCGTGTGTTGAACACACGATCTCTCCGCCCAACTTCTTCGCGACTCCACTTTAGCCCACAGGCAGTCTAATGGTATCCAACCCATCCGTATTTGATGCTCGCAGGCTTTCGCATGATGACTTTCCAATTGATTGGCTCGACGTGCTTGTGACGCCACAGCTCCAGCTAATGAGATCAAAAATAAAATCACGGGCAAGACTGGCATCCGTCACTCTCCTATCGATTTTAATACGCTCAAGAGAATCGGCCCCAAGAGTAGAAGCAAAAAGGCTGGCACCTGAAATAAAAACAGGGGAACCATAAGTTTATAGGGCAAAACCTTGATGTACGTGTCGATTTCGGCCTGAGCGGCCTGCATCACCTCAAGTTCGAGTGCTTGAATACGTTCCAGAACCGGTTGGCCGCTTAGTGCGGCGATGACCACATCCACGACCGCTGATCGATAGACGGAACCTGAAGGTTCCTTACGTTTGAAATCGAGCAAACTCCTCTGTTTGTCGTAATGGGACACAAGTAAATTGAGATGTTGAGAGAATTCGGACCTGGTCTCGGCATATTTTTGAATGGCCGTGCGGACACTGACGCCGCTCTCTAAGCCAAACTTCAGATGAATTAGCGCTTCAAGCGGAGGAGCTAAACCTTCCATCGGTACCTGCGTCCCATTAGAAGGATCCACGTCACTCCGACGCCAAAAAGCGCGCACGAAATCAAAAGAAGAAGGCCGATCTCTTGAACTGATTGAGTCATCAAAACAAAGGCGAGCAGAGCGAGGTAAAGGCCCGCAGTAATAAAGCATTGGATGCGAACTTGGACTGCGGCCTCCCCGGACCTACGTCTAAAATCGTGCTCCACTCGAAGTCGATAGCGAAGCACTTCGACTCTTCTCAGAACCTGATGGGATTGTTGCGCAATTTGAGCAATATCCAACATGTGCTCAACTAACGATGGAGCCAATCCGAGCGATTCGCGCTGGCGCTCCGGAGGCAAACCGATGGACTGCACGACAATTTCGAGCTGGTGTTGCACATCCGCATCACCGTGAGAGACAGACTGTTCACAGGCGCGTCTCAACGAAGCACCGCCCTTCATTTGAAGAACAACTCGATCTAAAAAAGCAAGAAACTCGACTGGAAGCCGCTTCTGAAGCGAGAACTGGCGGAGCAAGTTGACCTTTGCCATGAACAGAGGAGCCAAAGGCACGAGTAAAAGACATGCCCAAAGTTGCGAACCCACGCGAACCGAACAGAAAGCGACAAGTAGAATTACTTTAGGAAGAAGATTTCCAAAGCGTCGTTCAGCCAACTGAACCCACAGATCGCAATGCCCAAGGTTTTTGTGCCACCAAATCGCGAGGCAGGTCGCAATCAAGATTTCCAAAACATGTTTTGCAGCACTCATCGCCGTTCAAATGAGCAAAAAAAATGCTTAAGAAAAAAAATGCTATTGACGAGAAGAGTCACGTCAGTAAACTGAAATGGAGTTGGCGTTCCGAGATCCGTAATAAGATCGGACTTCGGTAGCAACAGTTGGTTGGATCATTAGGGTTTGGGTAGGAGAAGCAACAACAACAACTTTTGTCATCCTAGGAGGGATCAATGGCAAAGAAGGCAACAAAAAAGGCCGGAAGAAAGAAGACAACAAAGAAAGCTACTCGCAGGAAAGCCAAAAAAAGGTAGTTCTGCCTAGTTTTCAGTGAAGCCATGCCGATAAGGCTGGCTTCGCTTTCAAAGACCTCTGGTCGAAAACCAGAGGTTTTTGCTTTTTAAAGGCCTGTTGAGTTGGGGCTTGTTGAATCAGAGCGCCGGTTAAAATAACCGAGCGCGGATACCTTCCTCCTGAAGAAACTTCCTGATCGCCTGCTTATCTAAGTCATCTAGTCGCCAAATCAGCTTATGCAGGAGCTGCGCCGTCTTTTCGGCCTCTGGCCCATTTAGCTTTTTAGTCAATGCGGCCACGTCTTCGCTAATCACAGCTAGATTTTTGACAAGGCGAGCAATGTCCGTTTGTTTATTGGTCTTATCCAACAGCGCAAGTGTCTTATTTAGGTTCGACACCAAATTGCTCATCAGCTTTATGGTATCCGTAACTGAACCCTCATTTTTTTCAACCATCTCAAAAATTTTTCCGGCTAGGCCGTAGCTTTGGGAAATGAGTTGGTCAACTCGGGGAGGATCGTTGCCTCGCACGACCTCACCACCGCTAAACTCCGATGCGCTAACCGACCCCGGTGAAATTTCGATGAATTTCTCACCGATGATTCCCGCTAGATTAATAAAAAACTGACTGTCTCGTCGAATCGTGGACCAGGCCTTTGTTTCTACGGCGATGCGGATTCGAAGCTTTACTTCTTCGCCATTTGGGAGAACTTGGTTAGGATCAAATTCAATGGCCTTGACCTTACCTACTTTGATGCCCATCACGCGAACCGGAGAACCAACTTCGATTCCTCCCGCATAGTTGTACGCAAGTACCAGCTCATGCTCGCTGCGAAGTGGCTGAATTACGCCGAGGGCATAGGCCAAGCCCACTACAATTACCACTGAGGTCACAAACAATAGACCAACTTTCGTTTCCACTCGCATGTCATGTGTATCGGATTGAAATGGGGATTGACTTCATAGTTGTATCAACTGCAGGGCAAAGGTCGTGCTAAGTTGGCAGGACTAAAGAAAAGGCGTAAGTCACGACAAAGTCTAAAACGATGATGGCCACACTGGTTGCGACAACGGTTCCGGTTGTCGCGTGGCCAACTCCTTCAGCTCCAGGTCGAGAGTGAAAGCCAAAGTGACAGGCAAAGAGAGGTATCATGGCTCCAAAGAGCGCTCCTTTTACTAAAAACAAAAGCACATCATGAAACCGCGCAAAGTGGTTCATGAGACGCAAAAATGATAGCGGTGCCAGATCCAGCGTAAAACCTGCTACGACCATGGCGCCCAATAGACAAACGGCGTTTGACACGGTGGCCAAAATGAGGCCTCCACAAATGCCGGCAATTAGTCGAGGGACCACGATGTACTGTATGCGATCCACGCCAAGTAAGCGAAGAGCGTCGAGTTGTTCGGTGATCTTCATGGTGCTGATCTCGGCCGCTAAACCGGCACCAACTCGAGATGTGGCAAGCAAGCACGCGAGCACGACCCCGAGCTCTCTGAGAATTAACACCGATGCGAATCCTGGAACCAGGCTTGCATTTTGAATCACCAAGTTCATATGAAAAGTGGATTCGATAATGGTGACGGCCGATGCAAAGCTCACACAGACCGCCACAACCGGGACGGTCTGAAACGCAAAAAAATAAAGCTGCTGGACAAACTCGTGCCATCGAAATCGCGTTGTAAATAAAATTCGAAAAGCGTCAAAAACAAGTCTCAAAAACTCAAACGTTAAATGGCTCGCTCGATGAAGGTGACTTCCAAACTGGGTCAAAACTTGGGTCATAGGAGACCCTCAAATCCCCTTATCAAGGACTCAAAAAATAAGCTCGTGAGCCAATCCGCGATGACAATTCCCACCATACTGGCCACAGCAGTTTGGATGACGGCACGACCAACACCCTGAGCACCGCCATTAGCGTGGTATCCGCGATAGGTACAGATCAAGGCCAAGGTTACGGCAAAAACTGCACACTTAAAAAGCCCACTTGCGATCGACCATCCCGTTACAATGGTGGGCACGTATCGAAAATACTCCTCGACCGTAACGCCCGCGTAAAGTACCGCGAGTGCGAGACCTCCCACGAGCGATGCCAAGAGGCCTGCCACCAACAGAAAAAAACTCGCCACCACAATTCCCCAAAACCGAGGCACAATGAGCTCCGACATAGGGTTGGCTCCTAAGCATCGGACCGCATCGAGTTGTTCCGTCACACGCATTGTCCCTAGTTCTGCTGCGACAAACGCTCCAACCTTGCCCGCCAGCATAAACGCAATCAAAAGTGGGCCCACCTCCCGAACAGTGCCGCTTGTCGCAAGCCCCCCTAGATACCCGATCGCATCAAAAGTTTGGATTTGCATACCAAACTGAACCGACATGATCGCACCAACAAAAAAACCCGCCATTGACGTCGTAAAAATGCTTTGTTCGGTTACTCGTACACACTGAACTAAAACCTCGGTGACTCGAAATCGCCGGTTCAGCGAGAGTCCTAAAATCTCAGACAAAAACAGTGCGTGGGAGCCGATCTCACTGAGCAAGGTTTGAATCGCCTTCACAGAATCTCCCGCAAAAAATCTTGCACGATAGGGACCGAACTCTTGATCAGTTTTTCAGGGGGAGCGTCCTCTGCAATTCGCCCGCCATCAAGAACCAAAACGCGATCTGCAATTTCCATCGCGCAATCCATATCGTGACTCACAACAACCGAAGTCGTCTGAAGAGATTTCGAAAGGTCTTGTATCAAATGGTTAATGGACCGTGTGGTCTGAGGATCAAGCCCCGTTGTAGGCTCGTCAAAAAGCAAAATATTGGGTTTGCCTGCCACTGTACGAGCTAGACTCACGCGTTTTTGCATTCCGTAGGAAATTTCAGAAGGAAAACGATCCTCAATCGCTCCGAGATTCACCAAGTCCAACGACTCTCGTACGTGAAGCTTAAGTTCGTCGCCTTTAAGACCTAAATGTCGGCGCGCACCGTAGGCAACATTGTCAAAAACCGTGAGCGAATCAAAAAGTGCGGGCTGTTGAAAAACCATTCCACATCGACGTCGAACCAAGCTTAAGTTCTCTTCGTCAAGCTGGGTCACGTCCATGTCTCCAATCACGACTTTACCCGTGTCGGGTTTGATGAGGCCCACCATATGTTTGAGGCAAACGGATTTACCGGTCCCAGAAGCCCCTATTAAAAAAGTGATCCCTCCCTTGGGAAGGCTAAAGCTAATCTCCTTTAGTACTTCGCGGTTGCCGAAAGATTTTGAGACCGATTCGAAGATAATCATTCTGAGGCCCTCCGGCGAGTTCCTAAGAATTCCCCGAGCGTTGCTTTTGGAAATTCAACCGCAGATTTAGGATCGCCCATGTCCTCCACGCGGCCCTCGTTGCAAAACCAAAGTCGTGTACCCAATTGAATGGCGCGAACCGTATCATTAATCACGATCAAACAAGTGGCCTTCGTCTGCGCCTGCAAATTGATGATGAGGTCTGCGATTTTTCGACTGGTGATGGGATCCAAACCCGCTGTGGGATCGTCGTAAAGTAAAAATTCGGGCTCAAGGGCCACGGCACGGGCAATGCCTAAGCGTTTTTGCATGCCTCCTGAGATTTCATGAATCCGGTGGTTGGTGACAAGGTCTAGACCAACATTCGCCAAGTGACGCAAAGCAGTTTCGGTGGCAGTTACTCGAGATAACTTACGTACCTCCATAAGCGGGAACACAACATTCTCCAGCACTGAAAACGAATCAAACAGCGCATTTTTCTGAAACAACATGCCAACCCGTTGCGCTTGTCCACCAAGATCATAGGCATGACTAGACCGTCGTGCAGCCCCCCAAAGCCTTACGGAACCGGAGTCGGGACTTAAAAGCCCTGCGGCGAGCTTCAGTAGCGTCGTCTTGCCTGAGCCTGATGGGCCCATGATCACAACTCTCTCGCCCGAGGCAACGGACAACTTGAGACCATTCAGTAGAGGTATTCTGCTAAATGCAATGGCCACGTCGTCCAGTTCCAAAACGTTCTCAGTCATTCGTATAGGATTACGGACCTTTCGTGACTCGGCACGCCCTGAAACATCGCGCTATTTCTCCGTGACTTTACAAAACTTTATCCCTGATCCTAACCAAGTCTCGAGATAAAGAAATGACGTGATCGAAGGAGGCTCCATGCAACACAAGAGAAAAAAAATTACGGTCGTCGGCGCTGGTTTTGTGGGGTCCACGTGTGCTCACTGGGCAGCTAAACGTGAACTTGGGGACGTGGTGCTCGTCGATATCAATGACGGAGCCGCAAAAGGTAAAGCGCTTGATTTGTACGAGTCGTCTCCGGTTGAATACTTTGACAGCCGCATCACCGGTACTAACGATTACAAAGACACGGCGGACTCCGACGTTGTTATTCTCACGGCAGGGCTTCCTCGAAAACCGGGGATGAGTCGCGATGATCTTTTAGCGACAAACTCCAAAATCGTTAAAGAGTGCTGCGAAGGCATTAAAAAATATTCTCCAAATTCTGTTGTCATCGTCGTCAGCAATCCACTTGACGCCATGGCTTACGTCGCCATGAAAACGCTGGGATTTCCAAGAAATCGCGTGTTGGGCATGGCCGGAGTTCTGGATGGTGCAAGGTTTAGGACATTTATCGCGGAAGAATTAAAAGTCAGCGTGAAAGATGTTAATGCGTTTGTTTTAGGTGGACATGGAGATACGATGGTCCCGATGCCTCGACACTGTAGTGTCGGAGGTATTCCTCTCACGGAGTTAATGCCAAAAGATAAGCTCGATGCCCTAGTTCAGCGCACCCGCTCGGGGGGTGCCGAAATTGTGAATCTCTTAAAAACAGGCTCCGCCTACTACGCTCCTTCGGCAAGTGCGGTGCAGATGGCTGAAGCTATTTTGCGCGATCAGGGCAGAATTCTCCCTTGCGCGGCTTACCTTGAAGGTGAATACGGCGTCCGAGGTTTGTTTGTCGGCGTTCTCTGTAAGCTCGGCGGCAATGGCCTGGAAAAAGTTATGGAAATTAAACTTAACGACGAAGAGCGGGCCGGTCTCAACAACTCCATCAAGGCTGTTCAGGAACTAGTCGACGCCTTGGGAAAACTCAGTTTATAGCGAGGGCTCTCAATGAACATTCATGAGTATCAAGCGAAAAGCATTTTGCAGCGATTTGGCGTTCCAACGCTCAAGGGTCACACTGCGAAAACTCCCGAAGAGGCAGTGCAAGCAGCGAAATCCATCGGCGGAAGCGTATGGGTGGTCAAGGCACAAATCCACGCCGGTGGGCGCGGCAAGGGCGGTGGCGTAAAAATCGCCAAGTCTCTAGATGAGGTCAAAACACTCGCGTCTAAAATTTTAGGGATGACTCTGGTCACCCATCAAACTGGCCCTGAGGGAAAACTCGTCCATCAACTTTTGATCGAACAGGGTTGCAACATCGCAAAGGAATACTACGTTGCGGCCGTTGTCGATCGAGTGACGGGCCGAGTGGTCATGATGGCGAGTTCTGAGGGCGGAGTGGATATTGAAGAGGTTGCCGCAAAAACCCCGGAGAAGATCCACAAAGTTGTGGTCGATCCGGTTGCGGGACTTATGCCTTACCAGGCCAGGCAGTTGGCGTTTGCCGTGGGTCTCAATCCAGAGTTAGTGAATAAGGCGACAAAATTTTTTACGGGTCTCTATAAGGCCTTTGAAACCAGTGATTGCTCGATCGCAGAAATTAACCCTCTTGTGGTGACCAAAGAGGGCGATCTCATCGCACTTGATGCCAAAATGAATTTTGACGACAACGCGCTCTATCGGCACCCAGAAATTATGGAGCTTCGGGATCTCACCGAGGAAAACCCTGCAGAAATTGAAGCCAGCAAGTATGAGCTTTCCTTTATCAAACTTGATGGCTCGATCGGTTGCCTTGTGAATGGGGCGGGGCTTGCGATGGCAACGATGGACATTATTAAGTTGCACGGAGCGGAGCCTGCGAACTTTTTGGATGTCGGCGGCGGGGCCTCTAAAGAAAAGGTAACCGCTGCGTTCAAAATTATTCTCAAGGACCCCAACGTAAAGGGAATTTTGGTCAATATTTTTGGTGGGATCATGAAATGCGACATCATCGCAGAAGGTGTCATCGCAGCGGCGAAAGAAGTTGGTCTCAAGGTCCCCCTTGTGGTGCGGCTCGCTGGAACCAATGTTGAACTCGGAAAAAAGATCCTTGCGGATAGCGGCCTAAAGGTGATTCCCGCAGACAACTTAACTGACGCGGCCAAGTCGATTGTTGCTGCTGTAAAGGGGGCTTGAGCCATGTCCATCATGATCAACAAAAACACAAAGGTGATTTGCCAGGGCTTCACGGGCTCGCAGGGGACTTTTCATTCGCAGCAGGCCTTGGAATATGGAACTCAAATGGTCGGTGGCGTCACTCCGGGGAAAGGGGGTACAACCCACCTCGGACTTCCGGTCTTTGACACGGTCGGTGCCGCAGTTAAAAAGACCGGCGCAAATGCATCGGTTGTTTATGTTCCTCCTCCATTCGCGGCCGACGCCATCATGGAAGCAGTGGACGCGGGCTTAGATTTGGTTGTGTGCATCACTGAAGGAATTCCAGTGGTGGACATGATTCGGGTGAAGCGCTTCATGCAGGGTAAAAAGACTCGGCTCGTAGGACCTAACTGCCCCGGAGTTATTACTCCTGATGAATGTAAAATAGGAATTATGCCCGGATTTATCCACAAGGCGGGTCGAATTGGCGTTCTTTCGCGCTCCGGAACTCTAACCTACGAAGCCGTGGCACAACTGACGGCTGTGGGCTTGGGCCAAAGCACTTGCGTGGGTATTGGTGGTGATCCCGTTAACGGAACCAATTTTATTGATGTGCTTGAACTTTATAATCGCGACTCTGGCACCGACGCCGTGATCATGATTGGCGAAATCGGTGGCTCCGCAGAAGAAGAAGCGGCGGATTACATCAAGCGCGAGTTTAAAAAACCCGTAACAGCCTTCATTGCCGGTGCAACCGCACCTAAGGGGAAGCGTATGGGCCATGCGGGTGCCATCATCAGCGGAGGAAAGGGTACGGCTGAAGCTAAGTTCCAAGCCTTACAGGCAGCGGGTTGTAAAATTGCTCGAAGTCCAGCGGATCTGGGCACGACTTTAAAGGCCTCGCTTCGGTAACTTAAGGTACCTTAACTAAGAAAATCGAACTCGATAGCATAATTTTTACCCGCTAAATTCGAGGGTCTTACTTAAGCTTTCGAGTTTTTAATCAAAGAAGAGCAATCTGTGGCCTTCTCCACGGGAGGAGAAGGGGGCCAATTGCGAACCATTCATCTAAAATTTTTGTTTATGAGCTTTTTGACGTGCATAGGCTTTGCCGCTCGAGCCGAGGAACTCGACCGCAAAGTCAGCATCGATTGGCAAGCTCAGCGAATGGAATTGGATTTCTCTCGTGTTACGCGCGGTAAAAAAACATTGACCGCAATTGTACCCACTCAACGTACTTGCCATGCGCTTCCCCCCGAGGTGATCGCGACGACCTGCTCAAGTGGAGCCACGGCCGAACTCATCGAGATTTTTAAAATCGAAGATCAGCCGCAACAGGGTATCGCGATTTATCAGATGATTTGGGAGCTCAAACGAGGCAGCCCTGCAATGCGGGGTTCGCAAACTTGCCAAATCCAATTGCGGGACAACCTACGACAAAAGGAAGTCCTAATCGAGGCTCACCTTTAGACAGCCCAGCTCCATTTCGGCCACGATCTTGCCTTGAGCACCGGTAAATAGATTTACCAGATGCCTTAACAAACCAAGCCCTGATTGTGCTCCGTCTGCAGACGAGCGCTCTTGTAAAACAAGCCGTTCGCGCACTTTATCAAACACCGCAATGTAGCGATCCTCGTCAGGGCTAGGTCCAACCATGTTGATCACCACTTCGGACCCACGGTCCTCTGCGTGATCTTCGCTTTTGGGTTGGTCGTCTCCCCACACGGTGTAGAGATTGTCTCTCTGAGTGTAAGTTCCGTCGTCTTCACGGACCGGAGAAGTGATCAAACCACTCACCCGATACTCAATTCGGGTATTTCCATTGGCTCGTCGATTGGTGATTTTCTTGATGTAAAGATCCGCCGCGCTCAGGTCGGAAAAATGCCCCGACTTCGAGTTGATGATTTGACAACGCGCCAACACCGTCTCGCCCGCCTCGACTGAGCTTGCACTCAGCCCGAGAATTCCAACAAGAATCGAACTCCCGAATAGATTCAAAGTCTTGAGTAAAATTTGCCGCTCACTCGTTTGTTTCATAAATCCCCTCCGCCAGTGCATGATGTGGCCTGTTTGAGAGTTGCGCGAGATTTGAGTCGAAATTGAAGAAATGCGAACGCGTTTTAGGGTAATCAAAGGAACTTTTACTCGCCACACACGATGCTTGACGAGTGGTAAATATCAGATTTTACTTTTGGGCAACGACAAGGCGTGCAACATACTGGAATAACTTGTTATTTTCAAATTTTACATTTTGAAAATTGAACTCGTTATCTCCTGGTGATCAAGTGTTAAACAATTTCTGAACCGACTTCGGTTGAAATCGCAACAAGTTTAACTTTGAGAAAGCTTGAAGTTTTAACATCCTCAATTTTTAGTTGGAGACTCCAGGCCGCAACCAAATCGTCCGCACGGTTTGAAATCACCGCATTATTGCGCCGAAACTGCGTCAGAGGTCTTCGAGACCATTCCTTTGAGCAAGTCGAAAATTTCTGGCACAGCCGTTGCGATAGCGTACATCTGTGGACGTGGAATTAAGCCTATTAGTAAAAATGACGTGTGATTTGCTAAACCAAAAATATGGGTGCGTGGCAAATTTTTACTGTGTGAGCGCAGATTCAGGGTTTGTTGATTTTGCGGATCCCGGGTCAGGTGTTTTATTTGGAAATACCCAAAGCGAGCGCGAGTATCTGTTCACCGTCCGCCAAAATTGCGGGTCTCGTGTATTGTTGATCCAGGGAGATTTGGTGTTCCCCTACTCGGATTCAAACCAGCTTTTGGGTTTTGGGATGGTCAGCGGCGGCGCGAACCTCGAATGGAATGAAATCGAACGCATTCAGTTTTATATGGATTTAGTCGCGCGTTGCGTGGTTCACGGTCAAAGAATCTCTGCAGATCGGTTGCATCTCGAGCTCGTCAAGGAGACTTCAAAAACGGTTGTTTCCATTCAGGATCATCCCGAGTTTAGAGGGCCGAAGATGACAGTCGTCGCCAACACCGTTGTCAAACCAGACAGTCACTATATAGTGGAAGAGCTCGACCCCGAGCGCGTTCGTCGATTTGCAGTCGATATCCACGAAAAGTTTGCGCGACTGGCTTTGCTGAGCATTGATGATCTATCTCAGGGCAAGAACTTAACTTTGGGAGAAATCTTTGATTTAGGTTCCATGACGATTTACGTGCCAGATTTGGTCCAACTCCCATTGGCGACTCAACGAGTGATTGAGCAATATATTGCGACACAGACTCCCTTGAACCAAGCTCCACTTTTTGTATTTGGGGTGCGGCCCCAGGCGTCTAGGGAGATGCCAGAGGGACAACGAATTCTCTCTGAGCTTCTGCAGCTCCCCATGGTTTCGCAAATTCAACTTCCACCACCGGGGACTGCGGCGTCGAAGTCTTCGGAGATCTATCGTGCCTTGATGGACACTCGCGGCGCGACCCGACGAAAACACTTGGTTTCAATTCCAGAGAACGGTTCAGACACTCACTTGGGAAATTTGCACTAGTGCTTTTCAACTTTGTTTTTTGATAGGCTTCTGCAAGAATTAAGGGATGATCTCCATTGCACCTCATCTTTTAAAGCAAGAGGCATTTTACCCGTTTCTCGTTCAAGTTTTGGGCTCCTCAGACATTGAGGTCTTCTCTTTGGCAGGAGACGCGTCGAATCGGCGCTATTACCGGGTCGCTGTCAATGAACAATCCACCGTTTTGATGGTTTGGGAGCCCTTTGAGGACAACGCCCAATATCCGTTTCTCTCCGTGCTCAACCATTTTGCTTCGTGTGGTGTGCAGGTCCCTCGTGTCATTGCGAAAAATCCCAAGCTGGGTTTTGTGCTCCTTGAAGACTTAGGCGATCTGACGCTTGAGCGGAAATTTTGGGAGAACCAAAATCAGCAGCTCTGTATTCCGTTTTATAAACAAGCGATCGATGAGCTTTTAAAAATACACTTTGACGCTAACGATAGCACAAAGGGTGACTGCACGGCATTTCATGTCGCTTTTGATACGGAAAAGCTGATGTGGGAAATGAATTATATGAAGAGGCACCTGTTAGAGGGAGTCTTTGCAGGACATCTTCAAGGGAAGTTCGATCAAAACGATGCAAAGGCAGTCGAAGAGGAGAGCCTTAGGATTTGCGATGAACTCTCGCGGCAGCCCCGGGTGGTCACTCACCGCGACTACCACTCTCGAAACATTATGATTAAGCTTGGGAAAATTCGGGTGATTGACTTTCAGGACGCTCGCATGGGCACCATGCAGTATGACCTCGTGAGCCTTTTGCGTGACTCTTACGTCAATCTCAACGAGGCGATCGCCCAAGAGCTTCTCGATTACTACTTGCAAAAACGATCTGAAAAAGGCCTTGCACCTCTCGATGGCAGGGAGTTTAACCGAGTTTACGAACTCCAAACCGTTCAAAGGTGTCTTAAGGCGTGTGGGAGTTTTGCAAGTTTTTACAACACTCGTGAAGATGTGCGATATCTCAAGTATCTTCCTAAAACTCTCCAAAGTGTTCGTTTGAGCCTCGCTCGAATCGGTGAGTTTAAAAAATTAGAGAGCTATCTGGAACTCTCGGGCCTCTACCGAATTGATTTTGAACGAGAGCTCACGGGAGCCTCGAAGTGACTCGAGCGATGCTGTTGGCGGCAGGCCTCGGCACACGGCTTAGGCCTGCGACTCTGTTAACGCCCAAACCCTCCTTGGAGTTGGTTAACATTCCTCTTCTGGCCTACCCGTGGCGACTTTTGGAAGTGCTTAAGCCCACACGTTTGGTGGTCAATTGCCATCATCTTTCTGAAAAGGTCAAAGCGACCGCGATGCGACTATCAGGAAGGCCCGAGGATCTGGTTTGTCTCGACGAACAACCCCAAATATTGGGCTCGGGTGGAGGCATACGAAACGCTCGCTCTCATTTAGGCGGAGCCGGATATTTTGCTGTTGCCAACGGTGATGAAGTTTTTTTCCCCAACGATAGTACCGTGCTCAAACGAATGTTCGAGGGATGTAAACAAAATAAGTGGCTGGCCGCTCTCTTAACAACTCAACATCCCGAGGCAGGTAGCCGATTTGGGGCCGTATGGGTGGACGAGCAAGATTTTGTTTTGGGATTCGGGAGGAACCCGATCACGAGCCATCGCGCAGCACTGCACTTTACCGGGTTTATGGTTCTTTCGGATGAGGTTTTTAATTACATGCCGCAGGACAAGCCCGACCCCAACATCCTTTATGATGTTTTGGCGAGTGGAATTGCGGACGGGAAAAAAGTGGTTGCAGTCTCCGAGCCAGGGCTTTGGCTTGAGGTGGGAAACTCCTCGGAGTTCTTAAAGGGCAGTCGAATCTTGTTGGGTCAACTTCGCTCGCGCAGTCAGTCTGGCATTTTGGACCTAGCCTCGAAGTATTGGTCGGACTACCGAGAGCGCGAGGATGTTCGATTTCCAAAGGGCTTTTTACAAGGTTTTGGGAGACCCCAAGAACTTCAAGGAATGGAACATCTGCTAATAGGTCAGGGGGCTCAATTGAAAGTTAACTCGCACCTCGCCGACCACATTGTCTTGGGGGAAAACTCCGTAGTCGAGGCGAGGTGTGAGCTAATCGAAACCATTGTTCAACCGTATTCTCAAGTTCCACAGGGAGCTCGTCTAAAATCGGAGATTTGGGTCTCGTGAGCCCGATGGCTCACTGTGCTCCTCCCGCATCACCATTTGCTAAACCAACAGGCGCAGGATTATTTTGACTGTCGAGCCAAAAATAACCCATGCCAGACAGGCGCCGATACCTGCGACTCATCATTTGAAAAACATTGTCTCCGGCAACACCGATGCGATCTCCGCTATGATCCACGGAAAGGCCACCAACACCTTCGCGCGAATCGGCGGCGGACGCAGGCCCACGTGAGTTGCCAAGCCCGGATCGAGGTCGACGTACATCGCTCTGACTTTCGGAATGCTCGTCGGCTCCGTCTGCCAGAAGCCGACTCGAATTTGAACTTGAGAGCTGAGTTTCGTAGCGCTGCTTTTGCTTCTCAAGAACCTTTTGTAACTCACCCTGTAAGGCCGCAAGTTCGGACGCAAGGCCCGGGGCGAGGCCCATGGAGCGCATGCCCTGCGGAGTAAGCATGTCTTTGACGTGGGTCTTCCCGAAAGGTGTTTTGAGTACTCCAGACTGAGTATCGAAGGCATAGCCTCGTTTTTTGAGTTCGCCAACGGTCCAATCAAAATCCTGGGGTATCTGCCGAAGCTCTTGGGGAAGTCTAGGATCGCTGTAAGCTTCGGAAAGCGCCGCCTGCTCTCCGCGGATGAGAGCTCTTTGATCATTCGCATCGATGTCGCCATCCCGATCGAGATCAATCTGGGGAAAGGCCGGGTTTGGCGTTCGTGCTGCCGCGTTGCCGAGGTCGTCCGCTAAGTCCGGGAAATCGGGGTTTCTAGTATAAAGAGGGGCATCGGCTAACTGACATTCGGCTGTCTCTTCGCCCCCTTCGGTACGACAGCGTGTGAGGGCCGCAATCGATCGACTCGTTTGAGAGGCCTCAACCACTCTTTTGCCTGCTGACGCCGTGAGCACCGCGAGTGGGCAAGCGATCAACATCTTTTTACCGGTGATGATGTTGATCTTTCCCAGTATGGCAGTAAACGGCGTCGCGATCTGCGTGGCACCCAAAACCACCTTTGTAACACCCAGTCCGCAGGTCGTACCTAAGGCAATGGTGGCCGCTCGCATCGCACCACTGGTGGCAATCATGGCACGTTGATGGCCCTCAGCGGCCTCGTACATATTACGTGCAGAACTAGCGTCCGCAATCGTCTGTTGAACTTGTGCCGCTTGCGAACTCGACCTTGAATTGGCCTCGCTATACCGCTCAGCTGTGGACATCTCAACATCCTGTGTTGAGAGCGAAGTCCCATTTGCACGGGATCCTATACTTTGAATGCTTCGATCGGCAGTCTGTTGATCATACTCCACCGCCCGCTCGCATGCGGACCAATCGCCCCCATCACAGCTGGACTGGAAAGGGTTGAAGCCTCGGTTATACGAGTCGTCGGCATAAACTCGAAGAGCTAACAAAAACAAAACAAATAGAGAGGCCACCATCATCGAAGACATCGCGGCTCTTCGATGGAGAACTTTTTTCTTTTCGCTCTGGTGAACCATACTCCCGGCCTCCCATGGACCTTGTCAGCTTGCAGTTCCAGAAACCTCTAAAGCGCGGGCACCAGCGCTCGATCGCGCCACTTTTCCTGATACTTGCGTGTGATCTTCTCAAAGTTTGACTCTCCGTTAGCGCCGGTAATTCCAACTGCGAGCAAAGACACATCTGCACTTGCAGGCAGTCGACCGTGATAATTTTTTTGCCCTGGCAAAAAGGCCTTTAGATCGAGCTCTTCGTCTTTAGGGCGACGCCCACCCAACGAGCCCTGATCGCCTCCTCCAGAGGTTTCGCTTCCAAGGCCAGGTCCCGCAGGGCCCGGTGCAGGTGCTGCGGCCACACCACTTAAAATCTGAGGATCTTCTCCGCGATCAGATCCACCACCGTGGGGCATCATTGGAGCACCGTTGAGAGGAGCTCCGCCACCGCCGGCAAGCGCTCCTCCCGATGCGGCTCCACCATTTCCAACGGCATCAGCAAGTGGCCGCCCCGTCACTTTTTCAGGAGCATCTCGCCTCAGATTGTCTTCGGGGTTAAAGTCTCCGCTATCAAACCAATTGTTGGGTGGCATCTGGCTTAGGAGATCGCCCATGCCGCCCGCCGCATCGCCACCTGCGGTGGTGCCGGCGCCACCGCCCGCAGTTCCACCGGCAACCAAACCTCCGATTGCACCCGGATTCACGGGCGAACCTGGACAACCTTGTTGCGTCGGGTTGGCCTGACAGCGACACATCTGAGCTAAAAGCAAATCACTCTGCGCCTGAGGACCATCACACATTCCTGTCGGATTATCAGATTTGCAAACGTACGAGTTGGCGTATTGAGCGTCCTTACAAGCAAAGTCTTTGCAGAGCAGCGGGTTCATGCGCCAGTTGTCTTCCGTACAATTGTTCCCTAAGAGATTTGGAAATTCCGGTCCAGGGTTCACAGGCCCGCCTGAACATTCGGGTCTTGAAGCGGCGTCGGGCCCACTACAATTGGCCGTGGCGATGTTCCGATTACAACTTCGCTCAATCGCACGCCCCAAGGCATTAAGTGTCTCGCCAAACGCAATCGCCAGCGGCGCATACTTAGCTTGATTTTTTGTACAGGTCTTGAGTTTTGCTTTTATTTCCCACTTTTTCGGCTCGAGCGGGTTACTCAGCATGCCCGAGCAAGTCGCAATGCAGGCTGCAGCAGCGGAGGCGCAAGTGTAGCCGGTCACCCGCGCTGGCAGCGAGGCCATTTCAAAGGCTTTTTTCCCCGAAATACAAGCGTTGCCCGCATTCGCTTGAGCCTGCCCTATTGCACCCCCAAGCGAAAAGCCCGCCAGCGCCATCGAAATCTGACTTTTTTGCTTGAGAGCCTGACACACAAAATCTGTTGTTTTTGCCAGCTTGTCGCACATGCCAGTAGCTGGGGCAGACCCGGTCGAAGGCCCACTTGCAGGCTGAGCGTTAGTTTGAGTCCCTCGGTTTGAGGGTGCGTCATCAAGCTCGGCCTGATCCTGCGAATTACCAGTGCTGGGGAAAAGAACGCTCCCGACTAAGATGGCAAGGGCAGATGCCCTGATCAAGAAATCCCCCATAGTATCCCCCCACAAGACAAGTAGCAAAACGCTCTCCCCTTAAATCGGCTACAAGGGGACAACAACTTTCGTTCATGTCTATGAACTCGACGCGCGTATGCTACCCCTGACGTCTCAATTTGAGACGGACCCAAGTTCCCAACGACATAAGGCCAGGCTCGCTTCCCTATATTAAGGATTTAGCCGAAACGACCAGAGTGAGAATCTCAGCAGAAAATTTAGGTGGGCACACCACATCATCGAATTCTTCCGAGCTGAAGGATCAGGCCTCGGTCGTACCCGTGCGTCTCTTAAAGATTTTAATGGTTGCCACTTTTATTCCAAGCCTCATGTTTTTTGTACTCGATTATGCGCTCGGCCGCTTTTTAGCGCTGTTGCCACTGAGCATTGTTTGCGTTTCGTGCTTAGGCACTTATCTGCTCCTTAAACATTCATTTTTTTTGTTTGGTCGGATTTTTTTGGTATTGATGATTTCTTTTGCCATTCTAACGGCCTGCCTGATCACCGGATTTGAAGCCGAAGTGGACGAGCTGTTTTTATGCACGATGATGGCGCCCGTCTTGTTGTTTTCTCCGGAGGAGCGTAAATACCAATTATTTTTAACAATTTTATCTGCGGGTCTCTATGTGCTGGTGCCGGTCCTGCTTGAGCAGATTCAACCGCTTTCGCCCGTGTCGCCTGAACTACTCCCCATCTTTCGGGGCCTGGTACGAACGACCTTGATTGGAGTTCTCTTAATTGAAGTCCTGGCCTTTGTTTTTTTGAATAACCTGTACATCAATCAAGCTAAACAGGGCCGGGTTCGTCTGGCGCAGAGTGCCAGGCTCGCTTCGTTGGGGGCTATGTCGGGAGGCATCGCTCACGAAATTAACAATCCGCTCGCCATCATTTTGGGAAGGGCCGAACAACTCTCGAGGTCCAATTCACTAAACCCCTCCGACCTCGAAAGGGTAAACACGATTAAACGAATGGTGGAGCGCATGGCCAAAATCGTACGGGGACTCCGGCAGGTGTCCCGTGACGGAAATCTCGAGCCCAAAGTGCCTACTCGTGTTGAAATGATATTGGAGGACGCGCTTACACTGTGTAGATCAAGACTTGAAAACAATAAAATTCATCTTTTTCAGACGGAGGCTTCAAACAAAGGAACGGTCAGTCTCTCGATTGAGTGTCGACCATCTCAAATTTCTCAAATCCTCATTAACCTTATCAACAACGCCGCAGACGCGGTTCAAGGTTTAGAAGACCCGTGGGTGGCCATACAATTGCTCGCAGATGAACACCAGGTTGCAATTCGAATCGTAAACTCGGGGCCCCTGATTCCCAAGGAACTCGTGGAGCGGATCGGCCAGCCGTTTTTCACGACAAAAGGAACTGGGTTAGGAACCGGCCTTGGCCTCAGCATTTCAGCATCGCTAGCGCAATCCAACGGGGGCGAACTTGAGTACCTGGAGGACGAATCCAACACAACATTTGAGGTTCGATTCCCCCGAGCCTTGGATCCCTCAAATGAGGCGAGTTCGTCTGAGATTCCCGAAATTCACAACGAAAAGAAAGTCAGCTAAGCCACTGCTCCGACCATTCTCTGATCAAGCTCTCAACCACTTCGGCCGCGGGAAGGTTCAGATTGCCCGCCTGAAATTCATCGAGCCAGGACCTTAAATTCTGACTCAGAAGATTAACTAAACCCTCTGTCGAGAGGGTTCCCCCCTCGCGGTCAATGTAAATGGACTTAACTAAAAACAAAATAAACCTAGTTGAAGCGGTTCCGGTTGCGTGCCAACCCATCATCTTGGCTATGGACACCTGGAGATCCCGAATTGCCGCAGCACCTTTACAGTATGGAACTCCGGTAAAAATTTTAAGAGGGTCGGCAGACTCCGGATGCCTTAAACGTCCACTTGTCGTAGAACAGGCATCGTACTTTCCATAAACAATTTTATCGTATAGCCCGGTGAGAAAGACTGTAAATCCCTCGCTGATCCAGAGATCCCCCCAGTGGGCAATTCTCACACCGTTTCCCCACCACTGGTGAATTACTTCGTGCACCATGGCTTCTGGCGAAACCAAAACGACTGCACCCACAGATTCCATGTTAAACGGATGAGGACCTAGCAAAACCGCAAAGGTGCGCCCAAAGCGATAGGGCTTAAAAAGATCGCTAAAGAAGGAGAACGGCTCAGGTGCCTTTCGCGCTGCTTGCCAGAGCGAAGACTCATAGGTGGTAGGATCACTTCGGGAGCTTTTGTAAGGTCCGACAACTACATTTTTAAATCCTGTCTCGCTTTCTCTACAAGTTCTTATTATTCGGAGACTTAGGCTCGACTTCGGATCCCAGCAAAACGTCTGTTCCTCTTTTTCGAGTCGGCCCACTGCCAGCTGATAACCATAGGTTGTAAATTCACCCGACGGAATAAACTCCGTCACAACAAAACGCTTGTTACCAAAGCTTTGTTCGACCGACATTTGCCTTTCGCCGTTTGCAAAGGGAATCACACCTTTTTTTGCAAGATCCCGATCCATCACAAAGGTCGTTTTAAACTTTGCGATGTCGGAAGGATGGTCGTGAGAAGGTAAGAATCTTCTGGCGAAGTAGGGCCAGGATCTTGAAATCATGATGGGTTGACCAAAATAACGGCGCTGAAAAAATAGACCTCGCCTGAATCGGTCCATCCGCACGTCAATTTGATAATCAATTGAAACTTGAATTTTTGTTTCAACGCTTGCCGCACCTTCGAGAGCAATTTTGAGTATGTCTCCGCTTGCATCCGACACAGGCGTCTTAGGACTTTTCTGTACTTTCCAATTTAAAGTTTGGCTGCGACAGATACCAGACGAAGGATCGCTGACGCCCGATGCTGATTGAAGCTTGAGTCGTCGAAAGATCTTAACTCCGGAACATCCACCGCCAACAAGCTTGCGAACGGACTTCACATGCAGGGATTCAGAGTCGACATTTAAAAGCAATTCGTTCACAGACCTCGCAACAGTTGCTTCGACAACGAGATTGGCAACAAGTTGGGTTTGATCAAGTTTATCGACATAAATTGCGAGGTCGTATTGGTCGACGTCGATTCCCGCTAGAGGCATGTGCGGTAGCGCGTGCGTAGTTGCATAGAGCGGAAGCCCGAAAAGCACATTTAATAAGATCGCAAACTGAAACACAACACGCGCGGCACGCATTTGAATTCAACTCCTCAAAACGCGTCCGCGAGTTTAGCAACTTTTGACCGGAGACCTCAAACCGCGCCTGAGAGTTGGTTTTCTTTACGGACCCGCCTAAAAGTTGGGCGGAGGGTTGAGGAGAGATCCCACCATCCCGCTACCCCCGAGCTCATGCCGGTCGCTCAAAAGGTAATCGCGAGAAATGATTTTTACGGAGTAGCCGGTTCTGCCACCTTGAGCGCAGCTACCGGGGATCCCGACTGAAGGGAGTTGGGTACGGGTGCGCTGCGCACAACGTCCAAAGCGGGGATCTTGATCGGATCCCCTGGGAAATTCCTCGGGATTAGTCGGGTCAAGGTAGCGAAACGCGCCATTGGGTATCCACCCGGTAAGGACACGAGCCCAACTTCCATCCCCCTGCCCCCTGATGGTGTAAAAATTATTCTCGCTACCGGCGACTTCACCAAGGTAAATACCGTTGCGCTCGCCCGCCACTTCGACTTGATCCAGAACTCCAAACTCCTGTTGAGGAAGACGCGGATCAAACCCAAAATCACGCCGTAAAGCAAATCGATTGAGCCTATCCTTCCCAATATAAGATCGATCAAAGTTGGGTTCGATCGAATAGTACATGGCATCAAAGTAGTTTGGTGCAATGGCGGCGATCTCATACTTTCTGATCCAAGGGCCATCTCCAGATGGGTTATCTCGCGGAAGATTAGAAAAGGCCAAGTGATCCGCTGTATCGACGACATCCGCGTTGGCTGGAGTTGCGGGCGGTTGATTTTCCCAAAAAGTTCGTGCTAACGGTGCCCTTTGGATTACTAAAGCTGGCCGAAGCGACGCGAGACTCCGCTGGGAGCTAAGGCCCAAGGTGTCGCCAGGAAAGCGCGAAAAATTAGGAAAGCTATTCGATCCAAAAGTCACGGACTGCGGGTCGCCCGAGATCATTCCGTTCGGTGCGAGGACATCGACCTTTTCTGCGGCGGTTCCTGTCGACCCAAACGACTCTCGAGGCCACTTGAGATAGCTCCAAGGACCAACAGTGCCACCAAAAGGTTTTGCAAATGCCCTCGCCTCGAGTTCAACAGGCTCTCCAAAAGGCGAAAATGGGAGACTCACCTTCACTTTGGCCCTAATGCCCACATAGGCCATGAACCAAGGGTTCTTTTCCACACCGAGGCTCGAACTGGTCAGGGGATCATCCACTTCGTTCAACCGAGCAAGTAGAGTTCCAGAAGGATCATAAAATAATCTCATCCTGTCATAGTTCGCCGGCTTCCCCTGCGGAAAAATAAGAGGTTTTTGAACGCCTCGACAGTCACTCCCGCCCACGACAAGAGAAACAAAATCAGTATAGTAAATCAGGGGCCACACAGTTCGATCGTTCAGCCAATTCGGAAAACCCATCTCTCCACTGCCGCCTGGTTGAGGTTGTCCTGCCGCTTGAGGTAGCGCCAAGCTATTGAGCATTTCAAAATTTTCTCCGCGGCCGACGACCTTGCTACCGGCTCGATTGGGCCTCGTGAGATTGCGCTCAAAGGTGTTGAACGCACCCTTGCGAACACTCTCCCCGGTCAAATCTACAAAATCCCCTGGGCCTCCTGGCACTCCAAATGCGGGTGGCGGTCGGCCCGAGAGATTGTTAGCTAGCCTTGAAATCGTGATTTTTCGTCTTCGCACAGCTTCTCGGTAAGAGAGTAGCCACCGAGCTGCGATACTAAAATTGGCGGGTCCCGCATCTTCACAGTCGAGTCTTTGAATACGCTGCATGTTGCGCGTGAATGCCAAAAGAGGTCCCACAAAAGAGAGAAATCGCACAGGTCCTACATTGGGCGTGGGTATGCCCGGCACCGCAAAGTTGGGACTGTAGCACAAGTTTTCACCACCCCGATTGATCGCGGGGCTGTCAGACTGCCACCGACCTAAAGCGGTACAGATGAAGGGGTTACCAAGCCAGATCGCCTCTGGAAGTGTCGCTCCAACCGGAAGGCGAAAAGCGGGATGATTTTCGCCAAACTGTGCTGTTGTAGGCGTTCCATGTGCCGTGTTCTTGCGCCCCAAATCTCCCACGGCCCGAAGTCGCCAAGCCAATAATTTCCAGGACTGATGAATTTGGTAGTTGGTGTGTGCGATCGCGTTGAGAATTTCGGCCTGTCGTTGAGCTGCATAGTACGCCGCCAAATCCACCGAGTTCTGCAGGTTGATTTTTTGATGCACCAACATTCCCACATTTACGGTAACGGCAAAAAAGACAAACAGGACCTGAAAGATCAGGGCAATAAAAATCGCCATTTGTCCGCGTTCAGAATTTAACCCCGCCATTTGACCCACTCCCAAATTATACGCCGAAGGACGCATTTAAAAAATTGTGATCATCGATTACGGCGCTCGACGTACGTCGGGATCACGTCTAAAGTTGAGCGTTTCGTGCAGACGACTTGGCCATATGAAACAATTGATGTTCGGGCGTGCGAGGGGACCTCATCTATGAACTACAGCTTACATCGCAAACTTTTTCTGAATGTCTTGATACCCCTGGTGGTAGTATCGGGAGATTTTTCCGAAGCACTTGCGACCGGAAAAGTGCTCCACGAAGGCTGGTTTAAGGTTTTGTCGGGCGGAAGCCATGCCGGATACCTGGTGCAGAGATACGATTTTGACAGTAACAAAAAGCAGTATACGTCCGTTTACTTTCTCAGGACCTCGGCACTGGGAGGCGACATCATCGAGAGTCTGGAGGCCAAAGCGGATGAGAAATTCAACCCTATTTCTTTTAAATTTTCCACGGCCAGTCAAAAAGAAACAAAAATAATTGATGCGCTGATGACCAAGGGGAACGAACTCAAAATCACTCAGGTCATCAATGGAAAAAAGGAAACACTTTCGAGAAAAGTAAACAAAGGTACGTTTTTAAGTACGTTTTTAATTTATCTGGTAATGCGAAATGGCGGACTAAAGGTTGGCAACAATTACCGCTACTCCGCTATCGCGGAGGAGGATGCAACTCTTCATGATGGCGAGGCCTTTATAAGCGCAACACAGAAGATCGACGAACGCGATACATTTCGAATTTTAAACAACTTTAAGGGTACAAAGTTTATTAGTTCCGTAAGCCCTACGGGAGAGGTCGTTTCCACTCGCGCACCGGTCGAGTCGATCGAAACGGTCCAGGTCGGTTCAATTGAAGATGCTGTCGGTGCGGTTCCTTTCGCGGAGAAGAGCATCAAAGCTCTTTTCGGATCACTCCCCGTTGCAAATCCTGCATTTAGTTTGAAGACAAGCCCCAAAACGACTCCAGCGGATCAGCAAGAGCCGGCGCCTTCGGTCTCGGCCACGCCCACTCCGACAAAATCGCCTTAGCGCTTGAAGAAGTGTTGAGATGACTTCAAGATTCAGCGAGAATTAGAGCAAGTATGATTCGCCCCAAACTGGGTCAACTCATGTTCATCGGAATTCAGGGCACTGCACTCTCGCGCGAAGAGAGGCGTTTTATTATCGAAAACAAAATTGGCGGCATTGTACTCTTTAAACGCAACTACGAGAGCTTTGAGCAACTGCATGCGCTGACAAGCGAAATTTATGGACTCAAGGGCGACATGCCCGATCAAGCACCACTCTTTGTGGGAGTGGACATGGAAGGTGGTCGGGTCCAGCGGTTTAAAGAGCCGTTTACCGTGTGGCCTGCTATGCGAACTTTGGGAGATCTTGACTCGCCTACTCTTGCCTTTCGTGTTGCTGAATCGTTGGGACGCGAGCTGAGGGCTGCCGGTGTCAACGTCGACTTTGCTCCTTCGGTGGATGTACTGACAAATAGCCAAAATACAGTCATCGGAGATCGTGCGCTAGGATCTGATCCTGAGCGGGTGGCCAAAATTGGATCTGCCCTTGTGCGCGGATTTGTGAAGTCGGGGATACTCGCCTGCGCAAAACACTTCCCAGGGCACGGCAACACTTCGATTGATAGTCACGAAGATCTTCCCATTGAAACTCTTGACCTCGATCGACTTCGAGCTGTTGAGCTTCCTCCGTTCAAGCGGGCGTTTAGGGCGCGCTTAGAACTGGTGATGACGTGTCATGTTCGATTTTCAAGTATTGACCCCGATCATCCCGTGACTTTTTCTTCGAAGTTCATCAACGAAGTCCTTCGGAAGGAATTGGGCTACAGAGGACTTGTCATCAGCGATGACCTTGGAATGGGCGCTCTCACGAAGCACTTCAAGATTACTGAGATTCCGGTTAAGGCTCTTGCTGCAGGTGTAAACTTACTTTGCTATTGTAATGAGCCCGAAACTCCGGCGATCGCGCTTGAGGCCATTCAAAAAGCAATTGAATCGAAACAGCTGCAAGCGAGTCATTTGGAAAAGTCTTTGGATGCAATTCAAAAGCTTAAAAAATCGAAGCTTGCGGGGCAGACCCCTATGAATTTGACAGAGGCCAGGGCCATTTTAGATACGCCCGAGCACAAAATGTTGGCCGAAGCACTGCGCACTGGGATTATTCCACCCGAGTTACGCTCCGCTATGATTGAACCCACCTAAAATCAAGGCTGCTGGCGACTTTGAGGGCGCGATTTATTTTGCGCCTGCCAGCCAAACGAGCTAACACCAACTTACAAACTGCGCATCGGAAGGAAGTGGGGTGAAATTCCCCCGCGGGCCCGCCACTGTGATGAGGTTTTTACCTCTAAGTCAGGTCGTTCCTTTGCTCACATTATTTTTGGAGGACTCTTCGTGGAAGTGAGAGCTCTCGGATTTAAAATTTGCGCTTTAGCCCTTGGGGGAACATTTCCCTTTAGCGCTCACGCTGACCCCTTGTTGATACAACCTATCGAGATTCGCGAAACTCAAAAGCAAGACGTTTTTAGTCGGCGCACCCAATTGCAACATTCGCAATCGGCCACTCCAGAGCTGCTCGAATCCGAAGTCCGAGGACTCCAGGACAGCCTCAACGAAATCCCAGGAATAACTGCAACCTCCAGCGGATCACCCACCATCTCCATTCGAGGTTCGGGCCAAACAACACGGGTGCTCGGTCTTTGGAATGGCGTGAACCTCAACCTCAATGATCCATTCGGCACCAATACGCTTTTACTTCCTCGCGAAATCTTGCAGGAGGCCGAAATTATCAAGACTCCCACGGGTACAGCGTTGGGAAGTGGTGCGACCGGAGGTGCAATTAACTTTGTTTCACGAAATATTTCTTCGCCTTTAACCAGGACCAACGTAGGGAGTTTTGGACAAAAGGGGGTTTTGGTCGCGACCCCACTCCTCAGCGCCGAGCAAAATCGACAAGGAAAACAACTTCAGTTTTCTATTTTTCAGGAAAGTGCCGACGGCAATTTCGACTATCAAGTTCCAAGACTCAATCAAGCGGGACAGCGAACCCGAAACGACTCCCATCTTTGGCGAGGAGTTCTAACCGGTTCGCAAACGTGGGGCAGCGGTTGGACTATTTACGAAAATTTTATTTGGGCCCGCCAGATGGGGTCTACTCCAGCAATGGTGAGCGGTAGCACGGGCTCGCCCAGTGCCGTGGAAAACGAGGGCTTGCTGTCTGCATTGACTATTGAAAAAATTTGGAACGACCGTTGGTCCAGCAGTCTGAGAAGTAGCCTTGTGGACGTCAAAAACAGAAGTCTGTTTCAGTCCGTAAATCCCGTGCCTGGTAGTTATCAAAGTCGACGGTGGAGTCAGTCGCTCTCGGTCACTCAAAAGGAGTCCGACTACTCGATTGAATATTTTGCGGATTCGAACCTGTCAGAGTACCGAACACTCTCGGCCGCAAACCAAACCTTCACGCGACACGAACCCGAATTCGGCGTGATCGCGCAAATCAACTTATTCGAAGATGTCGTGGCGTCGCCCGGCGTGCGATACTTGAGCCAGTATGGGCGGTGGGTGAAATCTCTTGCCGTTACACAAGAAAGACAACTCACCGAGGTGTTTTTTCGGTACTCCGAGGGTTTCACGGCTCCCAACATGAGTTTGCTCTATGAGGATTCACCAGCAAATTCTGTTCAGTCAAACTTGAGCCTCGTGCCAGAGGAATCGGAAATGACCGAAATTGGTTTTCGACACAGGCCTTCTCTTGCACCCGTTACGTGGCAAGACCGGTGGCTTTACGGGCTTTCGGTTTTTAGAACCAACTACAATCAGCTCCTGGTCGCGCGCCAAAACCCATCCAACGGGTTTACACGGACATTGAATGCAAGCCACGCAAACGTCTATGGTGTCGAGGCCGAGCTCGGAATTCGCCATCGAAACTACGCCTTTTCGTTTGAGTATGCATATTTGGACTCGACCGATGAAACGGGGCAAAAGGCATTACCTCGTGTGCCGAGAAACCACGTGGCACTCACCAATTCGATTGGTTTGGGGCCGCTGGTGTTTGAGTTAAAAGGAATTTATTTAGGTCCATATCAACTTGCCACGTTGGGCGGAGGATCCGTTGAGTTTGAACCGACCACCACCTGGGACTTTACGGTGCGGACCCAGGCTTTGTTGCACTGGTCGGCCCGAATGGGTGTCCTCAATTTAACTGATCAATCTCGAGAATGGACCCTTGGATTTCCGGAACCGCAACGGCGCTTTTTTGCGAGCTTGGAGTACCAACTTTGATTCCGCTTTTGTTGTCCACGCTATTGTTTGCGATGGCTCTGTTTGCGGATGGGACTTCTGCAGTGGACTTGACCCCGTCCCGAATTGTAAGTCTGAGTCCCGCCATCACCGAAGTGCTCTTTGAATTGGGAGTGGGAAGCCAAGTGGTCGGCACCACGGAACACTCCGATCACCCCCCTGAGGCAAAAAAAATAAAGCGTGTTGGAGCCTATCAACGGCCTTCCCTGGAAAAAATCTTGGCTTTGAAACCTGACCTGATTTTGGTTGGTGACGAGGGACCCGATCAGATTACCGCGTCTCTCAGTCGCTTTGGACTGAAGCAGCTTACGTTCCGCATGCGAAGACTTGATGACTTTGAGACTGTCGTGATGCTCATTGGGGGGGCGCTCTCGATTCAAAGTCGAGCCAAACAATTGGTGCAAAACTTTAAAAGTAAACTCAAGTCGATTGACGGCTCATGTCGCGGGCAGGTGGTTGTGATTTCGCTTGAACGCCATCCCTTTATTGTCGTGGGTGAAGGAACATTTTTGGACGACATCCTCACCCTCTGCGGTTGTAAAAATGGCGTCACGGCAAGTTCGTCATCGCGAGTTTTGGTTCGCGGCTATAGAGCTCTAAACTCCGAGGAAAAAAAACTTCTTCCGCGACATCGCGGCGTGGAGCTCGTCATGCCGCTACCCAAACAACATCAAGACTTGGTGAGACTCGGTCCACGACTACCTGAAGCCATCAAGAGCTTTTGCGCAGAGCTCTCCAGACCGGAACTCTCCAAATGAAGTATTTCTTTTTGTTGTTAAGCTTGGCCGTTTTTTCGCTTTCTGTTGGCCCCAGTGAGATTAGATTTTCAGAAGTCCTCAGCCGCTTGTTTTCTGATTCGTCTGAAATCTCAGCCGCAATGATCAATGAGATTATTTTCGGCATTCGGTTGCCTCGCACACTTGCAGCCCTTTCTGTGGGGGGCGCGCTCGCGCTTGCGGGGCTGTTACTTCAGAATTTGCTTCAAAATGATTTGGCAGAACCCTATACCCTTGGAATTTCTGGGGGCGCGACTCTAATGCTGGTACTGTTCTCGGTACTTTGCAAAACCGCACTCACCTCGATCCCGGTGGAGAATTTGTATTGGGTACAAGCTGTCGTTACGGCTTCGGGCGCCCTCGTTGCAACTCAAGCGGTGCTGACCTTGGGGGATCGCCACCGGTTGAATAGTTCCCGTAGCCTGATTTTGATTGGGCTCATGGTGTCTTTGTTTTGCGGATCACTGATTTCGGTTTTATTAGCCGTTATGGATGCGACCTCTTTGCAATCTACAATGTATTGGATGATGGGCCTTTTGGGAACTGAAAGAGATCAGCTTTGGCCTGCGCCATTTTTAGCCCTCATCATCGGCGGAGTTTGGTGTTTCAAGAACAAGCGCGGGCTTGACGCCTTGTTGGTCGGGGATGAAATGGCTCAAAGCCTTCACCCCCATTTGAATCAGCTCAAACATAAGGTCGTTTGGATATGTGCGCTACTTGCAGCAACAGCCGTTTGCACTGCGGGGCTAATTGGCTTTGTTGGTTTGATAGCACCCCACGTGGCCAGGCGTTGGATCAAAGGTTCTCTTATCGGAGAAGTTTTGCTACCTGCGGTTTGGGTCGGCTCGGCGCTGCTCTTGGTGGCGGACTTGCTTGCACGCAGTTTACCCACCGAGTCCGAGGTCCCCGCCGGAGCGCTGATCGCCATTCTGGGCGGTCCACTTTTGATTTATTTGATCAGCCAAAAGAGGGCTCGGTCCCCCATATGAGTTCACTTTCGATCGAGAGACTCAGCGTTGGGTATGTTCCGGCCATGCCTCTGTTAGAGAATGTTCGGTTTTCTTTGCATGCAGGTGAAATTTGTTTACTCCTGGGAGCCAACGGATCGGGTAAGAGCTGCTTTTTGTCCACACTTACGGGCGTCACACCGCCAATCAAAGGCGAAATTTCTCCAAGCGATTTTTCGTATTTACCACAACCACTGGAACACGCCGAATACCTTGCAGGCTCAGAGTTCGTGCAGATTTTGGGAGTCAGGGCTTCCGAGGATCTCAAGACGTTACCCGCCTACTCCAGCAAACTCCACGAAGTCTCAAGAGGCCAGGCGCAGTACTTTTTTACAAGGGCCGTGCTTGAGCGAAACACGCGTTACCATTTTCTGGATGAGCCCTTTTCAAATCTGGATAACCGTCACGCCTTTGATCTTTCCGTTCGAATAAAACAGGCCACCAATTGCAGTAAGAGTTTTTTGATTTCGGTCCATAAGCTTTCCGAGCTTTTGCTCTTCCCTGAGGCCAAGCTCGCCTTGATCCACGACCGCAAGTTGTTGATCTTCTCCAAATTAGCGGAAGCCTCGGAGTCTCGGGAATTTCAAGAATTTCTTTCCCCTTTCCGGATGACCCAAACCCTCGACCGCCAGTGGACTTTGGGCTGGTGAGTGCGCTTGGCAACAGCGCCGATTTTGGGCACTAAGCCTGTGGGGGCCGTGAAGGTTTTTCTAAAGTAGCCCGGGGCTTGGAGAAAAAGGGCAGCTCGCCTAAGACCTTGCTGGGGGCCCATGGATGAAGCGAGTCTTTGAGGGGTACTTTTTATTTGCGCTACTGGCGATTGTTGCGGGCTGGATCGCAAGCCAAGCCGACGAAGAGTTTTTTGTTCGCCTACTACCCCGAAAAACAAAACGAATTGAGATCGCGATCCCTGCCGAAACCGAGGAGCGAGGCACCTATCCAGAGCACTTTAATCCCGACGAAGTTGCAGGCGGCCCAGGAACCACAGCAGCCAACGGAACCGACGCAGTGGACCCCAACGGCCTTGACGAACAGCTTGTTGAATTTGCTGGGAACCCTCGGCCCGACTATCCCCTGTTTGCTAGAAAAAAGGGATGGGAAGGCGACGTTACAATCTCGGCTAAGCTAAATCCCGATGGCAGCACTAAGGAGCTCAAAATTCTTGAAAGTTCGGGCTACCCCGCCTTGGATCAAGCGGCTCTTAAAGCCGAATCAAGAGCGCGCTACCAAACTCCGAAAGAATGGAACTTCGGCCGTCCACTTAGGCGCACCTACTTGTTCAGACTGACAGGGGCACCTCAAAAGCTGCCCGGTCCGAAGGTGGCTAACGATGGATCCAACAGCAAATCAATCGCCGAACAAGGTCTTTTTTGAAGGAGTCGAACCTTTAGTGCGAGTTGCAGCCTTTCGCTTGCGGCCCTTAGCCGTTTTTTTACGTTTTCGGATCAACTCGGTACGCTTGGTCTTTGAAGCCATGAGATCTCCCTCGAGAAAAGAGCAACTACTAACTTGTTCTTTCGCAACTCGCAAGCACGACCACGATAAATGTCGTTTGTTCCGAGGGTTTTGGGCTCACTTGCGAGAACTCTCACTGCGTCGCGTCCCGCGATGATCAAGGTGTTGGGGCACCTGGCTTGGGATTGGGAACTGAACACTAACCCGAACCAAACCTACCTTGGTTGTCGCGGAAATCCTGCCAAGCTGAAATCCTTTCTGAGGCGTGCAAACAGTGTCGTGAAAAAATTCGAAAGGTAGAAATTCTTGGAGGCGTTGGGAATTCGGAGGTAATGATCTGAGCAATTTGGGGGTAATGGGAATGAAAGCGACGGGGTATATCACATTTGCATCCGTACTAACTTTGGCTGTCGTCGTTACGACTGCCGGCTGCAGTAAGCGAAATGACAGTCCGTCATCAAATTCAGGGAAGGGGTCGTCGCAGGAAATTTCGCAATTATTGCAGGGCTACTGGATGTTAGCCGAGGTCGCGCCGGCCAATAACCCAACCGATGTTAAGCGAGCTAATTCCGAGGGCATCATTCTGCTCGATGAAAAGACTAAGCTCGCTCAAACCTATAGTTTTTCGGGCATGCTCCTAATGGCAGAAACAACCGAAGGAGCCTCGCTCGTTCCCAAAATTTCAACTTACGTAATTGATGGTATGAACATTGTCTTGAACAAGGGTGACAAGCAGCAGAGCTTTATTCCCATTAAGTCCATCACACAGGACCGCTTGGTGCTTGAGAACAATCGAGTCTTCAAAAAAATTGATAAGCAAAAATATGATGAACTCTCCAAAACAATCTTGGGTCTCAACCTAGCCGTCATCATCCCGATTGGGAAAGCAACATTGTCGGTGGAACTTCCTGAGGGAGCATTCGAACAGAGTGAAGGGACCAGTTTGTGCTCTGAAAATGCGGAGGGATTAGTTACAACCTGGGTCATGGAAAATTTGACTTCTAAAGGCTCGGAGGATAAACACAAAAAATTTGATGCGCTCTTCACGCTTGAGCTCAAGTCCGGGGTTTGGCCCGCAGGCGACAGCGATTTGTCGTTTGAAAAGGTCAGCTTTAAGTTTGATCAAAAGGGGCAGGCTGGAAAAGCGTCGCTGACACTTAAAGACGATGTGGGATCAATTGGTTATAGCCTCAAAAAATCCGACGAATCAGGTTGCGAACTTATCCTTACTAAAAAATCACGCCATGTGAGTGGCTCGGTGATTTGCCAAGGATTCGAGAGCACGCCAACGTCACCCGGCCCCACGTTGAATGCCAAGTCCGTCTCGGGCACGTTCGAATGTAACTTGTGATTTAGGCGCACGATTTCATTCAAAAATGCACGCGCAGATCAAGGGAGTGGGCGTGGTCGTCGGAAGCGTCAAGCCGCTTTTCAAAGGCGTAATCGATTCCCAATCGGGGACCGTCCCAACCCAAGCCGGCAGTTAGAAAATTTTGTTTGATTTGATCGTCAATTCTTCCTCCGAACCGAAAGGCGATGTCGGGGCGAGGAAGAATTTCAAGTCCTGTCATGATGATCGCCTTTCGATCGGGGTTGCTCTTCGTGGGGAAGGCGAGGTCGGCGCGAATGCGAAAAAAATCTTGGTAGAGGTAGTGAGCACCTATCGTCGTCACGGGCCTTAGCGTTTGCGTGTGCGAATCTAAAATGTTGTCTGCCATCAGGCCAATGCCAAACTCCCTCATCGGAGCAAACAAGAGTCCGATGCCACCGTTGAAAAGCGACTCATCAGACCTTCCTTGAGTTACGGTTCGAAAATACCGAACGCGAGCACCCCAGCTGAGGTTTGGTGTAATGCGATCACCGAGATTGAGCGCAAAATCCTGTTGATCCGAGCGGTACCCTTGAATGTCATAAGAACGTGAGACGTAGGTAAAGGCGCCTGGCAACATCACGCCCTTGGTTACATCGACCAACGACAGTGCCCAGTCTCTCTCAGAACCGACCCCTCGGGTGTGCCTTTCTGAGCGAAATGCACCCACGTCGTACCCTCTCAAATAAGGAAGATGGGCCGGATTTAAAAATGCGCTTTCAGCACTGGAAAGGGCTGCGACCCCTGCGCCCCCCAAGGCCCGAGCCACAGTCCCGGTGTGGTACGCGCCATCCGCGATAAGGTCTGCCGGTTCCTGCCCAAAAGCGATCGATTGGGCACACAAAAGTCCAAAAATAATGTAACACACCCGCTGCGGCAATCGCGCCCCAAGGACTATCTTCGTGCAACGAGAAATTTTCAGTGATAGCCTTGTAGGTTCGATGACGGTTAATTTTTTGCGCTTATCCAATGGCTCAATCTCCTTTTTGCGCACCCGTGTGCGTACGTTGGAAATTTCTTGGGGATTCGTATTCGTTTTGTCCACGACTCTTATATTTGAACCTGTAATTGCCTCTGTCCATGCCAATATCTCTCAACCCTCAACGATGGGGCCACCGACAGTCTTGGACCAAGACGATGCCGAAGGTGATCCCATTTTAGAGCAGGCCATTGGGACTCTTCCCGAACTCCCCCTATCGGAACCTGAAATACAGGCGATGTCTATGTCGTTAGGTGGACCGATCAAAACAAAGCGCTTCGCTGGAGAAGTGCACGGGTCTCTTGTGGAGTCGATCAAACGCACGACACAATCTAACGAGGCGACTTACTCGTTTGTGAATGCTTTTTTGCACGTGCCTGAGCTGAACGAGCGCCTTCTCCCGGGAGCTCGCTTTTTTCTGGATGTTGAGGGCAAAGAGCTTGCGAGCGTGTTTATCCCGACGGGGCGAGTGATCTCGATGGGGCTTGAGGTCGATGGACACATGGTGGAAAAGTTTCGAGTACCCGCGAATGGCCACGAGTTTTTTGTGACAACGGACTCCGACGACGACCGGCCGTTTTATGCGCCTCTTGATGCGCTTCACCTGAGTAGCCTCTATAGCCCCAGACGCTTTCATCCGGTTAAACGCCGATGGCGAGCTCATCGAGGGGTGGATTTTCGCGCACCTAAAGGGACTCCCATTATGGCAGTCGCGGACGGAGTCATCGCCAAGATTGGCAGAGGCCGAGGCACCGGGCGATTCATCGCAATTCAACACGACCATGGACTTGAAACCCAATATCAGCATCTCAGTCGCTTTGTGCCGGGGCTTCGTGCTGGAGACTCGATTCGGGCTGGAACCGTGATCGGCCAGGTCGGGTGCACGGGTTGGTGCCGGGGTTCGCATTTACATTTTGCCGTCAAGCTCTTGGGAGAGTGGGAAAATCCTCTTCACTATTTGAAGCCCTATCCTTGGTCAGCGCAGGATCGCGTCCTCTCACTTCGCGCATCACCACCCGAGGTGCGACTTTGGATGGCTCGACGCCCTGCCAGCGTGAATCCCCCAATGACCAAACCTTTACGAGCGACAGCTCAGCCCATGCCGTTTGATTTTCTGCTTGAACGCGCTCAGTTTAATTAAAGCCGCACAAGACAACAACGGAGCCGTTCGCCATTTTGTTACGAACTCTAAATCGAGAGATTGAGAGCGCGATCGATTTCTTCCAAGGTCGTGAGCCCGTTGCGGACCATTTTAAGCGCAAACTCAATCATGGTATCAAAGTTGTCAGCGCGTACCGCCTGCAATAGCTCTTGAGTCGTTGATTCCTTAGCTAAGCAGGCTTCGACCTCAGGAGTTTTTCGCCAAATTTCGTATATGGGCAATCTTTCAAAATAACCCGTCCCACCACAACGAGAACAACCTTTACCATGAGCGAGCTCGTGAGGGGGCTCTTCCTTTGGAAAGCGCAGCTTAAATATTTGTTGTTCGGTTGGGGTCAGTGATCTTGTCGAACGACAGCTTTTACAAATCGAACGTAAAAGTCTCTGTCCCAAAGCTCCAATGAGTCCGGCGGACATCACGCCCGAAGGAATGCCCAGCTCTCGCAGCCGATGAGTCACCTCAAGAGAGCTGTTCGTATGAAGAGTGGAGATCACCAAGTGGCCCGTCATGGCGGCGTCAAAAACAATTTTTGCTGACTCACCGTCACGGATTTCGCCCACCATGATCACATCGGGGTCCTGCCGAAGTGTAGAACGCAAAGCCTTAGCAAAGGTCAGCCCCTGCTTTTCACTCATTTCCACCTGAGTTGTTCCGCCAATCTCAAGCTCCACGGGATCCTCAAGCGTCACGATGTTGATGTCGACATTATTGAGCTCATTGAGCATGCTGTAGAGAGTTGTCGTTTTACCAGACCCGGTTGGACCCGTGATTAAAAATAAACCCTGTTTGTATTTGGTCATCTGCCTTAAAATTTGGATCGTACGCCGATCCGGGGCCAACATACTCAGAGGCACAATGGAGTTCCGGGAGCGAATGAGCCTCAGCACTGCATTTTCGCCGTATTTGGTTGGCAGAATCGAAACCCTTGCGGTGAGTTCCCCTTCGGCAAGCGGCACCTTGAGCTGTCCGTCTTGAGGTAGACTGTGCACGGAAATATCCATTTGGCTTAAAACTTTGATCCGGTTAATCATCTCCCGACCGACGTTCTTAGCAACTTTTGTTTCGCTTTCGCGCAACACGCCGTCGATGCGGTAGCGCACAACAAATCGTTCTCCAGTAGGTTCGAAGTGAAGGTCGCTTGCGCGACTGGTGACTCCCTCGTGCAGCATGCGATCAAGCATCGCAGTGGCGTTTACTGGCTCTGACTTGGTGGCGTCCTTGAACTGAGGTCGAGTCGCGGTGTTGTCAAACGCAAAGGCCCACTTTTTAAACTCAGTCTCCGTAATCAGTTCCGTAGTAACTCGATATTGTTTAAGGTAGCGGCCCACGAGGCTTGCCACATAGTCGTTGTCGGCCTCGACGACCCCGAGCGTGAGTTCGCTTTCGTGTAAACGCAACGGAAGGATACGGTACTCAAGCATTACCGACTTTGGGAGCAAATGGGAAAGTGCCTGAACATTGGGAGTAAAGCTTTCAGGCCGATGAACCCGAGTCGCGGTGTTGCGACCGAGATCCTGCATTCGCTGCGCGAGAGTCTGCGCCATGGGTATACTGAAGATCGTGGTGTCCAAAAGGCGTTCCACCAGAGGCCTTGGGAAAACAATGACTCGCGTGGGCTCAATTGCTCTGGCCACAGAGGAGTGCGGCTTAGAGAGCAACATCGAAACGTGGCCCAAAAACTGACCTGCTTTCACAAAACTGACGTGAGAGGTTGCGCCCGTCTGTCCGACAGGTTTACTGATTTCGACCAGACCGGTCTCGATGATGTAGAGCTGGTCGCTGGCTTTGCCGGGGACAAAGATTAGTTCCCCCGCCTTGTAGTCGAATGTTTTGCAGAACGAAGCGACCTGTTGAATTGCGGCATCGGGTAGACCCTTGAGGTAAGTGAGCTCCTGAAGATATGGTCCAAGATTCTGAGGAGGTGCAAGCACATGAGGTCGCTCCCCGCGGGCTGTTGCGGAGGCTTGCAAGCCTGGCAATTGTTTTTCAAGCTCGATGTAGTCCTTGTCGTTGATCAGGTACACGACGGGTTGCACTTGCGGAGCCGCGGTCTGCAAATACTTAAAGAGCTCAACGTTGGTCGTCTGTGCTAAAGCTAAACGAAGTGTATTTGACTGTAAAGTGAGCGGCAGAGCCGAGTACTTGGACCAAAGTTTTTGGGGAAAGAGCGTGTACATTTCGGCGGTGGGTTTTAGAAGCGTGCGCGAAAATGGGGGGATCGATCCCTGGTCACTGGTGATGTTGTAGTTCAATTGGGCCAGCGACTTGACAAGCGCCGAGGCAACGCGAGGCGCTTTTTTGAGAACGCCCAAGAAGTCAGTTCCACTCATTCGCAGCAGGTGAGCTTCTTCCAACGCAAATGCCGAGGCCGATTTGCCGGATTTGCTTAAAACGGAGAGTTCCGAGAAGTGAGCTCCGGGCCTTAATACTGCAACCCGTTGTACTCGCTTGGCCTCCGGTACGTACTTTACGATTTCCACCAATCCGCTTTGAACAAAGTAAACATGGTCACTGACTTCGTTCTCAAGAATGATCGGTTCGCCCTTTTTGAAGGTGACCGGTTCCAAAAGAGAGACCACTTGTTCCAGAACACGGGAGTCCGCGTCTTCAAAAAGAAGACACCCCTGCAACATGGTGTGTAGGTTTTGAATTTTGTGAGCCTCGTTCACGATAAAGTTATCGGAAATACAAAGACTTAGCTTCAGATACGACGCGGCGTGGATGGACAAAGGTCGATACCAAAAAACTAGGTGTCGGCACCTGCGCTGAGTGCTTCCCAAACCACCTCAAGACGCATGCCTCGAGAGCCCTTAATCAAAACCAAGTCCCCGCCCTTGGTCTTGCTTTTGAGATGGTCAGCAGCCTCGTTTGAATTGAGAAACCAAAAACAGGTCCCTTGAAGTTCAACAGGTAGTGAATCACGTAACCATTTCATGCGAGTGCCAACCAAAACGATAAGTCGAGGCTTCAACATGGCAAGATCGGCACTTAGCTCCTCATGAAACGCCTTTTCTCCAGCTCCCAACTCCAACATGTCGCCTAAACAAAAAACAAGATTTGATTTATTTTGGACCTGCACTGCAGTTTCAAAAGCCGCTCGCATCGAAGTTGGATTGGCATTATAAAAATCGCACAGCACTCGCACGTCACCCTTTAGCTCACGCAAATCCGATCGGCCCCAGGGCGCCTGAAAGCGACTTAGTCCCAACGAAATCTCTTCAGCGGTGAGTTGAAGCGTCCGGGCCACCGCTATCGCGCCTAAAAAATTTCGAGCGTTATGTTCGCCTGGAAGCGGGACTTTAAAGGAGAAGTTGAGCACCTGTACATGAAGCTCACCTGACAGTGACTTCCAAGTGCCCTGCAAAACAAGGTAATCTAGATCCGATTTGTCGGTTCGCAAACTCAAGCTTGAGACTTCGGAGTTACTTGTTGTTTCCAGTCGATAACCCACAAGCTTGGATCGAGGCCACTTTTGAGCACGCTCGGTTAACAGTGGTTCATCTAAGTTTAACACCGCTGAGCCGCCATTCTCTAGCACCCAGCGGAGTGCCAAAGACTCCTCATTCGCGACGTTTTGCATGTTCCCCAATTGCTCAAGATGTTCAGGTCCTAGTGCCGTCACAATCGAAACTGTGGGGCGAATGACTTCGAGGTGCTGAATCATCGCGCCCAAATCATCAATTCCAACTTCGACAACCGCGGCTTCGTGGTGATCTCGCCATCTTAAAAGAGTCAGTGCGATCCCCAGAAAGCCGTTTTGGCTTCCTTCGGTAACCAGCACATTTTGGTACTTACCTTTCAAAATACTCGCGATAAACTCTTTGGTTGTGGTTTTACCCACGCTGCCGGCGACCACGATAACGGGCGCAGTTCTGACGCGATTCTGACGCCAAAATTTTGCGAGAGTCCTAAGTGCTGCAATCGAATCGGCCACCTGAAACACCGGCCCGGAAAAATTTGATGGAATCTCAAGATTCTTCACCGGGCGATCAATGATCAGGGCACCAGCACCTTTTGTAACAGCCTGATGAAGATAGTCGTGTCCGTCGAATTTTTCGCCACGGATTGCAACAAACAGATCTCTCGGGTTCAGCGAGCGCGTGTCGGTTGAGAGGCAGGCGAGTTCGGTCTGTGGATTAACTTTTCCCTGCACGGGAGTTCCCAAGAGGGACTCCAATTCCTGAAAGGAAAGGAATCGGTCCGTACTCACTTGTTAAATCCCAAGACTTCCCAAAAGATCCAACTGCTTAGGCTGGCGCGTGATCTGCGGAAATCGCAGCGCCTGCGCCGATGAGATTTGCAGAAGCGATTCGATGGAAGGAGCTTTACCTTGAACCGTTAGCTTTTCCAATATCGCCACAAAGAGTTGTCCGCAGTAGCTCGCGTCCTCTTGTGCGCGATGGAAACCTGTCGATGGAATTTTGAGATGTTCCACAAGTGTCCCTAGTTTGTAGTTTAGCAAACCGGGAAAGACCTTCCGTGCCATTGCGCAAGTATCTAAAATCATTCCCCGAGGTGCGGGAATCTCGTATTTTTTGATGTCTGCCGTGATAAACTGAAAATCAAAGGGTGCGTTGTGCGCCACCATTAGCGTTTCGCCACAAAACTCGGCAAAACTTGGTAAGACAACTTCAACTTTGGGCTGTCCATGAACCATATCGTCAGTGATCCCCGTCACTTTGGTGACCTCGGTCGGGATCGGGCGTCCTGGATCAACCAAAGTCGCAAAAACCGCTTCGGGAGATCCATCTACGTACTTCACTGCCCCAAGCTCTGTGATTTGATCTAATCCAGCCAAAAACCCCGTCGTCTCGATATCAAAAGCTATGAATTGCACTTTTCACCCCACCACTTGTCATATCCAAGTGAAACTGGAGTTTCAAGCAATCCGAGCTTAAGATCCTGTCATGTCTGCTAAGACGACCAAAATATTCTACCTGGATGATCTCACCATTCCTTTCTCTGCCTCCGACAAAACCGTTTTGGAAGCGGTTCTCAAGCAGGGCGAGTTCCTGGAGTATTCCTGCGGTGGCAATGGAACATGTGGTACGTGCTTAGTTGAACTTTTACCCGGGCAGGCAGCCTTAGCTCCAGCGTCCGGCGAAATCGATTTTAGACAAGAGCGGCCCCTCAAAGACTCCGAACGCCTGGCCTGCCAGATGCCATGCCAGGAACAACTCCGCCTACGCCGACCTTAGCCACTGAGCTGAGGGTGAGAGGCACTCCGAATCTTGGGCGAAATCATCGTAAATAAATTGGATTTGAATAAATCCAGGGCACCCATTGCCGACCAAACGGAAATGGGAATGTTGGGATCACTCGAACCACAACACGGTAAATTCCAGCAGTCAGGCCTTTTAGCTCCGTATCAACACTGTTTGATGTCAAGTAGACTTCGCCGTCTTTATAAATCACGGCCTCAAACGGAACGGCGATCCCGGCGGGAAGCCTCACTCGCAGTGAGAGTCCTTTACTCAACGTCACCTGAGATCCCATCGGGTGACCACGCCCCTCAACAAGTGCCTCAAACACAAAACCTTTAGGGTCGCCAATAATGTCGATGGCCATATACGAATGTCCAAATCTCAAAGCCTCAAGAACCTTGCGTCGATCAGCTCCTAAATTTCCCGTGAGTTCACTTCGGAGTAACACATGGTTAGACGCCACTGAAAAGGCGGTCTCATAGCTTGGGAACTTAAGATAGGAGTTTTCAAACACGATGGCTTTCGCTGTCGCATCCGTCCCCACGAGCCCCGTGGTCTTTCGGGTGTGATTGAGTTGATCCCATAGTGCCAACTCCTCCGAAGGAGACTCAAACAAAAACAAAAGCGCCACTTGGGGATTAAATGGAAAAATCAAAAGACTCCAAATCGCATTGAGGCGAGAGGTCCTCCAAGCCTGGTCCAGCACCCGCTTGAGATTAATCACTTCAATTCCGTCGAGTCCCTCGGGATACTCACCCGTCCATCGATAGCCCGAGAGCAGCGGATGAGCCAACGCCACCCAACCCGCCTCTGGCGCCCGCTCCCGCTGAGAGAGTAGATCGGCAAAAAAGATTTGGGCTTGTCCCCGCGTTTCAGGAAAGGCCTCAGCTAAACCGCCATAATACATCAGGCGTGAATCCAAGTAGCTGTACTCCCCACCAACCATAACCAACATTCGCCCATAATAGCCTTCGGACTCTCGAGGTTGTTTAGGCAAATTCACGTCAGTCAAAATTAAAAAATCAAGCTGCGAATCCTGTCCTGCTTGAATAACCTCAAGCGGTGTGCCGCTCCCGGTACTAAGTGAGGTGTGTGAGTGAGTCACTCCTCGATAGTCGTAATAACCGGTAGAAGTCTCGTTTCTGAGATCGGATTTTTGAATGTCCAACTGAAAAAAATTGAGATGTACGACGTAACTGACAGTGGTTAGGAGAACGCCGGCAAAAATCCAAAAGCCGTTCACGGAGAAACCCTCCTGTTCACTTCGTACAGGATCAAGCCATCCTTGAGAGATCTTATCTCGGATTTTACAAAAGACTTCTCCATCCAGCTCGGAAACGAATCGTAGTCGCGCGCAGCAAGATAAAATCGATCCCCCGTTGGGAAGGACTCAAGCTTGTAGTCGTAATAATCTCGTCGATTGATTCCGTTGAGTTTGTAGACCGGTCTTTTCATTTCATAACTGAGAGTGGCTGCCATCTGAAACGAACTTGCAAAAAAGGGTGTGTACTCTTGTGCGATGGGCACTAAGTGATCATACACAACGAATTCGTACGTTTTTAGTTTTTCAGGTTCAACCGGTATCCAAGGCACAATCACTTCTGAAACGGCAATCAAACCCGCAACGAACCAAAGGCCTAAAGTGCGCTTAATCCAGATAAAAGAAGTATAGCGCGCGCACGCCAACGCAAAAACACTCGGATAAGCCACAAGCGGCCAGTTCGCCTCGACTCTCCCCTTTAACGACGAGAGCGCAAAAAACACCAGTGGACCCGCAGACCAAAGTTTCAGCCAACCCGGCTCATCTTTAGGTCGCAAAAAGAACGCCGCCACCAGCGTAGGGAATAAAACAAATCCCTGCTCAAGAAAATAATTTAGAACATTGAGCGCACTAAATCCGGTGTCTCCAAGGCCATGCCGTATCTGGAACAGGAACGAATCAAAATCGTGGCGAAGGTTCCATACCCATACCGGAGTCGCCGCAATCAGAGCTACGATCGCAGCCGTAAAAACTCCCCAACCAAAGGAACCGGAAATTTCCTTTCGCTTTCCCAATGGCATCGTAAGCCAATCTAAAATGATGAGAGGGGCCATGATCACCATATTGTACTTCGACATAAACCCGAGTCCAATCGCCATCCCCAAGACGATGGAAAGCCGGATCGTAGGACTTTCTCGGAATTCCACATAAACCGCGAGGGCGATCGACCAAAACAAAATCAGTGGAATATCGGGAGTCACTAAAATTGACCCCAGACCGGTCATGGGATTCAACACCGTAAGCAGAAGCCAGTACTTGATCTGCTCTTGATTCAAAAACCGCGATAAAAATCCGCGCCACACTAAAAGGGCCATGTGGACCACAACGACCGCCGGCCAACGAACCGCCTGTCCCCATCCTTCAAAAACGTGTCCCGCTTTGAATAACCAAGCTACAAGTGGCGGGTGATCAAAGTAGCTCAACTGTAAGTCGTGTGACCAAACCCAGTAATAGGCTTCATCCGACAAAAACGGAATACGATAGGCGAGGATGAGTTTGACGAAGAGACTCACCCACCAAATTCGCATAAAGTCAGACACGGTTAGCACCCGCCACTAGGGAAATTTAAGTTTTACACTTTTCCCAAGAGTTCCTGGAACACCTCGATCGCGTCCATTGTGAATAACGTTCACCGCTCCTCCGTTGGATACATCTAACGTGATCGAATAACTCGCCTTAAAGGTATGCACTTGATCTGGGTTCAAATTCAAACTCTGAAGGGCCCCTCCGTCGATTCGAAAATCAATAACCACCGAGTCCAAAGACTCAACAATCACCTCCTGAGGAGTTGATCGTGCAACCGGCGTCGGGCTTGGCTTCGGACTAAGTGTAGGCGAGGGTGCTCTCGTTGGAGACGGTGTCGCCGTAGGAGTAGGTGTGGGCGGCACCGTCGGGGTCGGCGCAGCTGTAGGGGTAGGTGCTCTCGTTGGAGACGGTGTCGCCGCGGGTGAGGGCGAAGGAATCGTGAGTGATGGACTTGGAACTGGAGTCATGATTACCAGGTTCGGCTCGCTTGGAACAGCTCCCGGAAGCCCCTCAGAAGCTCCCGTCGAAACCAGACGAGACGAAGGATCTGATTCTTTTTCGTACTTCTCCACGGTTTGGTGAATCACAAAAATCAAGAGAATCAAAAGAGCGAGTCCGCCCGTAATCAAAAGCCTTGTACCGGTCGTGCGTTTTTCCTCGAGCCCCAGTGGCGGCGTCGTTCCTGGCAGACTCGCATTGCCTCCGGATGGGGTGGTCTTTCCTACGTCTACCGATGTTGGCTCCGGTGCTGCAGGACGAGTACTCCCCATCTCTTCCTGAAAGGCTTCCAAAATTCCGACCGTATCCAAGTTTAGGTGTTTCGCGTAAGAGCGAACAAAGCCTCGGACAAAAGTTTTTTGAGGTAGGGCTTCTAAATTACCCTCTTCAATGGCTTGCAAGAATTTGATGTTGATCTTGGTGGCAATTGCAATCTCGTTGAGAGAAACGCCTCGCTTTTCTCTCTCCTCTTTAAGTACCTGTCCAACCCGTTTCATCTTACACTTGCCTCAAATATCTCTTAAAAACCTTATTCATTTCATTTTTTGTAATAGGTCTTGCGCTCGCGTCAAATAAGCACTCTGAGGAAACTCTTGAATCAAGCTTTCTAACCGAGCACGGGAGCGATCGCGATCTCCTAAATAAAAATAACTGAGTCCAGAATAGTACTGACCGCGATCAAAAGTCGCCTTGCAATCCGCGGCGGCCAGATCCAAAACTTCCGTTGCACGCTTGAAGTCTTTTTCCTCAAAATACGCCTCCCCGAGCGAAATTCGAGAGCTACAATGCCCTGGATCCAATCGAAGGGCCGCTAAAAAGGACTTCACCGCACTCTTGGGGTTTCGAGTCGAAAGATAGGCTAATCCTAAATTGTAGTGTGCCACATGCAGATCGCGGTACGTGAGATCTTCCGTCGCGGTTTGCAGCTCGCGAATCGACGCCGGGTAGCGACCCAGGTCAAAATAAAGGCGCCCCAAATTGTTGCGAGCCTCCGTAAACTTCGGATTCAGTTTAAGCGCGCGCTTGAACCTCTCTTCAGCGTCGGAATATCTTTCAAGACCTAGGTGGGCTAACGCGAGTGCATTTTGAATTTTGGCATCGTAGGGGTCCAATTCCTCTGCCTTTTGTAAGGCAAAAAATGCCTCGGGATAATTTTTAGCCGCGATGCTGTTAGAGCCGATTTGTAAATACAACCCCGCTTTGCGCTGATCGGTCTCAACAGTTGAACAAGCTGCGAATGACAGCGCCAACAACCCAACCCCGACATACCTCGGCCAAACCAATGCGATGAACTCGCCACAAAAACGGACCATGAGTGAGAGCTTAACGAAGCATCTGAAACGACTCAATTTTTTATGTCTTTGCGCAGAGCAACAACAGCTTCGATGTGGTCGGTGTGGGGAAACATATCAAAACCCTGAACACTCACCACTCGATAGTGATCGCGTAACGTGACCAGATCTCGAGCCAGGGTTTGAGGATCGCAACTCACATAGACCAGAGCCGGCGGACAAATTTCCTTCAAGTACTTCAGCACGAGAGCGTCGCAACCCGACCGCGGCGGATCGAGCAAGGCAAAGGAAATCTCGCCGATATTTTTAGACTTCGTGGATAAAAATTCTCCCGAGCTGGATTCAAAAAAAGCCACACGAGACCCCAGTCCCAGCTGTTGAACTTTCGCTTTCGCCTGGGAAACCGCAGCGGGATTGAGTTCCACGGCGACAAGTTCCGCTTTATCCAAACAGTCCGCGAGGGGAAACGTAAAGTTGCCACTCCCAGCATAGAGCTCAAGCATTCTCCCTGCATTGGCAGCAAGTTCTCTTGCAAGGTCGCACACAGCTTGGACTAAATTCTGATTTTGCGTCGAATTTACCTGATGAAAGTGCGCATCCAAGCTTTCGTCTTCAGAGGCTTCGTCGCTGTTGTTCTTGTCCACCTTGCCCGTATCCGCTTCGGCTCGTAGCTCGTAACGACCATCTTTTTTGGATACTCCAAAACCGTCGAGTTTTTCAGACAACTCGGGTTCTGCAATATCACACCTCGTGATCGGAACGAGTTCGTGGCTCTTTTTTCGGAAATAGCCCACCAATCCACTTTTCACTCTGACTTGGATGCGATTGCGGTAACCGTAGACCATGGGACTCGGTACAAAGGGTTTGAACTCCTCGACGGTGATTCTTGAACGCTCAAAAGCATCCCTTAAAATCAAATCCTTCTGTTTGACCTGCTCCTCATACGCAACGTTTTGCCAAGTACAGCCACCGCAAGATCCAAAAACAGGGCATCGGGGTTCGACCCGTTGAGGGGAGCTTTCAAGAATTTTCATAATTTTTCCAAATGCAAAGGTCTTGCGATGTTCGACCACTTTGCAACGGATACGGTCCCCGGGGACCGAGTAGGGGACAAAGACTACTAATCCGAAATGGCGCGCAATGCCATGCCCTCCCCGAGCGAGGCTCACGATGTCGATATCAATCACGGAGCCGACATGAATCTCTTTTAAAACCCGATCAACCCTGCGCGAGGACATTAATCAAGTATTTACAATTTCATTCTTTTCAAAAAACAAAGCAATCTCTCGCGCCGCACTCTGGGGGCTGTCGCTACCATGCACGGCATTTTCTCCCATGCTGTCACCAAAGAGTGCTCTCAACGTTCCAGGCGCGGCCTTTTTGGGATCGGTTGCTCCCATGATTTCACGATTTTTGGCCACTGCGTTGTCCCCGCTTAAGACCATCAACAGAACGGGTCCAGAAGTCATAAAACTCACAAGTTCTCCAAAAAAGGGCCGTTCCCGATGTTCTGCATAAAACTCTTCACACTTTCCTTTGCTGAGCTTTACGAGTTTAGCTGCGGCCACGCGCAAGCCCTGCGTCTCGAACTTTGTGACAATCGCGCCAATGAGATTTTTTTTCATCGCGTTGGGTTTAATAATTGAGAAAGTTTGTTCCTTAGCCATTGAGCCTCCGTAAATGATTCCTTAAGAATTTCCTGCTTTTATATTTCTAAACTTCCTGAGGCAAGCACGAAACCCGTTCGCCTGGCGTAAACCATCCTAACTGAACTCTGAAGTGGCACTCGGTTCTATTGTGTTAAATTTGGGCCTATCCACTTTCTGGTTGGAGCATTTATGCGATTTATTTTTGCCCTGGGTGTCTCTCTGGTGATCGGACTTTTCTCAAAAGCTTCAACTGATCCGATTTTGATCAACGGAGCCGGGGCCACTTTTCCCTTTCCGCTCTACTCGAAATGGTTTTCGGAATATCGCAAGGTCGATCCCTCAATCGAGATCAACTACCATTCGATTGGCAGTGGTGGGGGAATACGACAGCTCTTGGATCAAACTGTAGATTTTGGAGCCTCAGACGCACCCATGACGGACGAGATTCTGGGCAAGGCCAAGGGGCCTGTTCTCCACATTCCAACCGTGTTGGGTGCCGTTGTCATTGCCTATAACTTGCCGGGCATTTCAACTCCCTTAAAACTCAACCCGCAGGTCTTGAGCGAAATTTTTTTGGGCAAGATTCGCAAGTGGGATGACAATCGCATCTCAGCTCTTAATCCCGACGTGAAGCTTCCTAAACTTGACATTATCCCAGCTTATCGATCTGACGGATCGGGAACAACCGCAGTTTTTACTGACTATCTTTCAAAGATTTCAACTGACTGGAAAGACAAGGTTGGCAGCGGAACTTCCATCCGCTGGCCAACTGGAATTGGTGGTAAAGGCAACGAGGGAGTAACGGCCCTTGTTCGTCAAAGCCCAGGGCGAATTGGATACCTCGAGCTTGCCTACGCAAAACAGAACAAGCTTCAGACGGCCCAAATTCAAAATTCCGCCGGTGAATACGTTGAGGCCTCGGTCGAATCAGTTGCGGCAGCAGCTTCGGGCACGCTCAAGTCCATTCCGTCAGATTTTCGTGTTTCAATTACGAATGCTCAGGGCAAAGGGGCCTACCCGATTTCCTCCTTCACCTATCTTTTGGTCTACAAGAGCATTCCAAAAAATCGAGGTGATAAACTGGTTCAGTTTTTACATTGGTCACTTAAAGAAGGCCAGGGTTTTGCGGGGCCATTGCATTATGCACCTCTCCCGAAGGAGTTGGCGTCCCGCGTGACTGCGAGCCTCAAGAACATTACGCTTAACTGATGCTTCGCCATTCCAAACTGCAGATTTTTAATTGGGTCCTCAGAAGCTCCTCCCGAGCCGAGGTTCATCTGGGCGATCGTGTTTTTAAGTGGACCCTCAGGATTTTAGGAATTGCAATCTTTGCGCTACTTGCTGCGATCATCTTCAATCTCTACTCTCTCTCTAAACCTGTTTTGCAAAGTAAGGGGGCAGGGTTTTTTCTCAGCTCAGAATGGAATCCGGTCACTCAAGATTTTGGAGCGCTTGCGTTTGCTTTTGGTACGGTCATGTCGAGTCTGCTGGCCATACTCATTAGCTTGCCGGTGAGTTTAGCAGTTGCGATTGTTTTAACCGAACTTGCCCCTAGGCGTTTGGCGACTTTTGTGGGTTTTTTAGTTGAGATGTTGGCGGCCATTCCGTCAGTTGTTTATGGACTTTGGGGAATTTTTGTCGTGGCACCATGGCTTCAAACCACTCTTGAGCCTTGGCTTGAGGAGAACTTGGGTTTTATTCCCTTATTTAGTGGTCCTGCCTATGGCGTTGGGATGTTGGCTGCGGGGGTGATTCTTGCAATCATGATTACTCCCACGATCGCTTCGCTAACTCGTGAAGTTTTTAAAACAATACCCGATCATCAAAGGGAGGCGGCCTTAGGACTTGGTGCCACCCGCTGGGAAACCATTCGGCTTGCGGTATTGAAGAGCAGTTACCCTGGGATCATCGGCGCCACGATATTGGGTTTAGGGCGTGCTCTGGGCGAAACAATGGCCGTGACGATGGTCATTGGTAATCGAGCGGAAATTTCAGCCTCGCTTTTCGCTCCAGCTCAAACCATGGCAAGTGTCATTGCAAATGAATATGCGGAAGCCACGGAGACGCTCCATCTCTCAGCGCTTGGGGCAATCGGCCTTGCGCTTTTTGCTGTCTCGTTAGTTGTAAATGCGGGTGCGCGAGGATTGGTTTGGCACTATCGACGACAGGGGCACAACTCATGACTTCTGCACGGCGCCGTTTGGCTCTACGCGATGCTCGCCGCAAAACCACGGACTACGTGATGAAGGCCCTGTTGATTTTGCTTTGTTTTGTGGCGATCGCTCCACTGGTCAGCGTATTTTTATACGTGCTGCAGAAGGGTCTTCCCGGACTCAATCGGGAGTTCTTCACGGAACTGCCAAAGCCCGTGGGTGAAACCGGCGGCGGTCTCGCCAACGCACTCGTTGGAAGCCTAACTCTTGTAGGTATAGGCTCGCTAATAGGAATTCCCTGGGGTCTTGCGGCGGGGATCTATTTATCGGAATACAGCAAAGGGCGAATTGCGGGTTTACTGCGTTTTACAACCGACTTGCTCACAAGTATCCCTTCAATCATTGTGGGCCTTTTTGCGTATGCCGTGATTGTGGCTCCAATGAAAACATTTTCTGCCTATGCGGGAGGCTTTGCCTTGGCCGTGATTATGGTTCCCATGGTCGCAAGATCCACGGAAGAAATTCTTAAGCTTGTGCCCAATCACGTTCGGGAAGCCGGGTTAGCTCTTGGGCTTTCCAAATGGCGAGTGACGCTTCAGATTATTGTGCGCGGCTGCCGCAGCGGACTTTTAACAGGGGTCATGCTCTCGGTCGCCCGAGTGGCTGGAGAAACTGCGCCTATTTTGTTTACAGCTTTTAGCAATCGATATTGGGCCCGTAGTTTGTCGCAACCCACGTCGAGCCTCCCTGTCCAAATTTACACCTACGCTATTAGTCCGTTCGAAGACTGGCATCAGCAGGCATGGACGGGCGCTCTCGTTTTGGTTTTGTTCGTATTGGCAACTAACTTTTTTGTCCGCTACGCTCTGATGCGGCCCGAGGTTCAAAGATGAACACCACAACTCTAAACCCGCCATTGCCTCCAAAAGCACTCATTGTTGAGAACCTGTCCGCCTCCTTTGGCAATCATCAGGCGCTAAAGAGGATCAATTTGGAGGCTTATCGAAATCAAGTCCTGGCGCTCATCGGGCCTTCCGGGTGCGGTAAATCGACTTTTATTAGATGTCTGAATCGCTTACACGAGGAAGTCGAAGGGGCCACCGTCGAGGGCGTCGTGCAACTTTCAGGTCGAAACATTTACGGCCGAGGAGTAGACCCGGTGGCCGTGCGCCGCGAAATCGGCATGGTGTTTCAGAAACCCAATCCCTTCCCGGGGCTCAGTATCTTTGAAAACGTTGCGATCGGGCTTAAGCTCGCGGGTATCACTAAAAAAGCCATCCTTAACGAACTGGTCGAACGTTCTCTAAAAAATGCGGCCCTTTGGGACGAAGTGAAAGACCAGCTCAAGAAACCGGGCACAAGTCTGTCGGGGGGACAGCAGCAGCGGCTTTGTATTGCGCGAACTCTTGCCGTGGACCCTCCGGTGATGTTGATGGACGAGCCAACCAGCGCGCTTGACCCGATTTCTACGGCCAAAATTGAAGAACTCATTCTTCAACTCAAAAGGTCCATGACGATCCTCATTGTGACCCACAACATGCAACAGGCCTCGAGGGTATCGGACCGAACGGGGTTTTTTCTCTTGGGTGAACTTGTTGAAATCGGCGACACCTCGCAGATTTTCACCAAACCTCGTGCCCGTAAAACCGAGGAGTACATTACAGGTCGCTTCGGTTAGGCTCTTGGCTTGATTTATTGCCTGATCCTGGACAGAGTAGGGGTAGCGGCCGCTTAAAGGGCCATACGAGGGCGCCTCTTGGATCGACAGATTGACCATGATCTCTCTGAATTAAAGTCGGCTATCTCCGCAATGGGGGGGTACGTGGAGCACTCGCTCGACGAGGTCGCGACCGCGTTTAGACTCCGCCAGTCCAATAATTTCGAAAAATTACATGAATCAGAGGCCCACATCAACCAGGCTCATATGGACGTCGACGAAAGATGTTTGCGTCTGCTGGCCAAGAATTCGCCCCTGGCTAAGGATCTCAGATTAATTTTGGCATGCATCAAAATGAACACCGACCTCGAGCGAATGGGAGACCAAGCCGTCAATATTTCGCACTGTTGCACTCATCTTTTTTCGCTAAGCCCGCTTGCGGTTGAAAGTCGTCTGCCCGAGATGGCAGCTCTTGTGCGAAAAATGGTTCGAAAGGCCCTGGATGCCTTTATGCGACAGGATGAGCGACTTGCACGCGAGGTGTTAACTGAGGACGACGAAGTCGATCAGGCTAAAAACTCGCTGTTTAAAGAGGCTTCGCAGGAGATGAAAGCCCATTCCTCGCGTGTGGACTACTGTCTTGATCTAATCCTAATTTCCAGAAACTTAGAACGTATGGCAGACCATGCTACCAATATTGCTGAAGATGTTATTTTCGTAGCCACAGGAGATGATGTTCGCCATGGAGCTACCCGCGCACAAGCCAAAATTTCCCTTTGAAAGTATTCCCCGGAGGACTCCAATGCCCGAGGTGATTCGTGGCCATGTTTTAGTGGTGGAGGACGAGGCCGATATACGAGAACTTCTCACTCTACATCTTGAGCGAGGCGGTTTTTCGGTCGACGCGGTTGGGGCAGGCGACGAAGCGCTAGAAAAATTGAAAAATACAAAATACGACTTGGTCATTTTGGACTGGATGATTCCGGGTCACAGCGGAATTGAGGTTCTGCGTCAAATGCGCACGGGACTCATCCATAAAGGAACCCCTGTACTGATGTTAACAGCAAAAACAACGGCTTCAGATATTGTCTTGGGGCTTGAGACCGGCGCTGACGACTATGTGACAAAACCCTTTGAACCTGTTGTTTTGTTGGCTCGGGCGCGTTCAATTTTGCGTCGATCGAAAGGCGGCACTGAGGCTCTTGATCAAGAGAGTGCTTCGGAGGAAGTCCTCGACATCAATGGACTGACCATTAACCCTGCCAACTACGAAGTCAGCTATCAAGGCCGCTTGTTACAGCTCACTTTGTCGGAATTTAAACTCCTCTATGCCTTGGCCTCGAATCGGGGCCGCGTTCTCACTCGAGACCAACTGATTGCTTTAGTCCAAGGGGCTGGCGTGATTGTTGTCGATCGAGCCATTGACACCCATGTTTTTGGCTTGAGAAAAAAGTTGGGTGAATGCTCAAACTTCATCGAAACAGTCAGAGGGGTCGGGTATCGCATCAACCACGGCCCTACTTGAGCGGTTCGGGATCCCGATCGTCTTAGGTCGGATCATTTTGATCCGTGGGCTCGTCCTGGTTTTGGTGGGGTTTTTCTTTACCACCGTTTTGTTCTTTACGTTTCGAAGGTCAATACTGAATGAAGCCCTAAGTATTGAAGCCCTGGGGGTATTCGACTCCACATTTGCGTGGATGAGTGCGCTTTGGGTCGTAGTCCTCGTGGGCTCTTTATCTGCTTTTGCATTTTGGCTTTTGGCTCCTCTTCGTCGCGCGCTCAAGAGGGCTTCTTCCCTGCTGGACGCAAAAACCATCCGACAATTTGAAGAGTCTGACGACCCTCACCTCTCCGAAGAGGGCGAGTGGCAAGACTTAGAGATCTTCCTGGAACAGGCCCGTCGCGAAATTATCTCCCAATCAAAACGCCTCCAGCAAGAAGAGGCTGAAATCCGAGGGCTTATGACGGCTGTACCACAACCCATCGTGGCCATTGATCAAAACCGTCGCGTATTGTTCTTTAACCCTTTGTTCGCCGAGTTCGCAGGCATTCACAAGGCGGGGAGCCGACGCCTTTTGCTGGCTGAGCTCGTTCGGATTCCCCAAATTCTTGAGGCCTTTGAGACGGTTCTCAACACCAACGAACACTTTAACACCGACCTTGCCGTCACCAGCGCAGATAACGAAACCGACCGTCATTATCGCCTCTCTGTAGCTCCTCTGAGGCTTGCGCAAAACTCGCAGGCGCAGGGAGCAGTGGGAGCGTTAATTGATGTGACTGAGCTCAAACTCGCAGAAAAAGTGCGAATCGAATTTGTGGGGAACGTAAGCCACGAGCTTCGCACCCCTCTCACCGCAATTCAGGGCTACTCACAAGTACTAGAGCAAGACCTGCGGGCTCTGCCTGGGGCTGAGATCCTTGCCGGATTTGCGGCCCGAATCAAACGCAACGTAGACCGGTTGCGCGAGTTGGTTGATGACCTGCTCGACCTGTCTTCGCTCGAAAGTCGAGTTGGATTAAAAAAAGACCTCGTGGATATTCGGGACATCACTGAGGCCGCCATCCAACAAGTGCAGGGACGTGCCAAAGAAAAACAACAGGAAATTGTGGCTCAAATCGAGATTGAGGCTCTTCATGCGGATCGAGCCAGGGTTGAGCAAGTGCTCATTAATCTTGTCGACAATGCGAGTAAGTATATACCCGAGGGCAAACGAATCGAAGTGCGTTGGAAACCCGGTCCTAGTTCCGTCGTTCTCGAAGTTGCGGATAACGGCCCCGGCATCGCGGCTGTACACCGAGAGCGTCTCTTTGAACGATTCTACCGAGTGGATGAATCGCGTTCCCGAGAGTCCGGCGGTGGAAGCGGTTTAGGTCTTGCAATCGTGAAACACATTCTGGACGCCCATGGAGGGCACGTCCGAGTCGAAAGCGCGCTGGGAACCGGCACGACCTTTATCTGTGAATTCCCAGCTTAAATGGCCACGGGCCCCGCTTGTTATCTCAACATTTTTCGTTTATCAAGTCCGTACTTTTCAACCTTCATGATAAGGCCTGCCCTGCTGATTCCTAACTCTTTTGCAAGTTTAGACTTGTTCCAGCCAGTCCTGCGCAGCCCTTCTTTGATCATCTCGCGCTCAAGATCCTCAAGTGCATCCTTAAGTTTACCATGCACCCTGGCGCCCTGAACCTTGTTGGCCTCGGTGGCTTCAAGAATTCGAGGGGAAAGCATGTCGGCGGTGATCTTGGTTTCGTCGCCCGCAAGCACTCCCAGACGCTCCATTTCGTTTTGAAGTTCCCGAATGTTGCCGGGCCAAGGATAATCATAAAGTTTTTCGAGAGCCCGCTTGGTAACAATTTTTTTCGCAAGACCACTCTGTTGAGACGCCCGGTCTAAAAAGAATTCGATCAGGAGTGGAATGTCCTCCTTTCGCTCACGAAGCGGAGGTACTCGAATGTTAATCACGTTAAGGCGATAATAGAGGTCCTCTCGAAAGAGGCCCTTCTCGACCATGTCTTTGAGGTCTCGGTTGGTCGCGGCAATGATTCTCACGTCGACCCGGCGAGGTTCTGTACCGCCTACGGGGATGAAGGTGCCCTCTTGGAGTACCCGCAAAAGTTTGACTTGCATCTGCGGAGACGTATCTCCGATCTCGTCTAAAAAGAACGTTCCCTTGTCCGCTATTTCAAACAGACCTTTTTTATCTTTAATGGCACCCGTAAACGAACCCTTAACGTGACCAAACAACTCCGACTCTAACAGGTTGTCGTTGAATGCAGAGCAGTTCTGAATGACGAAGGGCTTATCCTTACGGTTGGAGTTGTAGTGGATGGCTTTGGCGATCAACTCTTTTCCGGTTCCGTTTTCACCCTGAACCATGACCGTCGTGTCCGCGCTCTTGATTTTATCGAGCATGGAGTAGAGCGACTGCATGGGTTTTGATTTTCCGATCATGTTGTCGTACTTGTAGCGGCTTCCGAGCTCTTTATTGAGTTCGCTGATTCGGTTTTCACGACTTGTAATTTCCAAGTGCAGGGTGACGACTTCCTGAGCAACAAGTTCCACGAGATCTGTAAAGTGATCCCGAATGTCATCGCGCAAAGTTTTGAGCTGACTGATGGCCCGATCAATTGCATCTCCACTCAAGCCCACTCCTGCCAAACGCTCGCGCACTTCTTGTTGTCGATTGGGGTCGCTCTCCCTAAAAAAGCCAACGGCCAAAACGGATCCCACAAAGTCGTTCTCGATAATGATCGGAAACACGGCCACATCAAAACCAGTCATTTCCCACTTGCGAAGAGAGTACCGATTGCCCGTTTGTCGAAGATCATCAACAGACTTATTCACAATGTCGCTTAGCCCTTCGAGCGCAGCGGGCCTTTCGACAAAGGCCTTTACGGCCGCATTGTGAATGTGTGTTTTTTCTGCGGCGTAACCGCGCACATGGCCTCGGTCATCTGTAAACAAGATGTCGATGTTCCACCAGCTGTTCAGAATTTCTTTGAGCTTTCGAATGACATGTATATGTTCAAACTCATCCCAATTGATCATGGTCTTTCCCCCTGGGGACAGCTGTAAACACCGCCACAGAAGACGTATCGTCAAAATTTTGTACGACTTGAGCCTTGGGAGCCTAATGTTTGGTCAATTTTTTAACCCATTGAAATCTCAACACTTTATTGATCAAAAGTGTCTAAACTTTCTTTGACAGCGCTTTTGGCGTGTTGTGCGATTGGACGCTCCTGGTTATTGGGTCAAGTCAGACCCCACTGAAGTCCAGATTCAGACCACTCAGCCGAGGTGTTTGCGTTGAATCCCGACAAGCTCTGCACCGCGCTTTGCTTAATTTGGGGACTTATAAATCCAATTTGCTTATAAAGGAGCCGTGGCAAGAATTATTGGCTCGCTAACTTGGGTAATTTTGTTGTTTTTAATGGCGGCACCAGCGCACCCGCAAGGTTCGGAATTTGGGACAAGTTATTCTGTAAAGCGACTGCCCTTAGCCAAGATCCCGAGCGGCGAAAATCTCACTATCCCAGCATCCATTTACTGCATTGACCGCTCTGGAACCCCGGTGTTGGAAATCTACAAGAACATGGAGCGACCTCGTGATGCACGTCCGGAATTCTTGTTGCGCAAGTTGCGCGGAGACCGTGTTCCCGTCGAACTTCGCGAAACAACTCTAGACAGGTCCAAAGATGCTTCTTCTCTACATCTCGCACCCGTCGACTCTCCAAAAGCCGCTACAATTGACGAGACTGCTACAACTCCACCCAAAACGTACAAGTTACTCCGCGCTATCAGCCTGGATCTAGACTATCAACACATAGTCCGGGAACTCCAACTCACCCCGGTCAGAGCCATGCCGAGTGATACCCATCAGGCAGCGGCATTTTTAGTTAAAACTGGACCTGAGGGAGCGACACTGCGTTGCGCAGGCCAAGTTCCTGATCATCTTATCGATAACAAATTCAACGATCCGAGTTTATCGATTTGGATTCTACTCTCTTCTCGGCGAGTCAGTGGTTATGACCACATGCCGACTGGTCAAAAAGAGGACACAGTAGGCATTCGCTCACTATGCGCATCACAACTCAGCAGTTCTACGGATAGACTTCGTGGTCGGGCCGCAACACGCAGCTTTATTCCACCCCTGTCTCAAAACGCAGCTGAATTTATTCGATGCGTTTGTGGTTTGACAAGCTCACAGAGTCCTCGTGTCTCTGTGAATCTTGAGGAATCACTCCTCGAGTGGCTAACTAAAGGGAAGGCTCTAAAGGCGAGTCTCTGCGCTCGGTTCAAGCAGGAATACGGTGGGAGGCTTGATAGCATTGATTACAAATGACGCGTCGATTTCCAAGCGGGTGGGCAACTCTGGGGAAGAGTTTCCTTTAATCGATCGAAATACAATCCTGAGCTTCCCACTGAGCCGAGACACGTACCTCGCAAAGGTTCTGGTTGGTTTGCTCTTTAGTGGTTCGTACAAATTCGATCGTCGTACAGCCAATACATCCGCGCTTCTCCTTCAGAATATCGCATTGTTCGACGTAGAGTTCTTTGAGATTTTCTTGTGCTTGCAGTCGCGCTTTCCCACAGTCTTGATCGGTCGCCGCCGCGGCGTCGTACATCCATTCGGTTGAAGTCTGCACCCCCGAACGGGGAACCTTCAGGTTTCGCTTGGAGCGAGCCAATCGTCGCTTGGGGGTGGCCGAAGTCTTTGCGGCCTCCAAATTAGATTGCGCGAATGATGACAACAGCAGTTTCTCTCCGGTCACCCGAGGCTGCAGAGGAACCGCCGAGGCTAACTTTTGTAGTCTGATCTTTCGATTGAGTTTGGCTCTCGAAAGCTTTCGCTCTTTTGCGCTGGTGGCCCCTGAGGCCCTAACGTGAGTCTTGCGGTTCGCGTGGGTCTTGTCGCTTACGTGGGTTTTTTCGTAGCGCTCCATTGTAAGCTTGGCCAGATCGTCAAGTTCAGTGGACAGAGGCTTTCGAGCTGCCAGCGCAAAGTCGCAAGAGATTATGGCCATCACCATGAATGTCGTCACACCTGCAATGACCCATCCCAACGACTGTCTAAAAGTTTTCCATATTTTTCGGTTTTGCATACGAGCTCAAGCTGCAAGCCCCATGCTTCGCTTATGAAACAAATTAGCGTATCTTGGGGTCACAAACGCTTGTTTATGGTTGTTAGCCCCAGGTCACCTTTGCCGTAAATTGGCCTTTTTCTTTTTAGTCGACAACCGTTGGAATATCGGCGCTCGATACCTTCCAAAAATTTTCTCTGTTCCATAAACATTGTGCTGCTCGTGTCAAAGCACCTGCAGGCGATGGAATTGGGAGTAAGCGCCGTTTTTTGCGATCAGGTCTTCGTGGGTGCCGATTTCGACAATCTCACCATCCTTCATCACGACAATCCGGTTCGCTTTGGTGATAGTGGACAATCGGTGGGCAATAACCAGCGCCGTGCGCCCTTCCATCAGGCGATCAAGCCCTTTTTGAACCTCGACTTCACTTGCGGAATCTAATGCGCTTGTGGCCTCGTCTAAAATCAGTATAGGCGCATCTTTGTAAATGGCTCTTGCAATGCTGACCCGTTGCTTTTCGCCACCCGAGAGTTGGTTGCCCCTTTCGCCAGCAGGAGTATCGTACCCTTTGGGCTTCTGTAAAATAAAGTCATGCGCATTTGCAAGTTTGGCCGACTCTTCAACGGTCCATCGCCCCTGATCAGGACGACCGAGACGAATATTATCAAATATTGTTTGATTAAATAAAAATACATCCTGGGTTACCAATCCAATGTGGGATCTCAAATCCTTAAGTCCCAACTTCCGGATGTCGGTCGACCCGATAAAAACTTGGCCGCCAGTGGGGTCAAAAAACCTCTGTAGGAGATTGACCAAAGTGCTCTTGCCGCTTCCACTCTCCCCCACAAAGGCAATGACTTCTCCCTTTTGAATCGTCAGGGACAGGTCCTTAAGCACTGGCTTGTCACCATACTTAAAGTTCACATTGCGAAACTCAATGGAGGACCACTGATCCGGAAAAGGCACTGGGGTTGCCTCTTCCGGGATGACCACTTCGCTTTCTAAAATTGAAAATACCCTTTCAACTGAAACCAACGTTTGCTGTAGCCTAGCCCAACCGTCTTGAATTTTTTTAAGCGGTCCCTGCAGAGTCCCGAGAGTGCCGATGTACGCTAAAAAATCTCCCACGCCCTTCTCGCCCCGAATGATTCTTTCCCCCATGTAAAAAGCGGCGGCTGAAAACACCAAGACGCCCAAGAACTCTGTAAGCGGGCCCGCACCCTCTTGTCGTGAGATTATTTTTTTCCTAGCCGCGAGATAAAAACCAATCACCTTCGTTAAAACTTGCCTTCGCGCAGATTCAAGTCCAAACGACTGTACAACTCGTAGTCCGTCGAGCGTCTCCTTCATCGTGGTGGTAAACTGTTCAAGCGCCACTTGCTGGGAGGCTGAATACTTTCGAACGCTACGGCCAAGTGCACCGAGCACGACCACCACAATGGGCGCTGCGACAAAAATCACGAGCGAGAGCTGCCAATCTAAGTACAAGGCCAAGCTTAAGAGGCATAACACCAAAATGGGTTCACGAATAAAATCTGCAAGAATATTAAATCCCCACTGGATGACCGCGATGTCGTTGATGACTCGACTGATATGAGTTCCGCTATCCCGCTCGTTATGAAACGCAAGACTCAACGCCATGTATTTATCTTGAAGGTCACTTTGTATTCGGACCAGGACTTGCTCGGTCGTGAATTTCATCAGGAACATGTGGATGTAGCGCGCGATTGCGTGTAACGAGTACAAACCCAGAATCAAAAGGCAGGTTTGCAAAAGCCAGCCGCGGTCCTTAAGTGTAAAGCCCTCGTTGAACAGCGGCTTAACCTGCGCGACGACCGCAGTCTGGCTTAAGCTCATCACGATGCCAGAAATAATAATAACCGTCACAACGCCTAGATGTGGTCTCAAGTAAGGTTTGATTCGAGACCAAAGCCCCGTCATGGATTGGCCCCACGTGAGCGTCGAAAGTTCTCGTCTGCTCGGCCCTGTTCCCGAAGATAGGGCGCTGTTGCGCAATCACCATGGGCCACCAGATCTTCGGGCGTTCCCTGGAAAATCACTCGACCGCCTCCCTCGCCTCCTTCGGGTCCAAGTTCAATCACCCAGTCAGCGCCTCTTATAACTTCTAAGTTATGTTCGATCACGATAACGCTGCCCCCCGCATCGATGAGCCGGTTCAATGCAGCCATCAAGAGCTCCACTTCTCGAAAGTGTAATCCCGTGGTTGGCTCATCCAGAATATAGAGAGTATTGCGTTGATTAGCACTGGCAAACTCTTTGGCAAGCTTGAGGCGCTGAGACTCACCACCACTGAGAGTTTGAGCCGACTGACCTAAACGGAGATAATCTAAACCCACTTCTTTTAGGATCGCGAGTGGTCGCCTGATTTTGGGATAGCTCACAAAAAATCCCATGGCCTCAGCCACGGTCATGTTGAGGATATCGTCTACGTTTTTACCGCGATACCGAACATCCAAAATTTCTTTGCGGAAGCGCTTCCCATTGCATTCTTCACAAGTGAGTCGAGCGTCGTCCATAAACACCATGTCGATGGTTTCAAAACCCTCGCCTCGACAAACGGGACACCTACCGCCATCCACGTTCAAACTAAAAAATCCCGCTCCATATCCTCGCGACTTAGCCTCCTCGCAAGAGGCCATAAGCTGGCGAACCTCATCATAAACCTTCATGTACGAGACAGGGCTGCTTCGTGAAGTTTTCCCCACGGGCTTTTGATCAACCAAAACGAGCCCTTTAACAAAATCAACTCCTTCAATCTCTTTAAACTCAAGACCCGGTTCCTCTTCACCGGTTAACACCTTGTACAACGCCGGATAAAGTGTTTGGGAAACCAAACTGGACTTTCCGGACCCGCTCACGCCCGTAACGGTCACTAAACGATTCAAAGGAAAAGCCACATCCACAGATTTTAAATTGTGCCCGGTGCAGCCATGCAACTTGACCATAAACTTATAGGTATTCAGATCCACAGGCCGTACTTCTTTGGGGACTCGACGACTTATTCCCTCAGCTAAATAAGGTGCTGTGATCGAGTTCTTAGCTTGAGCAAAATCGCTCCGTGGGCCACTGTAAATCACCTCACCACCCAAGTGCCCAGAGCCTGGGCCCATCTCGATAATCTGATCAGAATTTCGGATGACATCCTGATCGTGCTCGACCACCACGAGCGTATTCCCTAACTCGCGCAACTTCTTAAGAATTCCAATGAGTCGGTCATTGTCACGCGGATGCAGCCCCACGGTCGGCTCATCCAGCACATATAAAATTTGCGAAAGGCCCATTCCCAGTTGGTTGGCAAGGTTCAATCGCTGATATTCCCCTCCGGATAAAGTCCGTGTGGGTCGATCGAGCGTAAGATAGTGCACTCCCACCTCGAGCAAAAACTCTAACCGAGATAAAAGTTGTTTAAGAATTTCTGTTGTCGTTTGCTGCTGTTGGCGACTGAGCTTGAGCGATTTCAAAGTCGCATGAAGCTGATCAATCGTCAGACGAGTGAGCTGAGTGATTGAATAATTTTGGATCAAAATATTCTGGACTTCTTTTTTGAGCCTTGTCCCTTGGCAATCGGGGCAAGTGACCGCACTTTTATAGCGAGCTAAAAATACCCGAACGTGCATTTTGTATTTTTTCGTCTCTAAATATTCAAACAATCCCACGACGCCGTAAAACCCAGGTCCTCCGCGCCAAACCAGTTCACGTTGACCTTTGGGAAGAAGCTCCCAGGGAGTATGGAGGTTAACTTTGTTCTTTTTGCAAAATTCAAATAGTTCTCGTTTATCGGAGCGAGCACTGGGCATAGCAAAAGGCTGCAGCGCCCCTTGCGCTATACTCAAGCCTGGTTTTGGAACCACTTTTTTTTCGTCAATCACCAAAGTATTCCCAAACCCATTGCACGTTCCGCAGGCTCCGATGGGACTCGAAAAGCTAAACAGGCGAGACGAAATTGCAGGAATCGTATAGCCACAAATCGAACAGGCATTCTCCTCTGAAAGTTGAAGTTCGCGGCCCGTTGTCGTGAGGAGTTTTGCCCGGCCCCCCGAAAAATGAGTGTTGAGTTTGATCGAGGCGGCATAAGCCTGAGCTAATGAATCTGCGATCCGACCACGATCCTCCAAGCGAAAGGACAACCTATCGATGACCACAAAAAAATCACCTGCTGGCACTTTGGTTTTGGGGTCAAGGTCAACGACTTCACCCTTTACCCAAATCCTTAAAAACCCCTCTTTGATTAAAAGAGCCAGAAGTTTTTTGGAATTTGCCACACGACCCTCAGCAAGAACGGGCGCCAAAATGTAGCCCCTCTCGCCATCGAGCTCACGTATAGCTCGGTCGGTACCATCGGTGATATTGTCACTCGTGATGGGCGTCTTGTGGTTAGGGCAATGGGGCTGCCCCACCTTTTCAAAAAGCAGGCGCAGGTAGTCGATAATTTCGGTTGTGGTCCCTACTGTTGACCGACTTGTCTTCACCGTATTTTTTTGCTCGATCGCAATAGAAGGCGGGATGTTTTCAATTCCATCGAGCTCAGGTTGCGGAGCCTTTTGCAAAAATTGGCGCGCGTAATTTGAGAGGCTCTCAACATAGCGCCTCTGGCCCTCGGCATATAGGGTTTCAAAAGCAAGTGAGCTCTTTCCTGATCCACTCGGTCCACAAACGACTGTAAACGAGCCGATCGGGATTTCCACCGAGATGTTCTTGAGGTTGTTCTGACGAACTCCCCAAAGCCGAATGTGTTTTAGATCTCTCATGAAATCCTGATCGCAAAACTATTCTGTTAAGTCTTCCTTCAAAAAGTCGCGCTCTTGCGATTTGTCCGGTTCTACCACGCCTGACTTCAGCTGAACACTGGGTTCTGTGCCCTCTAAAAAGGCCTGGCGCACGACCAATTTGGTTCGCGCAGTGGGCGTCTTGCCCGTTTCGTTGTCGATATTGGCAAAGACGATTCCGGGAGGAACCGTAAAATCTCGATCCTCTATCCCGTCCAGCGCTGATTTCATAAATGAGGTCCAAATCGGTAGCGCCGCTTCGCCACCCGTTTCGCCCTGGCCTAAAGATTTTTCATCATCAAACCCAACCCAAACTCCCGTCGCGATTTGAGGCGAAAACCCAATAAACCAGGCATCAAAGTATCCATTGGTTGTGCCTGTTTTGCCCGCAACCGTGCGCCCCAACGAGCGTGCTTTAGCGCCCGTGGCACCTGGATCTTTGATGGCTCCCGCGAGCAGGTTGGTCATCAAGTAGGCAGACTGCGGGCTAATCAACTGGTCCGGATCAGAAAAATAAATCGGCATCGAATCGCGCCCGTGGGTGCCCCCGCCTGAACCGCTGCCAGTCGGAGAAGGGGCTCCCTCCGCAAGATGTCGTTTTCGCGATTCTTCAAATTCGGCATCGTACTTTTGGGAGAGGTCGCGAAATCTCTCCTCAAGAGATTGTTGAGAGAGGATTTCTTTTCCCTCGCGTGACTTCACCGACAAAACAATCCGTGGCCGAATTCGCCTTCCCCCTGTTGCAAAGGTGCTAAACACTTTGGTCATTTCATAAAGAGTCACGCTACTGGACCCGAGCCCCAAGCTCAAGTCCATGTTCAACGGCGAAAAAATCCCCAATCGGCGAGCGTAGTTGGCCACGCGCTCCACACCAACTGACTCTAAAATTTTTATGGTCGGGATGTTTTTGGACTGCACCAGGGCATTCCGAAACAAAATGTCTCCGCCAAATCGCGAGCCGTAGTTACCGGGTTTCCAGGCCTTGTTTTCCTCGGTTTCGCTCTCGCCGTACTTTGACAACTTTTCGTCCTTGTAGACGATCGGTGCGTCCACGATCATCGTAGCAGGACTATAACCCTTTTCGAGCCCCGCTAAAAAAACCAAGGGCTTAAACGAAGAACCCGTTTGGCGAGCCGCCTGAATTGCACGATTAAACTCTGAGCGCTGAAAACTATAGCCCCCGACCATCGCCAAAATATCTTGGGTCTTGAGGTCAAATGCTAAAAGCGCACCTTCAGCAATGGGTTCTTGCTCCAATTCCAACTCTGCATAGCGCTTGTAATCGGGCGGATTAAATTTGGCCGCGACCTCTTTATTTTTTTTCAGAATGCCAGATCGCCTATTGACCGAATCCACATCAAACTGCTCGGACGCCACTCGCACTTGAATCACATCGCCCGCCTTCAGTGCTTCCGAAGGTTTAGAAATCACAGCGTTTCCGGCATGAATCTCGGGATTGGGCTTTCGGGCCCACTTCATCGTTTCGATATCAATTAGGCCCTGGCCCTCTGCAAAACGAACGTAGGTCAACCCTAACGTGTCGTCGATTCGAGTTACAACTCCATCGATGATTTCGCCGATGGCCACATATGAAGGAATGGTGGGGGCGGCAGCGCGTTTTTGCCCCCCAGATTCAACGCCCGCCTTGTCGAGTCCCCCCTCGGCCGTCAGTATTCGGACCGGAGAAAGTTCTTCGACCAGTTTATCTCGCTGTTCACCCAAAAACTGCCCGATCTCCTGAGCCGTGGGTAAATTCTTTTTTGCTCCTCGGTAACCCTGTCTCTTGTCGAGTTCGCGAAGTCCGCGCTGCACATCTTGTTGGGCCTGCATTTGTTTTTTAAGATCAAGCGAAGTGTAAATCTTAAGACCCTCATCCAAGACGGCCTTTTCACCTAACTTTGAAACCAAAAACTGCCTTACGGTTTCAAGATAAAAGGGCGCGTAAGAGGCAAAGTTCTCTCGAACGTAGACCGTGATCTCTTGTGCGACGGCCTCTTGATGTTGTTGAGCCGTGATGTGGCCTTCGTCCTCCATGCGTCTCAACACATATCGCTGTCGCAGTTTAGCAGCCTTAGGGTTGATGATGGGGGAGTAGCGGCTGGGCGCTTGGGGCATCCCGGCCAAAATTGCACACTCTGCAAGCGTCAACTTTTCTGCCGGCTTTCGAAAGTACGTCTGCGCTGCAGCCTCAACACCGTAGGCGCTTCCACCTAAATATATTTGATTTAAATAGAGATACAAAATCTGCTCTTTGGTGAGGTTTTGTTCCATCCGGTAGGACAAAATGATCTCGGTAACTTTTCTGGTCCAAGTCTTCTCAAGGCTGAGCATCAACTGTCGCGCCAACTGCTGGGTGATCGTGGACCCTCCCTGCACCTTACGACCGGCCTTGATGTTGGCGATCATGGCTCGCGTGATGGCAATTAAATTGATCCCTTCATGCTCAAAAAAAGAGGCGTCCTCGGCCGAGACAAAGGCATGGATCAGCTGCTTCGGAATTTTTTGAAGGGGAACCAAAACACGTCGCTCGCGGTAAAATTCGCCGATTTTTTGCCCTTTGGCATCGAACACTTCAGACACTAAAAGTGGCTTGTAGTCCTCCAGGGTCACCATTTTGGGTAAATTGGAGCTGATATAAACAACCGCTAATCCCACTCCAACAGCAGCTAGTAGAACTAACGCAATCACACTTAAAACCAAGCGCCTTAACATAGAGGGAAAAGTGTATCTCTTGATCTGGAAGGTGACAAATGGATCAAGACCTCAGCGCTCGATTTGGGCCTATCTTGTGCCGCCGGAACCCGCGGGAAGGCGCAGCTGATTCGCTTCGCCTTGCAAACGAATGCAGGTGAGCCCAATCCCCGTCATTGAGGGGTTTTGCGAGGGATTAGCGCGACTGTCGCCAAAAAGTGAACAGCACTGGCTACTAAACTCGCGAGTCGCATTTTGAAGTTTTTCGGACCTTGCCGCCATTTTTGAGAAATTCTGTGAGGCTTCCTTCCCCCCGCCGGCACAAGCCGTTCCGGCTGTGGCACCCGCCTTCGCGACGGCGCTATTTACTCCAGCCGAAGACAAGAGTACCGCGCAATCAGCCCCGGGTACCCGCGCGCAGCTCTGCTGCAGGCTCAATCTGATCTGTTCGATCTGCGCGGCCTGAAGGTTCGATTTGTTTTGCAGGTTGGACCTTCGCATGATGGCAATCTGACTCTCACTGTTTGCCCGCGTGGCCCGCTCATTCCTGAGGGCCTGAAGCTTTTTCATGTCAAGGTCGCCTTGCTCGGTCAAAAGCCGACGCTGATCCCCTGAGTTCGTTCGAAGGATATCCAGATCATCAAGCAAAGCCTTTTTTTCTTCGACAAGAGCCTGGACATCGCTACGGAGCTGAATTTGGGCAAGGTACTTTTTTCGAGCCGCAGCCTGAATTTTAAACCAGGCATCTCGCCCTCTCATGCAACGGATAAATTCGCGGTTGCGCTGGGGGTCCTTAAACACCGCAAATTCAGAAAAGCTCGCACTCTGTGCAAGCCTTTGTAGGTAAACGTGTGACATCTGTTCGCCCTTACGCACCCTCTCTTTGGCCTCTTGTTTTTCGGCCTCCAAAGTTTTAAGCGCGACCTCGCGGCATCCGTTCTCAACGCTTTCAATAGCGGTCTGGTAATCATTCATTATCGCCGCGGTCTCAGAACCTTGCCCACTGATCATCTCGCCTTGCAAACACCCCATGGCCGCGCTTCCATCGATGGGAGGCTCGCAGTTGGCGTTTCCGATTTTTTGTCTGATTTCTTGCCGATTTTTGTTGAGCTGACGATTGATGGAATTGATCGCAGTTCGCTCGGTTTTGTTGGCAGTAGCGAGATCTTGCTCCAGCTTAATGACGGTCTGATGCATGGCCGCTTCATTTTCAAGAAAGTCCATTCGAGTCTGGGCCATGGCTTTGTCATCCTCGATGACCTGCTTAACAAAATCTGACTGTGTCTCTTGAAAGTCCTTTTGGACGTTTTGAAGTTCCGACGCCAAATCCTCCCGAATTTTAGCTTGGTCTTCCTTGGCTGCGCAGGCGAGATGCGGGCAGGCCCTCTCGTAAGCTAAAAACACGTTACCGCTAATTTGATTGGCGTCCATTCCGTCTCTCGCAAGTTGCGAGAGAAAAGCCTGACAGCCCAAGATGCTTTGCCTACAGTCGGCTAAACCCAACTCCGCACACGCCTCCTGATAGTCCTCGAGAGAACGATTTCGATCTCTTTGAAGGTCTACACACTGTCTGACAGCATCTTGAAACCCTCGCCGGGTTTCGCCATCACACCGAGCCGAAACATAGGCGCAAGTCTGGGGACAGTTACTAAATGAGCCTCGTCGGATAGCACCAAATAGTTGCTCTGTTATTTGCTGAAATCCCGATGCTCCCGGAATGCCTAAGTTTTGCAAAATCCATACTGCTCCGTTTGCGCTCCAAGCTCGGCCGGTGTTTTGAGAACTGCAGTTTCCGCCGCACTCTGCAAATATTTTATCCTCTTGCTCGCGACAAGTTTTCTCCTGGACAGTCTCCGTCCTATTCATACGGTCCCAATCTTCAAACAACTCACCAAAGCCGCCCGCTCTTCCTCGTGACCTCGAGGTTGAATTCTTAGAATCAGGTTCAGATTTTGTTTCCTTGCTTGTACTCCGGCTTGTTGTGTTTTCACCCCTAGTTGCCTCGCTCGCGCCCTGTCCAGGTGCCTCAAACCCAAAAACAATTGCGCCCACCAGGATCGCCAAAACCAAATGCATTTTTCTCATCACTGCCCCCGGCGGAACTCTACAAAAGGAGTTCACCAACCCTATGGCTATCATCGGCAGAATGTCGCCCTTTTTTGAGACGTCACCCAATGGCATGAACCCCAATATACAACCCGCACCTCACAACTCGACCTTGGCCCCAGCAGACCGTCCCCCCAAGCCCCTCGGTGTCTAACTTTTCGACATGAAAAAGTCCCGGTTCACCTCTATCGCGCCCTCGACTTAAAAGTTCACGCGCTTTCCGATTGGTGCTGGTGGCACTAACAGCGCTTGCGGTGAGAGTTCGGACTGTGAGTTCACACTGCCCGTTGGAGCTCGATATTTCCCAAAAATTTTCTCCGCTCCATATGCATTGTGCTGCCGACAGGCCAGGCGAAGATTCTCCGTCGTGTTGTCGCCATCTCGAGCAAAAGGAATGGGGTGGTGATCAAACTCAAGCCTCAATCTAGAACCGCACCGCCTGTGGGTCACGGGATCCACATAGGCACACGCCCCGCCATCCCGCTCCCATACCGCTCGCTTAGTGACCACGGATATAAATCGCGACCCGCGCTGCGGTCCCGAAAAACGCCTCGGCACCGTTGTCGGAGTGGAATTGTGGATAAGTGGTGGCTCCGCCGACGATTGCGCCTTTCGACCTACCCCCAACTTTTTCTTACGAAGCATTTCGGTGGCAGTTTTCAATACAAGTCGTAGCACCTCTTGATGGGAGCGATTTGGGAGTTGATGTGAAGCCAAAGTCTTAAATTCTTCCAAAGCCTGAATCATCTCCGTATCCAGTATCACCCGCAGTTCTTGGTGTTCGGGTGTCACTTGGCGCACTCGCTCCTTCGGCAAAGCTTGCGGGGAAAGTTTTAAAAGTTCTACTTCGGTTTCGCGGCTTGTTTTGTGATCAAGCTTCGAAAGAAGATCTCGTTTTTTCTCAGACGTATAGGAACGATTTAATTTGCTCTCCCTGTAAAAAAACGACTGGGCTTGGGCGGCTACAGACAGAGAAAGAGCTCCCTCCTCAAGCTTCGCTTTCACTTCAGGCACATCGCGTAGGAGGCGAGACGCCTGAACCCGTCTTGCGGCACTTCCTTCCGAATAACCAAGAGCTTCCACACAGAATTGATGAAGGCTCGAAAATCCCCATTCCAGATGTAACCGCTTACGCTCAATCTCTTGCAGGCTATACAGAACCCGCAACATATGGTGCCGCTCGTTTTGAGCTGAAGTTAAAACAAACGATCGGAGGCCTTTGGAATCAAGCTTCCGTAAGTTTTCAATTTCACTTGAGTTCATATCCACTTCCTTTCCAGTCTTACAGTTATTCAAAATAACGCCGCTTAGGCTTTTACCACGTGATTTCACGAGCCAATTTTTAGGGCTAAAATGCGATTACAGACGATCGCACAGAGAGGATCGGATCCACCTAGAGGAGATTAACAGAGTCGCCCAAAGAGCATATACGAGAGCCAAAATCGGTGTTTAAACGCCTAGAATTACCAGGGCCATTCTCCCGCGAAATTGTCATAAAACCGTGTCAACTCAATTAGTTTATTAAGTGCACTGCATTGTAGGTTTTTATCGTCGTTCGGTGAAAAATTTCTGCAATCGCTCGGTAGCAGTTCTTTTGCAATCGCACGTTTACAGATTCTTTCCGATCGTGCTGGCCCGCTGCTGTGGTTTGAAGTTCGTTCCATCACCCCGTTGTCGGAGTGCTGTTGAGAACAATTCTCAATAAACGAACCTTTAAGAGAGCTCGGACCTTCGGCGCGAAAAACAACTTTTTGGGCCTTTGGTCCAAACGGCAATAAAGTGTTATTCAACCAATTTCATTTGGATACTTAAAGACCAAGGTGATTGATAAAACTTGCGTTGCGACCTGCCGCTAAATGGAAAGGGGGTCACAAAAGCGAGTCTCGGCAAAAGCAAATAAAAAAGGGCCCCGACTCGGCCGTGATTGTCCAAGACGAGCACCAAAACCCGTTTTCGCTTAAGGTGGGCGCCATATAACAACTTTAGGCTTCTCAGTACTGGCTGAGCTTGCACACCATTGCCAGGGACAGCTCCCGTAGTTCAGCTTGTAGGGTTTTATGCTCCGCAACCGTTCGCACCGTTCAGAGACCCTGTGACCTCATCTTATCAAAACCCGGTGAACCGTCAATTGAACGGCAGATTTTACATTTGCAACAAGATTCGTGCAAAAACCGCGAAGTTTTTTGCTTGAAAAGTACGCAAACCCCATCGTCGTGTCCAGGAACTGGACTTGCCTAGCGGGAACTCAAGTGGGCCAGGCCTTCACCCGATTAAACAGCCGCGTGCTACACGAAGGTCAAACACAGCTCAACAGGTTGGATCAACTGTTCCCATTTATAGTTCTCGGCTACGGAGCGCTTTTGACCATCGCCCTCAATAGTCCGTCGCTTTGGCAAATAGCTCGACAAAAACTGCCAGCCAATCTGTTGGCTCTGCTGGCTTCGCACCGGTTGATTGGTTGGGTATGCCTCGGCGTGGGCGGAATCTGGTCGCTTCAGAATCTCTGGTTGGGTTGACCTGCCTCGGGCGAGCTATTAGTGTCTACTTCCCATGCGCAAAGACCACCTCGATAACCAACTTACGTTTTTGGGCGAACTGACGAATGCGCCGTTAAGGCCCATTTCCGTAAGTGACCTCAACCGTGCCATCAAGGGTCAGCTAGAGGGGGAGTTTGGCCGGGTTTTGGTTCGAGGCGAGATCTCGAATTTTAAGCCCCATACCTCTGGACACTTTTACTTTAGCCTGAAAGACGACAAATCGCAGATCAATGCCGTCATGTTCAAAGGTTTTAACAACCAACTTAAGTTTCGCCCCCAAGACGGAATGGAAGTCGTGGCTCGCGGTAAAGTGACGGTCTATGAGCCGCGCGGAAATTATCAAATTTTTTGCGAGTCGCTTGAGCCTTTGGGTGCGGGCGCGCTCCAAATTGCCTTTGAGCAGCTGAAAGCAAAACTCAAGTCCGAGGGGCTCTTTGATGCCTCAAAAAAGAGGCCAATCCCCAAGCTGCCCCAACGCCTGGGGCTGATCACCTCACCTACAGGTGCCGCGATTCAAGACATGATGCAGGTCTTGGGTCGTCGTTATCGGCTGGTCGACATCACGCTGATACCGACCGCGGTGCAAGGCTCAGGTGCAGCGCAAGAGATTGTTCGGGCTATCGAACTTGCCAATCGGCTAAACATTTTTGATGTTTTGATCGTGGGGCGCGGAGGCGGGTCGATTGAAGATTTGTGGAGCTTCAATGAAGAGGCGGTCGCGCGAGCCATTGCCGCGAGTCGAATTCCGATTGTCTCAGCGGTCGGGCACGAAGTGGATTTTACAATAGCGGACTTCGTGGCGGATTTAAGAGCTCCGACTCCTAGCGCCGCCGCGGAAATCGTGGTTCCTTCCGTGGACGAATTATTAGATCGGATCGCCCGCACACGAGCGCAGTTTCAGAGCGCAGTTTTGAACCGGTTGGAGTTTTTGCGAAACCGTCGAGAGAGCCTGGCAGCTCGATTTGTGGATCCCAAGAGAAGATTGCAAGACCTCATGCTCCGCTGCGACGAGCTCACCGAGAGAATTTTTCAAACGGCGTTGCGTGGGCTCGAGCGCCAGTCCACTCAAGTCGAACTTTTGCTTCACCGACTAGGAGACCCCTTACGTCGGCTAGCTCCTTTGGTCGAGCGCACTCGTTCGTTTCAAAAACGGTTAGAGACCTCCCAGCTGACTCTTCAAAATCGAGCTCGTCTCAATTTATCGCGAGTGATGGCCCTGTTGGACTCCTTAAGCCCGCTGCGTGTTGTAGGTCGAGGTTTCGCGATTGTGGAAACGGCACATTCGAAGGCAGATCCAGGAAAAACAGACCCAAGTTGGTCACTTGTGACCGAAATCGAAAAGCTCTCCGTAGGCGACAAGGTTCGAGTCAAGATTCGAACTGGTGTATTTAGTGCGCAAGTTTTAGAAACCACCCCAAATGTAAATGAGAAAGGACCCTAAGCATGGATTTTGAGAAAAAGCTTAAACGACTCGAAGAAATCGTAAAGGAAATGGAAGACGGCCAAACTCCTCTTGAAAAATCGCTCACGCTTTTTGAAGAAGGCGTAAAGTTATCCAGAGAGTGTAATTCCCAACTTCAAGAGGCCGAACAGAAGGTAAAAATTCTGATGGGTGTCGACGCAAACGGCAACCCCCTCACCAAAGACTTCGCCCCAGAGCCCCGGAAGTGACAAGGCGACTCGACGAAACACTTGTAGAACTCGGAATTGCCCCTAGCCGTGCTAAGGCACAGGACTGGATTCACCAGGGACTTGTTCGCGTCGGTGGAAAACTCGCCACAAAACCTTCGCACATGATGGATTGGCCAGCTGAGAAAAGGGCGATCTCAATTGAGGATCATCCCACCACTCGTTACGTGTCTCGGGCTGCCACGAAGCTTGCGGGTTTTTTAAAAAATCTCGAGATCAATTTTGAAGGGCTCGTCGCTTTGGATGTCGGAATTTCCACCGGGGGATTTACCGAAGTCCTGCTTGAAAGAAGTGTTCGCCAGGTCGTGGGGGTTGATGTCGGACATGGACAGCTTCACCCCCGCCTGCAGAGCCACCCACAAATTACTCTTCTGGAGAAGCGAAACATTAAGGATGCCCAAGTCACGGAAGAGTTGAGGTCGCTGGTTCCCGGAGGTTTTGACATCATTGTCGCAGACGTTTCGTTTATTTCCCTGAGTCATATTTTGCCCAGAATTGCGAGTCTGTTAAAAAATGGTGCGACTACCATCCTCCTCGTCAAACCCCAGTTTGAAGTGGGTCCAGATGCGCTTGATGGTCGAGGTGTCGTAAAAGACCCCAAGCTTGCGCTTGATGCGGTCAAAAGAGTCGAAGAAGATTTAGCGAAGCTTCATTTGCAAATCAAAATGCGAAGTCCTTCTGAGTTGAGAGGTCGAGATGGAAATCAAGAGTATTTTATCTGGGCTACGCGTTAGGCCCATCTGTTTATTTCTTGTTGTAATGGTTTTGGCATCCTGCCAAACGGCTGAAATTCGAAACCAAAAAAATCCTTCTCAAAAGTCGGAGCCGCCGGGCCAAATCGGAAATACGGTGTCGCAACCTCCAGAGATTCCGGCCGGTCAAACCTCTTCCCAAAGAGAGTCGGTAAAGACTAGCCTCTCAACCCGCCGACAATTTGGTTTGATTCTGGGGCCTGGGGGACTCAAGTCCGCTGCTCATGTCGGATTCCTACGGGGAATGGTCGAAGCAGGGCAGCCGATTAAGGCCCTCGTGGGTTTAGAGTGGGGCTCGTTGCCGGCTGGTCTGTTTGCAAGTTCGGGTAAGCCAAATGATGTCGAATGGAAGTTTTTTAAGATTAAGCGCGAAAATTTGCCCGCCCCATCGCTAATCGGCGGAAAATTTGAAACTGCATCGGTCGATCGTATCTTTGGGTTTTTGGATACGACCTTTGGTTCAACCCGCATTGAATCGTTGCCATTTCGCTTTGCCTGTCCGACGTTCAAGTTAGATCGACAAGAAGTCATTATGATTTCGAAGGGCCTCCTTCGAGATGCCATAAGTTTTTGTTTACCAAACCCCCCGCTGTTTCGAACACAAAAGGGATTCTACGGGTCCTCACGATCCGTGGAGGCAGCTGCTAAATGGTTACGTGAGCAGGGTGCGGAAAAGATCATTTACGTTGATGTTATGGCTCGCGAAAATTTAGGTTGGACGTCCTCTTTTCAGGAGGCCAACTCGGCACAGTTGCTGTGGGCCCAAAATCAATCGGACCTTAAGACTCAACTGCAGCACGTCGATTACGTTGCACGAATCGACACACGGAGCATAATCCCGATGCAAGTTGATGGAGCCCGCGAGGGGGTCGAACTCGGCTACGACGCAGCTAAAGTTTTATTTGGAAGCCTTAAGGATTAGGAGAGTCTATCATGCGCACTCCCAAACTTGACATCAATGTGTTTCGTCGTCGACGCGAACGGCTCTGTCAACTGATGCAACCCGAGAGTGCGCTCGTGATTCCCGCTCATCCCGAGTTTATCCGCAATGACGATGTTCATCATGAGTACAGGCAGGACTCCAGCTTGTACTATCTCACTGGTTTTGAAGAGCCGGGTGCAGTACTGGTGGTGAGACCGGGTCAACAACCTACAACAATTCTTTTTGTTCGTTCAAAAAATCCCGAGCGCGAAATTTGGGATGGGTTTCGATATGGTCCCGAATATGCGCGCACGGCCTTTGATCTCGATGCCACTTACCCAATCGAAGATCTTGAAAAAGTCCTTCCCGAGCTACTCAAGCCCGCTCAGGCCGTCTACTACAGACTGCTTCAAAATCTAAACTTTGACCGACAAATGGTTTCGACCCTCGAATCGGTAAAGGCCTCCCGAAGTCGCTCAGGCGCTGGTCTACTGACCATCATTGATTCAAGTGCTTTGATTGGAGAAATGCGCTCGCTCAAAAGCGACGAAGAAATTCAAAACCTGCAGAGGGCCGCAAACATTTCGGCCCAAGCGCATGTCAACGCCATGAGATTTTGCAAACCCGGTGTCAACGAGAGGCAAGTTCATGCGGTTTTAATGGCCACGTTTCTGTCTCAAGGTTCGCAAAGGCCGGGATATGGACCAATCGTGGCGTCTGGGAAAAATGCCACTACACTTCACTATGTTTTTAACGATGAGGTTTGCCACAAAGGCGATCTCTTGCTCATCGACGCAGGAGCCGAGTGGAACTACTACACCGGTGACATCACGCGAACGTTTCCGGTTGAGGGCAAGTTTAGCTCTGTTCAGCGCGATTTGTATGAGGCTGTGCTCTCGGTTCAAAAGTCAGTGGTTGAGATGTGCAGACCGGGTGTTTTGCATAAAGACCTTCAGGTTAAGACGATCGAAAAGTTGGTCGACGTGATGTTGCAATTTAAGCTATTGACCGGGAACTCAGAGGAAATCATCAAAGCAGGAAAACACAAACAGTTTTATCCTCATGGGGTATCTCATTTTTTAGGGCTAGACGTTCACGACTCAGGACATTACATCAAGGCGGATCAAGGCCGAGCTCTTGAGCCTGGCTTGTGCATCACGATCGAGCCTGGTCTCTACATACAACCCCATGATGTATCGGTTCCCGAGCACTTTCGGGGCCTAGGCATTCGAATCGAGGACGACGTGTGCATTACTCAAAACGCTCCATTAGTGTTGAGTCGCTCTTGCCCCAAAGAAGTTAAAGATCTCGAAGCGATAATTGGATCTGGTTTAGATCCCAATTTTTGGCACCAACCGGTGTCTTGATTTCGCTGTTTACGCCCCGTCGTTTAGAAGGTGTGACGAAACCATCCCATTTGCCGAGCCTTTGCCTGCAGCCGATTTTCTGTTTCCTTGAGTTCGTCGGTGGCGTTCTGCGAAGCTACGGCAAGGCAAGCTCCCTGACTGCACTCCAATAGTGCGAGATCTCCCATTGTATTGCCCACGCACAACAGGGGTTGCTCGCCGCCGGTGCGAAGGAGCAATTCTTTGGACTTTCCTTCGTTCCAGGTGATTTCACCCTCTTGCTCGTGAGTTACGATGCCGTCCTTCACCTTCGTCCGTATACCCAGGACACGATCAGCCGGAATACCGAGCGCTTCGGCGCCCGGAACCACGGCCCATTTTACAGATGCCGTCACAACGTAAATTTCAAAATTCAAAACCTTCAAATATTCGATCAACTTGAGAACCGATCGAAAGTAGGGTGCGGGCGTCTGGGACTTAAAACAGTCCCGCGCCCACTGTTGTACTTGCTCAATGCTTTGACCCGAGTTGATTTGAGCAAGCCAGAGATATGCCGCCTTGGGATCTGTCGCTTTCCAATTTGAATAGTGCTCCCAAGGGTCTGGGGGCAGCTTCAGGCCGCAATTTAAAATTTGGAAGTTAAAAAAAGCTTCTCCCAAGTCGAAGTCCCACAGGGTTCCGTCGGCATCGAATGCGGCGATCCGCCTTTGTTTGTGTCGATCCGCGAGCACCTCCAACATGCCCTTGATGGCGGACCATAAGCCGTCAGAAAAATCCAAGTGGGGCTCAGTTCCATAGGTCTTCATGACCTATTCTTTAACTAACAATCTACGAATTGTCTAAACGCGATTAACAAAATTGACCCACCCTCGATATGAGGGCAGGCTCACCCCAACTATGGACAGTTGGACATTAAAAGTTTTGGCTCCTTCTGATGCAGATGTAGTTTTATCACTTGAGCGAACGTGGCTAGCTCATTCCGAGGAAAATGAAATCGATCGTCAAATTGCGGAGTGGCATTCGTCTTGGAGGCAAGAGTCACTCAACCACTACCTGCCGATGGGTTGGAGTTTTGGAGTGTTCGACCTTCGAGAGCAAAACACTTTGCTGGGCTATGCGCTGGCGCAACCCTTGCTTTTCTTTGGCCGGCAGACCCAGTCCCTTTGGCTAGAACATATTGGCGCGCATGAGCCTGAAGTACAGTTTATGCTGTTTGATACGGCTGTCCGTTACGCCCGCGACAAACACCTCCAAGGCCTACTCGTTTCAGAAGAATTGATCACGGACAAATTAAACTCGCTCGTCCGTGACAAGCTTGAGGCTTCCTGGCAACAAACGCCATCGTCAGTGCTCTCTCGACCAGTTCGATTTTTTAAGACTACAAAAAGCTGAACGCAGTAGTATTTGTTTTGGGTCTGTGCGCGCTTGCCTGCAAGTGGTTTAATAGTCATTCTGGATGGGTATGAAATCCTTTTCTCACGAAACACGCACTAAAAATTTAGACCGTCTTGCTAGCGAAGAATTTGACCTCGCCATTGTAGGGGGCGGTATCACCGGCGCAGGCGTTGCTCGGGATGCCACAGGACGTGGGCTAAATGTGGCTCTTGTTGAAGCACGCGACTTTGCATTTGGTACTAGCAGTCGATCGAGCAAACTGATCCACGGTGGAATTCGCTACCTCGAAAACATGGAGTTTGGCCTTGTTTTTGAAGCGCTTCACGAGCGCCAATTGCTATTTGAACTCGCACCTCATTTGGTTCATCCACTTAGATTTTTGCTTCCCTTGTATCGAGATAGCCGTGTCGGCATGTTCAAAATGGGATTGGGGATGTGGCTCTACGACGCCCTATCACTTTTTTCTGCACCCGAACTGCATGAGCGACTCGATTCAAAGGAAACCTTGGGACGAGTTCCCGAGCTACAGTCTCAGAATTTAGTTGGATCTTTTGTTTATTCCGACGCCTACATGGACGACGATCGCCTGGTGATTGAGACGCTCCGCTCGGCAAATGAAAGCGGAGCCATCATGTCTAACTATACGGAGGTCCTGGGCGGTCAATTTGAAGATCACAAGGCATCTCCACGCCTTAAAGCACTCGAGTGCCAAGACACGATCACAGGTCGCAAGTTCACACTTAGGGCCCGACATTTTGTAGGTTCCGTTGGCCCCTGGACGGACCGACTTGGGACCAAGCTTGTTCCGGATTGGAAGGCGTGGTTGCGTCCATCTAAGGGCATTCATCTGACTCTGGACCGCAGACGGCTTCCGCTGAGTCAAGCCGTGGTCATGGCTGCCGACAAAGATAAGCGGATTGTTTTTGCAATCCCGCGCCACGAAATGATCATCATTGGGACCACCGACACGGATTTTTCCAAAGACCCGGCCGACGTTGAGGTGAGTTCCGACGATGTTCGCTATTTACTTAAAATTGTAGCGGACTACTTTCCGGGAGCTCGAATCAAGCCTCAAGACTGTTTGGCTTCTTACGCCGGCGTTCGACCGCTGGTGGATGACGGTTCCTTAAGCGAGAGCGCGACCAGTCGCGAACATAAAATTTGGTCTCATCCCGCTGGGATCACCTTTGTCGCGGGCGGAAAGTACACAACGTATCGACATATGTCGGAGGAAATTGTGCAAGAGTGCCTCGAGCATTTTTCCTCGGAGGACCGAATTCGATGGGGCTCCTCCAAAACCAAATCTCCGCTGAATCCATTGGTCACTCCCGAGTTGTTGTTGCGAGCCAAGTATGAATCACAGGCTTGGGGGCAAGAATACGACGTCTCGCCTCAGCTGGTTTTGCAGCTGGCAGAAAAATATGGGATGGAGACCGAGGGGCTTTTGAAACAAGCAATGCTCCATGGCCATCACGGAAACGTCTGGAGTATCCAAGCTCAACACGCCATTGAAAATGAGATGTGCCTTAACCTAATCGACTTTTATACTCGACGTTCACGCCTGTTCCTGGCCTACAAGGATCACGGTGCTTCTCAAGTCGAGTCCCTGGCCTCAACATTCGCGCGCTCAATGGGGTGGAGCGACTCAAGGCAACGGACGGAAGAGGCGTCTGTGAGGGACTTTATTAAAAAAGATCAACGCTGGCGGAACGATTTTTCAAATGGCGACACGTCACTCTAGCCGTGAAGGCCACTTTAACGTTTCAGGCGGCCAATGATTTCAGGAATCTTCTTAAGGTTGCTAATTCCGTGTTCTGCGAGAAATCGGGCAAACCCTGCGCCGCCTTCCGTCATAACACCTAAATAACCGCCAAAGAGAATTGCGGTCGTCGAACTTAAAACTCGAATCCGTATGTTTTTATCAATGTAGTGTTTCAGTACAAGAATCCCAAACTCTCCGACATCATCGCCATCAAATCGTGGCAGCTCTCGGTAAGCACTTTCTCCGAGCCAAAACTCGACATCAGGCGAGACTGCATCTCTTTGCTGAAACATGACCTTACCTGCGCGATGAAATAGCGAAAACGGCGTCTCGTCGAGCTTAACTGAAATTTCTTTACCCTCGCGAAGGTGGGAGAGAGCCCGGTGGACCAACCTCCGCTGTTCAAGAAAGGTCTCAATTGCCTGGATATCTTCTGTTGTTGGAGAGCTCACACCTTGAATTCCTCGTTCGCTTTATCAAGGCATGATACTTCCAAAAGTGCCCTGACGCGTTATCATTTCATGCCGGAGCCTAAAATAACACCTAACTTCTCGTATTGACTCTAATTTTGACGCGACCTTACACTTTTATGGAAGCAACTTTGTTGAAGTCAACAAGCTACAATGAAAGCGGTTGAAGAATGGCTTTTTTTGACAGGATCTCGGACTACCTTTCGAACGACATTGCAATCGATTTAGGGACCGCAAACACATTGGTTTATGCTAAGGGCCGCGGAATTATTTTAAATGAGCCTTCCGTCGTGGCCGTCCAAAAAAATTATAGGGGCATGCACAACCGAGTCCTCGCAGTCGGAAAAGAAGCCAAGGACATGCTGGGTCGCACGCCCGGAAGCATTGTCGCCATCAGACCGATTAAAGACGGAGTCATTGCCGACTTTGAAGTGACTCAGTCGATGCTCAAATACTTCATCGCAAAATCGACTCCCAAAAAGGGTTTTATTCGTCCAAGGATTATTATTTGCGTACCTTACGGAATCACTCAGGTTGAAAAACGAGCTGTCAAAGAGTCAGCTCAGTCCGCTGGGGCTCGTGAAGTGTATTTGATTGAGGAACCCATGGCCGCCGCAATTGGCGCGGGTCTCCCCATTACCGAACCAAGTGGCAACATGGTGGTTGATATCGGTGGCGGTACGACGGGTGTCGCGGTGATTTCGTTGGGTGGAATTGTTTATTGTAAATCGATCAAAGTGGCCGGAGATAAATTTGACGAGGCGATCGTAAACTATGTCCGGCGCCAGTTTAATTTATTGATCGGCGAGCGCACTGCCGAAAATATGAAAATCGCCATCGGTAACGCCTACCCGTTTGAGGAAGAACGTGTGATGGAGATCAAGGGCCGCGATCTCGTGGCCGGGGCTCCTAAAACCATCGAAATTACAAGTTCACAAGTGCACGACGCTCTTGTCGACTCCCTATCCGAGGTTGTTGATGCAGTTAAAACCGCACTTGAAAAAACTCCTCCGGAGCTGGCCGCAGATATTGTCGACAATGGAATCGTTTTGACCGGTGGTGGAGCGCTGCTCGCGAACCTCGACGTGCTCCTGAGAGAAAAAACAGGTCTACCCGTAACCATTGCTGAAGATCCGCTCACGTGCGTTGTTTTAGGATCCGGAAAGGTCCTGGACGAACTCGCATTATTGCGACAGATCTGCGTGGACTGATGAACCAGGCAGTCGAAAGCCTTATTGAGCCATGGGACGAGAGAATCGCGATTTTTTGTTTTTTAGCAACACTTGATGAATACACGACGTCCAAAGTGGCCGTACGATGTTCAGAAGAGCTGCGACGCCAAATTGAAAAGCACATCAAAAAATCTCCCGAAAAGGTTCGGATTACACAAGAAGATCTCTCAATACTTTTTGTTCAAATTACGTCTCGATCGGTGTCGTCTCGTCGTAGATCCAAGCCCGAAGAGGGTCCGTCTCGTTCCGTGAATTTACAGTGGTCTCTCCCCAAGGGCTTAGAGTTAGGGCCCTGGAGGCAATTCCAAAAAGATTGTGATTGGGCAGACGTTACCGCGGTGATTTGGAATCAGGTCTTGGGGATAAGCCCAGAGCTCATCTCGGCGGGAATTGGAGTGACCCCCGGCACCATACGCTACCGCGTTGGACATGGGCTGAGGGCTTTAGCACCGCTTACTGCTATCGGAAATCTGTATGCCTAAACGTGAGCTCAGCGAGTTTTTCATTCGAGAGCTTCTCTTCGATTACTTGCAAGGCCAGCTCGACGAAGAGCGCACCAATTCGGTAAAAGAAGGCTTAGAACTCTATCCCCAACTCAAAGCTGAGATTCAAAGTCTAAAACATGCTCAGGGTTATGCCACTCAACTTGGAAAGATGAAGTGCAACTCCGACTTTCTTAAAACCCTTAAACCGAGACAAAGTAAGTTCGGATTTTATTTCGGCAACCTTCGTTCCAGGATTCCAATTCCAATGAGCTGGACGGCACAAGCTGGGGCCGTTGGTTTGGCGATCGCCCTTGGCGTCGCTTTTGCCCCTCGGATTATTCAAAAGGCTGAGGACACGCGCGAGCTAATTCTTGCGGAATCCGCCTTTGAAAGAAATAAGCCTCAAGCCAGCGCCGAACCAACTTCTGCATCGACTACTCCGGTTGCAGCCGCGCAAGTTTCAATCGAGCCTGCGGCGCCAACTCCAGAAGCTGTGGCCTCTTCGGATGTTGCCTCCGCTCCGAAGCCGACGATCGCGTTGGGCGCGCGCAAACCCCCAACTCCAACCGAGACTCCCGAGCCGCAAGAGAAAGGCTTCGTCTATCGCGCATATTTGACGTCTTCCAAAGTGGAGGCGCTCACTCCCACATTTGTGGCGAAAATTCAGGCCCTAGGCGGCCGAAAGGCTGGGGAAGTCGAACTGGGCTGGAAACGCCGAAGTGGGTCTTATTTTCACTTCGCAATGCCCGAAGCTGAATACGAAACCCTCCTTGCATTTTTACACGACCATGGTCCCGTCCGGATTCAAAAGTCGCCACATCGACGAGTCATGCCGACTGGGCAGATTCGGATTATTCTGTGGTTAGAGCACGACAATTTAAAAAAACAACCCGAAGGCGGCCATGTCACAGAAGAGGGCGACTCCGTCCAATAAACCGGCCCGTAGTTTGCGAAGTATCCTCACACTTTGGTTTTTGCTCTTTTCGGTCGTTCCGCTCGCTTTTGTGACAGGCTACTCACTCATTCACTTTGAATCGGCCATAAGCGGCGAACTTAAAAAGCGACTGCTGGGTAATGCTCGTGAAATTACGGTGACCTTTCAAGATCTCGAAAAACATATCAAGGAACACGGACAAATCCATGCGACCGATCCGTCCCTTGTTTATCATCTTGCGACTCGCAACATCGCAAGCGCCAAGCGCCTCGTAACCCAGTGGATGTCCCAAAGCTACTCGGCGAGCCGCGTGTCACTTTTTGATCGTTCAGGGCATCTCGTCGCAAGTCTCAAACGTGAATCAAACGACGAAATCCAATCTCAAACTCAACTCGAGGACGGCAGTGTCTACTTGGCGGAACACATCCTTAAAAAATTGGAACTTGCCAACCAGGCTGTCTTCCAAGATGTTGGAGCCCGATACGGACTTGAACTTATCGTTTATACGAAGGTTGTGGCAGAAACTGGTCGCCTAGCCGGTTACATCGAGGAAAACATAAACGTCGACTCCACCTATTTGAAGGGCTTAAAGAAAAGGCTCAATCTGGATCTCACGCTTTTAGATCGCGATAGAAAGCCCGTGTTGTCGACAAACCCGGACTTTCTGTTGCTACCAAAAAACTTCTTTGCCCAGCAGAAACTCGAAAACGGCGCAGCCTATTTTGACGTGGCAAGCAGGGGCAATTCTTTCGGTTTTCTTTTAGCCTCCTTCTCGAGCTCTCAACCCGAACTGTTGATTGGTCTTGCGACTTCGAAGAGCGAGATTCAGGAGGTCTCTCGAGGCATCAACCGAGCACTCTTCAGCGTCGTCGGGATCATCATCGTATTGTTGGTTTTTACTCTCCTCAGCGCATCAAATCTTTTCCTCAAGCCTCTATACTCCCTAGTAGACGCCGCAAGAAAAATTGAGTCGGGTGACTCTGGAACTCAAATCGATTTACGAAACGATACTGAGATCGGTCTTCTTATGGACAGTTTCAACAAAATGTCCAAACGCGTGGCCGAGGCCAGACGTCAACTTGAAGCCAAAATTAAGGAGCTCGAACTTACTAACCACGAACTCAAACAAACCCAAGCTCAGCTTATCCATTCCTCAAAAATGGTGAGTCTCGGTCAACTTGTGGCTGGTGTTGCCCACGAGTTAAACAACCCGATCGCCTTTATCTATTCCAATATGTCTCATCTCAAAAAGTATGGCGAAGACCTCGTAAGCCTAGTCGAGGCTTTTCCTAGCACTCCGGAGCTTGATCAAAAAAAGAGCGCCGTCGAGTTTGATTACATCAAAGCTGATATGCCAAAGCTCATTCATTCCTGCGAAGAGGGTGCCCGTCGTGTTCGAGACATTGTAATTGGACTAAGAAATTTCTCACGCCTTGACGAGCTACAGCTTAAAGAAGTCGATGTCGCTGACTCGATCCGAACAACGCTTGAGCTCTTGACTGGCGAACTTAAAAATCGAGTCCAGGTAGAGCTTCATTTCGAGCCCACAAAGCCTGTTCGCTGCTATGTGAGTCAAATCAACCAAGTCTTTATGAATCTACTGAGCAATGCCGCCCAAGCAATCAAATCTAGTGGAACAATTAGCGTTCGCCTCAGGCAACGAGAAAGTAATCTTGTTGAGATTGCCATTTCCGATACGGGCTCAGGAATTAGCCCTGATCAAATTGATAAGATTTTTGACCCATTTTTTACGACCAAGCCCGTAGGGCAGGGAACGGGACTAGGGTTGAGCATTAGTTATGGCATTATCAAAAAACATCACGGCGACATTCAAGTGCAATCCAAGTTAGGCGAGGGTACAACTTTTACAGTTACCCTCCCAAATGAATCACCCTAACGGTTTGCAGCCTGGCGAATTCGCTTAACACGAAGAGTGTTGGGATCGAGTTCAACAACAAAACCAGCGGAGCGAACTTTTTCTAAAAACTCTTGAACAAACTCGCGTTGCTCCTGCTCAAGAGTGGGATTCAGCAAACCCTCGGCAACCCAATGCTCTGTCGTCTCGTCGGGGTGGTCGCGCCTTCTCCATTCCGGTCGCATGCGTTGAGCATCGTCCAGAGCGCTGACACTATATTCGGGCGTTTCCACAACACCAAAAGAGGACGCAGAAGGCCTTCCACGACGGCGATCGTAGCTCGATTGATCCCAGACCTCTCCAAGTTGCCCGCTCGAATAGGCTCTGGCCCTTTGAACTTCAAAATGGCGTCGTTTAAGCTGTTCTAAGGTTTCAAGGCGCTGCATGTAGTCTGTGACCAAGCGGTCGATCAAACGCGCCGATGTTGAAATGTTCCGATTTTTGTTGTTCTCGGCCCCTGCGATTTGGGGGAGAACGGATGAGAAAACCAGCACGCCTGCGAAGACGCAAAACCTCAAGAGGGAAAAATTGAATTCCATAGCCTTTTCCACTGCAATCCTAAGTCCTGCAATTGCACTTGCTAAACTTCAAGATCCAACCCCTAAAGGCACCTCCCGACTAGGTGTTGGGATCACGACCAAACTCTAGGCGTCTCGATTTGAGGCACTCTGGACTCTCACGAAGTTGCCTCAAGATGGCGCGCCAAACGGCCGATCCCACTTCAGAACAGGGGATAAAAGAATGCAACGCACACTTGCTGGATTGGTATTTTTTGCCTTCTCGGTCACGACTGTTCTCTTTATGCAGAATTGCAGCCAGAACTCCTTCCAGTTCGCATCGCAGGCCCCAGAGCAAACTTTTGAAGGGAACAAACTAGTTCAATGCGAAGACCGGGCTGTATCTGAAGCCGGCCGCAACACCATCCCACTTGTGAAGGTTGTTGTCGTTCTTGATAACACTCCGAGCATGCGTCTCATTAAAGATAAAATTTCTCAAGGACTCAGAAGTCTAGCTCGAGATTTGCGAGAATACGAAGTTCAGTTTCTCGCCTTGACCATGAATCACACGGATCTCAACACCACACGTGCTCCCGCTGTCGAGCAGATAAACAATCGTTGTAATGTCTACCGATTTGATCCTCCTGATAGCAACAATCGGGTTTTTGTCCCTGAAGAGTCTGGTCTGTTCAACTGTCCCACCAGCTTATCAGGTGCAAATGTGATCGGAGGCAGGACTAAAGATCCGGGCCGTCGACGTGTTTACGACCAAGTTGTTGAGAGACGACTTCGTCCTTCGCTTTTGCAGCCACTCGGAAACTTCAGATTTTCAGCGCTTCAGTTCGCGCCCGACAGTGTGGAATTCCAAAACTTTCAAAATCAACTCGCTAACGCCATCGTCGCGATCGCCGAAGCCGACCAGCCCAATGAACTCGGTCTCTGCACGATTGCCCACACCCTTTACGCAGGTAACCCTAGCCAGCAATTTGAGAAAAGCGTACTCTTTGACGAACTCACTTTTGTTGGTCCCGACAACCGTCGTCCCGTGGTGGCGTTTTTAACCTTAAGCGACGAGAACGATAAAACATCTGACTTCAGTTTCACCCCACCTCGAGCTCATCCCGATTGCTTTAAGGCCCGGATCACAACCCGAGATTGCAGCGTGGGTGCTATCGGAACTATCGCTGGGGACAAATGCACAGGGCCCGAATGTTCATTCTTTAATCCAACTTATCGGGCCACTCCTATTGTGGTTCCGCCAACTCCATTCCCGCGCTATGAATACAGAACCGAGCTGCAATCTCATCAAGAGGTCGTGTTGGAAAGCACGATCAGGCGCCCTAATTCAACCTGCAATCTCGCGCTTGATGTTCCCACCGGAACCTTAGGATCTCACAAAGTGGTCATGCAAAGACGAAGCAAGGACCTCTATCGGTACACCGTAAACTATCAAGATTGGGGTCCCATCAACACCGAGTTGTTTGGATGGAGGCCACAAGGCTCTTGGGATGTGCGTACCTTTTCTCGGCGAATTGACCGTTGCGATGTCGCAGCCGAACAATCCAACTGCGAAGCCTTTGTAAAGCAGCAGTTGGGAATTACCCCCAGCAATGACGGCGTGGCCGCTATTGGCGGAAAGCGTATACAAGCCGGTAGCTGTGTTGTGACCTGTGCAGAAACTTACCCTGACGGATCGGCCATCACGGTCGATGTTCCCAATTACCCGCTTCCTCAAGTCACGACCAATGTCCCTCCACCGGTATCACCAGCGCCTGTGGATACCGATTGCCGAAATCGTTTCTCGAGCTCAGATCAAAGCAACTTCGTCTACTTCAACTGTCGAGTAAGCCAAACTGTCGGCGCTGCACCTGCTCCATTACGCTACAATCCAACTGCGGACTCAGCTTGCAGCAACTTTTCTGCAGGACAAACTTTTGGCCAAAATCAATTCTTAACCATTTGGAACAGTTTGCGAAGTGCCGCAGCGGGAGCTGGAAGATACATTCCGAGCGACGCGAGTGCGTCGGTTGCGTCTACTAGCGTTCCCTCGACAGATACGAGAACCGTCACCGCGACGCTTTTGGTGTCGGGGCAGAACTGTTCTACACTCACATCCACACAAGCCTGTGCTCTCCCGAACGCACAGAGTTTACTCGACAGTGCCACCCTCGCAAACGGTTCAAATTGGTTTAGAGATCCCGCAGGTAATTGTCGCTTGCGCGGCACAACACTTGGTTCTCAAACCAGCAATGGCAACGGTTGTCAGCAACGCGACTATCAGTTGTCGCCTTCAGCCGGAAATCCAAAGGCCACCCGAAATTTAAACGGTAGCTGTAGCCCCGCCGGAAAGATGCGCGATTGTAGCTCCAGCGACATCTCAAGCCTTCGTTCCACACTCGGGCTAGTTGACTCAAATGGGAATCTTCGAAATCCGTTTAATGATGTTCAGGCTTCGAGCTGCGAAGTGGTCTGCTTCCAACCTCCAACCCCGAGCCCAAGCCCCGTGGACACCAACTCAAGGCTTCGTATTTATGCAGCTAACAGTGGCCTTCTCCCCGCAACGTGCGAAGCCTCTCCGGCAGCTGGTGTCATCATCAGAGACATCAACAATCCCAACGCCACTTTCACGTCGATTCAACACTTCTTCCAAAGTGTTCAAGGTGTAAACTACCAGCCAGGAACTTGTTCCAAAGTGTCTAACGGCACTCAGGACTACGACCCAGCTGCGCCTGAAACGATCTACCAATGCTCAGGCTCGACTACGCAACAGCTGGATTTGTTTAATACGAACGCCTCGTCGCCATTTAATTTCAATGTGCTGAGTTACTTGGGTAATGTTTTAAACGGCAACGGAGTCACGCCCGGGTTGCTTGCTGGTCAGTACTTTGTCGGCGCATTTATAACAGATCAAGCCGCTGGAGATATTCAGCCTGATGGGGGCTCACGTTGCCGGGACAACTCGGGCCTTTTTGCTCTAGCAGAAGACGGCGCCATATTCCGCCAACTTGTAAGCCTGATCCCCGCTTTGGGCGGCGTTACCCTGGGCTCCGTGAACTCAGTTTGCCGCGATGAATATGGCTCTTCGTTACGTGATGTTCAAAAGTTTGTGGAATACGTTGCACAGAACAGCTTTATCGTGCCGATGAACTTAGACGGGAGCGAGCGAATCATCGGAGTTTGGCTCCAGTCAGGTGGAGGTCCTAAGCGGGCCTTCACTCTTGTTAGCACGACTCCGGGGCCAGGACAGGTACAGGCGATCGGAAATACATTACAGTTTGCAACAGGATCAGTGCAGAAGGGGGATCTCCTTCACTACCGTGTGCGAATCGTAAGATCCACCTGGCGAGAAGGCGAAGTAAGCAACTGCCCTCCAGGCACTCTGTAGAGTATGCAGAGGTCCTCGAGGCGTTCAGCTACCGCAGGCTAAACACTCGTCCTTGTTGTCGATGGAGCATAACATGTCCGCTCTGTCTTGGGACAGTGGAGCTTGCGAGCTTGAGGAGTAGCTAGCTTGCGCACCGAGCCCCACTAGTTCCGTTCCAACCGACGGGACCCCAACGCTAATCAATTCAGGGCTTGCTAAGTTATCGATATCCTCTTTGCTCTTCTTTTGACCGTCAATGGTGAACTTGATTGCTTCGGCAGCGGCCTTTGTTCGAAGATAATACATTCCGGTTTTGAGCCCTCTCTTCCAGGCATAAAAATGCATGCTTGAGAGCTTTGCAAAATTAGGCTCCGCCATAAACACGTTTAGGCTTTGGCTCTGACAAATAAAAGCCCCACGGTCTGCCGACATGTCGATAATTGTTTTTTGTTTGATTTCCCACGCTGTTTTATAAACTTCTTTCAGTGGGATCGGGATTTCGTCAATATTCTGAATCGACCCGTTCGCCGAAATGATTTTGTTCTTTAAATTTTCACTCCAAAGTCCAAGCTCTGCCAAATCTCGCAAAAGATGTTGGTTCACCACCGTAAACTCTCCACTCAAGACACGGCGAGTGTAGATATTGCTCGTGTAGGGCTCAAAACACTCGTTGTTCCCCAAAATTTGTGAGGTCGAGGCTGTTGGCATGGGCGCAAGCAAAAGACTGTTGCGAATGCCTGATTTTTTTACTCTTTCTTTAAGAGACGCCCAGTCCCACCTCTCTGTGGGAGTTACACTCCACATATCAAACTGAAAAATGCCCTTACTTGCGGGGGAACCAGCAAAAGTCTCGTAAGCGCCTAGTTCCTCAGCAAGATCCGCAGACGCGCTCATGGCAGCGAAATAAATGGTTTCAAAAATCTCTCGGTTTAGTTTTTGAGCGTCCGCGCTGTCAAAGGACATCCTCATCAAAATAAACGTATCTGCCAGTCCCTGAACGCCGATACCAATGGGCCTATGTCGGAGATTCGATCGTTTGGCCTCTTCCACGGGGTAGTAGTTGATATCAATAATTTTGTTTAAATTTTTTGTAACGACTTGGGTAACTTCGAAAAGGCGCTGATGGTCAAAAGCTCCATTGATCACAAATTTTGGCAGCGCAATCGAAGCCAAGTTACAAACCGCAACTTCGTCCGGTGCGGTGTACTCGATAATCTCCGTGCAAAGATTGCTTGACCGAATGGTCCCTAAATTTTGTTGATTCGACTTGCCGTTGGCGTGGTCTTTATAAAGCATGTAGGGTGTTCCGGTTTCCACTTGCGACGACAAGATTGCAAACCATAAGTCCTGCGCCTTGACGACTCGCCTAGCTCGGCCCTCTTGTTCATATTTTTCGTATAACTCCTCAAACGCAGCTCCCCACACATCCGCTAAACCAGGCGCTTCATTTGGACAAAAGAGCGACCAATTGCCGTTCGTCTGGACTCGCTCCATAAAAAGATCTGAAACCCAAAGGGCATAGAACAGATCACGTGCTCTTTGTTCCTCTTTGCCGTGATTTTTTCTGAGATCAAGAAAATCAAAGATGTCGGCGTGCCAAGGTTCCAAATACACTGCGAATGCGCCTTTTCTCTTCCCTCCGCCTTGATCCACATACCGTGCGGTGTCGTTAAACACCCTCAACATGGGAACTAGCCCATTAGAGGTTCCATTAGTTCCACGAATGTAGCTGCCCGTTGCTCTGATCGTGTGAACACTTAAACCTATTCCACCCGAGCTCTGTGAGATAACCGCGCAGTTTTTAAGCGTGTCATAAATTCCCGGAATGCTGTCTTCTTTCATCGTCAACAAAAAACAGCTGGAAAGTTGTGGTTTGGGAGTGCCCGCATTGAATAGTGTGGGCGTTGCGTGCGTAAACCACTTTTGACTAAGTAAATTATAGGTTTCGATTGCAGCGGGGATGTTCTCCTTATGAATTCCGACCGCAACCCGCATCAACATTTGCTGCGGTCGCTCGACAATTTTGCCATTGAGTTTAAGCAGATAAGACCTCTCTAAAGTCTTAAAACCAAAGTAGTCGTAATCAAAATCTCGGTCATAAATAACAGCAGAGTCCAAAATCTCAGCGTTCTTCATAACAATGTCGTAGACATCTTCGGCAACTAGGGGCGCGGGTTTCCCATTCTTGGGATCCACGTAGCGGTAGAGATCCTCGATCACGGCAGAAAACGACTTTTTCGTGTTTTTATGAAGATTCGAAACGGCAATTCGTGCAGCCAAAATTGCATAGTCTGGATGTTTGGTGGTCAAGTAAGCCGCTGTTTCCGCAGCCAGGTTGTCGAGCTCGATGGTGGTAACCCCGTCATAAACTCCAGTAACGACCTTCATCGCCACTTCAACGGGATCAACAAACTTTCTCTCAAGCCCATAACTTAATTTTTTTATTCGAGAGGTAATCTTATCAAATTGTACCTGTTCTTTTCGGCCGTCTCTTTTTACTACGTACATATCGTCCCCCTCTCAAATCCCTTTTCGAACCCCACTACTGGTCTAAAAAATCTAAAACTCTGCATCCAAGGCAAAAACTTGCGTATTTCGATCACTCATGACCCCTGCCTTCTGGTATTCGGCCACTCGCTTTTCAAAAAAGTTAGTTTTACCTTCAAGTGAAATGAGCTCCATCCAATCAAACGGGTTTTTGGTCTTGTAGAGTTTTTCATATCCGAGAGCCACCAAGAGCCGATCTGCCACAAACTCCAAGTACTGGGTCATCATTCGCGAATTCATGCCGATCAAATCGACAGGCAGCGCAGAGGTGACAAACTCTTTCTCAATCGCGACGGCATCACCAATAATTTTATAGACTGTCGACCGATCCAGACGCGAAACAAGCTTTTGGTAAAGCAAGCAGGCAAAATCACAGTGGAGTCCCTCATCTCGACTGATCAATTCGTTCGAAAATGTAAGCCCGGGCATCAGCCCTCGCTTTTTTAGCCAAAAAATAGAGCAGAAACTCCCTGAAAAGAAAATCCCCTCAACTGCGGCAAAGGCGATAAGTCTTTCCGCAAAGGATCGTGAGCTCTCGATCCACTTGAAGGCCCAATCTGCTTTTGTTTTTACGCTCGGCACCGTTTCGATGGCGTTGAATAGTTTATTTTTTTCTGCGGGATCTTTAATGTAGGTGTCGATCAACAGCCCGTAGGTTTCGGCATGTATATTTTCGATCGCGATTTGAAAGCCGTAAAAACATCGCGCTTCAGGAATCTGCACTTCGTTGTAAAAACGCATCGCCAGGTTTTCATTAACGATCCCGTCGCTGGCTGCAAAAAATGCAAGCACGTGTGAAATAAAATGCTTCTCATTGGAATTCAGTTTTGACCAATCCGATAGATCCTGGGAGAGGTCGATTTCTTCAGCTGTCCAAAACGAGGCTTCCGCTTTTTTGTACATTTTCCAGACGTCTGCGTGCCGAATGGGGAAGAGCACAAAGCGCTGGTTGTTTTTTGTAAGGATCGGCTCGGATGCAGTATCTGTAGGTGTCATAGCTCCTCAATGCACGTATATGTAGTGGCCATTGGGCGTTAAACGGGTCACCCAAAAGCAAATCACAACTCCGCTCGTTTTCAACTGATGTATTGAAATGAACGTAAAAAGAACGAACCTCATGATGGGCGAACTTTCAGACCTAAGTCCAAATAAAAATCGTCCTTCAAAAACGCAAAAGTCGAGAGGCCTTGAAATCACAGAAATTTTTCGAAAACTGCGGAGGATGATGCTTCGCCAAAGGAGCAGCGCGTGCCCCTTTTTTAAGCACCGTCCAATTAAAAATCACCTAGCCAGTAAGCTTGACATTAGTCCAGAACCTGTCGATTCGAAGGTCTAACAGGGGGATTCCGTGAGTGTAAAACACGCCCGTCGCGCTCGGGTTCTTGAGTTACGGCTTTTATCAGAAGCACACAAAATGAAACCTGCGGTCGACCCTTCAACTTTAGCTCGGTACACAGGTGGTGTAGGACACCCCGACCGCAAAAGTGACGAGCGTTCAAAACTCACGTTTTTAGGTTTATCCCAGCCGCAGATCCACTCGCTTTCAAAGCTCCTGCTAAGTTGGTCGACCGATCCCGCTCAAGACCTCACATTGTGGTGCCAAGTCTTTTCTCGCTCTCGTGTTTTTGAGATAAAGGGTGCCTCTTTAAAGGCGATTAAGCGTTTAGATCGAAAATTCGTTCAAAACGATGCCGCTCGAATTCTAAAGCTTGTGGATTGGGTCGACAATTGGGTTCACTCCGACGAACTCTCTCAGCTCTATGCCCATCTATTGGAGCAAAATCCTCGACTTAAACGTCAATATGAAGCGTGGGCACGCTCGAAAAATCCATGGTTGAGGCGTCAATCATTGGTCGGAATTTTAAACTACTCCCGGGAACGAAAAAGGGTACCGCCCGCCGCGTGGATTTTGGGGCAAGTGAGTACTCATTTACATGACCCTCATTTTTACGTGCAGAAGGGGCTCGGCTGGTGCCTGCGCGAACTTGATCGTATCCATCCCAAAATGCAAAGACGGTTTGTAGAAAAAAATGTCGCCTTGATTCCGCCAGCAGCCTGGTATGCCACCACGGAGCTGTATTCGGCTGCTCTCAAAAAGCGGTTACTTAAAAAACGCTCGTCGATCAAAAAACGACGGCGGTCTACCGGGCGCTAGCATCCAAGTTCAAACGTACTCTAATTTCCTAGAGGCCTATTGGCCAAGCGCGCGAGACCAATCGGGGGGCAAACCTCTACGAAACTCTTTGTTGCTCAGGATTTTAGCCGCTTCTTTTTGTTTAGAATCCTTTAAAAACACAAACCAACCCAATACCGTTTCTTGAAGAAGAGGTCCCTGTTGCGAATTGGCCTCGTCCTTTGCGGCATCCATGCCATAACAGGTTCGATACCCCGGAACTGGTTCCTTTGTGCCCTCAATCAAACAATTTAGTTTTATTGTACGCTCCAAAAGCGCCACAAAACGCCGCATTTCGCGCTTGTCGTGTGGTTTCAGCTGAAGCTTCTCGTATTGGGTTTGGATGTCACTGCAAAGGGATGGCGAGGCACACGAACTTCCGGCCCGAACATGCCCCGGGACTCCAAGAACTGTAAGTGCAAACGCAAATGAAAAGAACCGGGCGCTGCGTCTTAAACAACACGCATGTATCGAATAACCCACACGAGCTGGGTGCCTGGTGAATTCTCTCACAGCTTGTCCCTCCAAACTCTGTATCCTGCTCCCCATTTTATAAGGCTTTAATGTTCCAAAAGCAATGTGTTAACCTGCGCGTCCTTAATTCTCAGGATCGCAATCTCGCGTCAAACCGCAGATTGAATGGGGAGTTGGTATGGGGAGTGATGAAATGAATAGTTTTAGTTTAATCAAAGCCCATGAAAAATCAGATCTCGAGCGATGTTACCCCGTTTTAAAAGAACTCCGAAAGGATTTATCCTTCTCGGACTTCGTCAGTCTGTACGCTGAAGCCCATCATTCGCCATCCTTATGAAGGTAGCGGCCCGCACCTCGCACTAGGTTTTCGATTACGGCTTGGTGCAGTCTCGAATAAAACGGCTGTTGGTAATAATGCAGGAACACTTCGACTCGATAGGGTTGGTAGCCTCTGACTATTTTGATCTTGGGATTATTTGAAATGAGATGTTTGGACATGATAGCCTGACCTAAACCCAGCGCAACGCCGTCGATGATCCCGTAACAGTCATCGAAATAAGATCTTCGATATTTTGGTATCTTTGTGCCCTGTGCCTTGAAAAATAGCTCTGTGGTCCTGTCCGTGGCATTGTTGTCTAAAAAGACACCCTCTTGGCTAGATCTATTTTTACCTTCGATGAATACGTAATGCTCTTTCCCCAGAGGGGCAGTCTGGAGGTTTGCTCTTTCGAGTTGGTAATCCATAACTATGAAATCAACCTCCGCTCTTTGCAGCATTCCCGGAAGTTCACTCATGTTGGCACAAATGAATTCGCATAAAATATTGGGATGTTTTTGCAGGAGGTGTTGTAAAGCTGGAATCAAAACTGACCGTAAAACGGAAGAATACCCGGCGATTTTGATTGTTCCCGTAAGTTCAAACGCCCTCGCGATATTGAGATCATGAATGAGTTCTTCTTCCATTGAGTCTCTCATCTGACAGTACCGCAACAATCGCTCGCCCTGTTCGGTCAACGTTGCTCCTGTGGTCGTGCGAATAAAAAGAGTCAACCCCAATTCGCCTTCGAGGTTCTTAACCCTCTGTGAGAGCGCCGATTGGGTCACATTGAGTTGTTGGGCCGCGGAGGAAAATCCTCTTGTTTTGGCAACAGCCAGAAATGCATCGAGATACAAAGACGACAAACTCATCGTTATTAGATAAATCGATATTTATATAAAATCAATTAATTTTACTAACATTAACAGCTTCGGTAATCCCTATCGTCAGAAACCAAACAACAACCTCAAAGGGGGAATAAAATGAAATCGAATCTACTCGTAGCACTCGCAATTTTTGCAGGCTGCACCGCTCAGGCAGACTACAAATGTACGGACTTTAAGAATGACGTTAGCCTCACCGTTAACGAGAACCACTTCACGCAGTACGGAGACACTTCCATTACACTGGTATCGGAGGCCCAGACGACCAAGCTGTTTGGGACTGTTCATTCCGAGAGTGGTTTGCTGCTCAATAAGAAAGTTGTGAACCTTTACCCATTTCAAGGAGATCAGCTGACAATCGTGTCGAGACCAAGGTTCTGTGGCCGAGGTTCCTGTGAACCCGATGCCCAACCTCTTCTGACGGCGTCTCTTAAAATTGGAGAAACTCAAACCGACTTCACCTGTCATTTGATTGGCAATGAAACGAATCCTTAAACCCACGGTGCCCGTGACTCTTTTTCTCGTGAGCGTCACGGGCCTCCTGGTCCCCCTGGTCCTCGCGATAGCAGATGGCCAGGGGGTTCTCCTCGAATCAATGGAGTCAAAGACAACGGGTGGTGGCCCTGTGTTCAACAAGATCAAGTGGTTTCGATTCCAAGACAAAGATGTCTGGATGATGAACCAAAGTCACCATGGCTCTTTGGCTGAAGAGGAGTCTTGGGATCGATTGGCTATCGTGATCGACAAAACGAAATTTCCCAAAACCGCAAGATTCTATCAGTTTGAACCTGGCCCGCTCGAGTGGAGGGAGGGCCTTCGCGAACGACCGTTTGAGGTCTCTTGCTTTATGTGCCACAACAATGGACCAAGGGTGATTCGCCCCAATTACCAATCACCCTTTGAGCCGATCTCACTGAAAGACAGACTGAAACTTTCTTACTGGAATTTACAAATCAAACTCTACGGCAGAGTGCTAGCAAGTCCCGTACATGATGATTTAGATCAATCACAGCTCCCACCTTTTCGCTTTCGAAGTACTTACGAAAATGAGCCCCTCCAGATTACAACATGTATTAAATGCCACAAGGAGTCCGGCTTTTTAGCTAGAGGGTTATTGCGAAGGCAGCAACTACCCACCATCAAGTTCATGGTAGAATCTGGCCTCATGCCGCCCCTTGGTTTTGCTCTAACTGCCAAAGAAAAGCAAGAGCTCGACAGATTTCTTGAAGGATTTTAGCTTAAACGAGAGGACCGTCTCCTCAAAATGGATTCTCCTTTTGGAGGGTTGAACCACTGAATTTTTGCTGATCTAATCTCATGAAAGATGGAACCCATCAATCGAAGCTCATTTGTGGGAGCGTCCGCGGCCTGAAATAGTTCAGAAAGTGATTCGTTAAATGAAATCTTGTTTGAGTTTAGTTTTGTCGCTGAGTTGGTCCACGCCTCTGGTGCACGGGGATGAGGCTATCCCGTCGAGACAACATACCAGCAAGTACATGACGAACAGTTGGATTCTTCAAAGTGCCGACAACAATTATGCGATCCAAACTTCGTCTTCCATCAGCAGGCACCCCGGCGGCAAATCGTACCGGTTTGAATTGCGAAAAGGTGATGTTTGGATTTCACAGTATAGTGCCGAGCCGTCGTTTCGCGCGGAAATTAACACCGACGATTTTGTATCGATCAACTCCGTTCAATGGTATGGGTTCAGCATGTTTTTGCCGAACGACTTTCCTATTGAGGACAATCGTTTGGTCCTCGGGCAGTGGTGGGCGAGATCAAAAACCTGGATGGGAGAGGTTTCTAAGTCGCCTCCGATTAGCCAAAATTTCCGATCGGGTGTGTTTAGGATTCGGGTCCGCCACAGCTCAGATCGAATTCTCAAGGATACCGACGCTCCCACGAATACGGTTTTTGAAGCCAAAAATTTTCCTTTGGGTAAATGGAACGACTTTGTCTATCAAGTAAAGTGGTCCTACAAACGTGATGGATTTATTAACATTTGGTTCAATGGCAAACAGGTGGCGCGATATCGGGGACCGGTAGGTTACAACGACGATATCGGGCCAAAGTTTAAGTTCGGAATCTACCGCGATGCCTCAGACCAAACCCAAATTGCATACTTTGATGAGGTTCGTCGGGGAAAATCGTACGCCGAAGTTGATCCTGCGGCACTTCGGTGATTTGGGGAGACCGAATCTTTCGTTTTGAAATTTCAGGTTCCGTCCCAATTATGGTTGGATTTAAGATT
>FRDC01000677.1_pt1 | contig 100853 bp, 158 predicted proteins | sample 1106171 | NCBI WGS metagenome assembly FRDC01 (sample SAMEA3930566, study PRJEB13176) | freshwater metagenome | biome: Drinking water system; feature: drinking water; material: water | place: Singapore | collected 2014-12-20
CCTTTCGAGTTCGGGGTCAATGGAACCGGTCAAGAGTGCGAGAATATCTGATTCGTTCATGCCGGGCTTGATGGAAACCCGCAATTCGTGACCGTCCAATGTGCGGCCAACTCGAATCGACAAATGACGGATCACGTCTTCCGTCGTGCTGAATTGTCTGACTTCGTTGAGATGACAGAACACGTTTTCCCGGTCGCCGATGATGATGCACCGCTTACCCAGTGCCAGTGCATAGCCGAGTTCAACCATGCGACCGCCAGATATAAACGATGTGCCTTTATCCAACGTGTAGAGTACGAACACGTCGGCTATTACGATGTCGTCAAGGTCCATCCGCGCTGCATCGTTACGCGACTTGGTTTCTTCCTCACTGTCAATCCATTGCGATGTGATAGTGAAACCAGCGGTGCGGAATTTCTCACGCTCCACTTTCATCCGGTCCATCCACTGATACATCGCAGCCAAATAGATTTTCATTTTCCCTCTCGAAACTCTACGATTGCATCTTGTCCATCAAGAATGATGCCGCGCCTCACCTGATCAACTCGCACGGCTTCGTGTATTTCAACGATCATGTCACTCAATTTGTCGGATAACGAATCGATCTCTCGGAAATCGATCCGGCCACGATATTTGATGTCGTCGAACATCTTCGCCACCGTGTCATACGACACGAAAAACACGATCGCGATCCTGAGAAGATCAGGTCTCATACTTCGTGACCGGTGTCATTCGATCGCTCATTGATTAGCCCTCCACCGGCATCGTCGTCTGGAGTCCAATCTTGTAGGATGTGAGATTGAATTTGGTGCACACCATCTTTTCGAGTTCGAGCCCCATCACGTTGCTCATGATTTTGGTATAGGACACGAGCCCGCGCACCACGGTTTCCAACTGGGTCTTGTTGTTGTGCGTGCCGTAGTTGATCACGATGCCGCTCGCACGCCCGCACAATGAATTGAGCATTGCGCCATAAAGTGAATAGTCGTGCACGAAGTTCTTGTCTTTTGCCTGCCCTTCCGGCCATTGCTCGGCTGTATACGTCAGACCCATGTTCATGCCGAGAAGATCGCAACAAATGACGATGTCGGCCATCTCTTCCAGAAGATGCTCGATCGTGTCGCGACTGCCCTTGACCTTGAAAGTAAACTCGCGATCGAGTTTCTTCAGAATGTTTTGTGCTTCGCCGACTTCACCGCCCAGTTCATTGACGAAGAACATCGGCGTGAACGGCATGTTGGGGTTTGCCCATTCCTTGTCACGCCTCACGTTGGCCGCACGCAGCCGCTCCAGAAAATGCATCCTATTCCTCCCCAGTCTTGCGCCGGTTGTTCGGTTTCACGTCGATAATGTGTTTGTCGATTCGCGCGACTTCGATTTCCTTGTTCGTCGCGATCTTGGCCAACCCCAGTTTGGTTTCCGCTTCGTATTTCGCTGATACGTTTGCCGCTTCATTTTCGAGTCGCATCTTGGCCAGTTCGAAATCCTGTGCGACTTCCCTTTTCGAGCGCCGCACGATCAAAGCAATTGCGATAGCCGTGATACTTCCCGCTGCGGCAATGACGATTGTCGCCGCCTGTATAGATACAGGCCCGATGATATCGTTGATGCTCATGCTAACCTCTTATCAACCGCCATCCATTCCGGCATTGTGAACGTGCCGTCTCCATTGTCCTCGACCTTCGACTTCGGCACCCATGCTTCGCGCTGGCCATCCCATAACAGCCAAGCCGAATCTGTCTCGTGTCGTACGGTCGCCGTGATATCGATCAGCTTGTCATCGATGTTGCGCTTACGGGACATTGTCAGCCTCAATGATCAGGCGCACGCGTTGTCCCGACTTCAGCGCCGGTTCTTCGTGCCCCATGTAGATCGAAAGATTGCCAAGTCGGATGTACCAGCCCGCATCTTCAACGAAGAGTTCGGCTGTACCATCGGCGCTCTTCTTGCCGCCGACAGTCATTTCCTTGTGTATTACGTCATGGATGATTGTTCGGAATACGTAACGCGTTTCACTGCGGATGATTGTCGGAGACGACATTTCGGCGATCCTGTTTTTCGCGAGCCTGTTTCTTTTGTTCGATTGTCAGTGCTGGACGATCGTCAAGGTACTGATCGAGCCCGCATCTCTGTTGCGGCAACAGGAGAGTCGGCGTTCGTTTTGGGTTCTTCCGAAGACACTCCGGACAGTTGATGCCGAAGATCACGCGCAAGCGCCGCACATAGGCGCGTTGCTCTACTGCTTCACTCTCCCCCGCCGCCACCGCCGCCTCCATCTCCACCGCCGCCAGAACCGGAAGACCCGCTATCGCTGGAGCCGCCGTATCTACTGAAGCCGTTATCACCGCCGCATCCACCGCCGTAGTCGTGCCCTCTGTCGCCGCCCCAGCTTCCATAGCTCGGCTCGGTTATTGTCGCTTCAACAGGCTTGGTCTCTCCCGAACCCATCATCACGACGTTATTGGTATAGGGCTGATCGAAAAACGGATTACCGCCATCTTCACGGCGGCGCGCATCGTACGGGACCGCGCTCGGGTACTGTTGAGCGCGACGACGCGACATCTCCAGATCACGCCCGCACACCGGGCAGTTCTTCTTGAACAGCCAATTGGTGAAACGGTGCCCGCAATCGTAACAGGTGGTCGTCATGGTTTACCTCGGAAGTTTGGAAGCCGAACCGATTTCAGGCTTGGCGAAGTCCGGGGTTTCCAGCACGGGTGACGACGACACGAGCGCGAGACGCTTCACGTCAAACCAGTGTGCGATCTTCGGTTCGCCTTTGTCATTGACGCCGGGCGGCCTGATGCTGGCTTGAATGCAGCCATACAGGTCGAAGCAAATCGAGTCGCAAACACCTTCGATGCCGGTGACGGTGTCCTTGACGGTGTAACCGAGAAACTTGAAGCTGGGGTGAATCATTTCACGTACCTTTCTGCCATCCATCCGTTGGCGACTACCGGGAGCGGACAATGCGGGGTGTCTGCCCAGTCGGGCAGGATGCACATCAGTTTCACGAATTCATCCATGATTCGCTTGGCTGATTTCTTCGGGACTTCGATCACGCATTCGTCGTGCACGTGAACCACGATCGGATAACCAGCCGCTTCGATCCGCAACATTGCCGCTGCCAGAAGATCGCGCGCAATACCCTGCACCGCGTTTTCACAGATCAATCCACCGTAAAGAAAAACCCGGTGCCAACGCCCACCGCTGTTGTCCATAAAGAAGGTGGACATGCGGCCCATTGAAGGGTCCATATCTTCGGGCTTCTGAATATAGAAGCCTTCTTTCCAGCGCATGGTACGACCAATGCCGGGATAGGCGATCGATCGCCCGCTCGGCAATTCCATGAACATGAACCCGCCGTTGTCGGGAAGATAGTGGAAGTTCACGCCATTGACTTCGATCGATTCGATATCGACTTGATAATTTCCGCGATTGTTGATCGCTACGTTACGCGCAATCTTGTTTGCGGCGTCGTTGAGCCCGTACCAGAGGTTTTGAATGTTGGGGTGAGCCTTGCGCCATTTCACTTTGAAGTCGTCGATTTGCTCCAGCGTGAAGAGACCTTCCGGAACGAATTTAACATAAGCGTTGACGCCGCCTTGAAAACCGAACGCCAGTTCTGCGCCTTTGCCACCTTGACGAATGTTTTTGTATCGCGGCGCGTCGAGTTCTTTCATCTTGACCAGTTCGTCAACCGGAATTCCGAACACGTTGGCTCCGGCCGCGACATACGGATCAGGTCCGCGTTTGGCGTCGTAGTCTTGAAACACCTTGATCTTGCGGAGTTCGCCAGCAAGCCACGCTGTCACGCGAGCTTCGATGCCTGAGAAGTCAGCGCCAATCAGCACATTGCCGGGAGCCGCACAGATCACAGTGCGAATGTTGTCGCCGATCACCTTCAGCGGGCGCGCATACTTTGCCTTGAGGATTTTGTAATCCCCTTTGAGCAAGTCATCCACGGCGCTCGAAATCTCGTCTTGATCTTCCGACGTCAGACGTTTGAGATTGTGTACCTGTGCGCCACGTGAAGCCCATCGGCCTGTACCAGCCGAGTGATACATAAACGAGCCGCGTACGCGTCCGTCATCACTGCGACGCTCTAGGAAGGCGTCAACTTTCTTGACCGCCGCCTGTGCTCCAGCCAGACGCAGTTCAAGAACGTCCTTGGCCTTCTGCGGAATCTTCTTGTCCGCCAGCAATATCGGGATGGTTTTCTTGTCGAGCGATTTGACTTTGACGCCATGTTCTTCTTCAAGCCACGTTTTCATTTGCGCGACTTGACCAACTGTCTGCACCGCGCCCTTTGTTGCCTTCACGAGCGAAGCGTCGATATCAACCGCTGCATCGGAAATGATCCGCCGCATGGCCAGCAACAGTTTCGGGTCTACATAGAACCCGCGATCGTTGATGATTTGATCGAGCACGAAAATCTGTTGCTCGGCTTCCGTGAGAGGCCACATGATGTCAAAAGCCTGTCGCATGACTTCGACGTCTTGGATGCAATAGCCCTGAAGTTTGCCGTGCCGCTCTTCATCGTCGTACCAGTAGACGCCGTCCGGGTCTTCGTTCTTGCGTGCCTTACGGGGTTTCGTCATCTGCAACATGACGCGTTTGCCGACCTTGTCTTTCTCGGCTCCAAGGTTCAACGCGTCGGCTACATTCTCCAATGCAGGCGGCAAGGCGAGCGCGAGCGCCATGGCTTGTGAGCATCGATATTGCTCGATCGTCGGCATAGGCCAGCCGTGGCGCTTGGCCAGTATGTGCCGGTGAATCTGGATTTCGAACTGCACACCATGGGCAACCATCTTGCCGCCCTTCTTGATGTGCTTTGCATATTTCGCGGGGAGAGGTTCGCCGGGCTTCCATAAATGGATCGGCTCGTCATCCAGCGCCATGGCGGCGCACATGACTTCAGTGAACGGATTCGTGGCGTAGCGATAGGTGCCGACTTTTTTCAGATCGACGTCGCGCGATTTCGTTTCAACGTCGTAATGAAAAAAGTCGGCCATGGGAGACTCAATTGAAGCTGGCTACCGTGACGACCGTCATGCGCAGATCGCGAATGCGAACCGGCTCCAGATAAGCTTCACGGTCCTTGATCGCCTTGTCGCGCCACTTCACGCGCCGTTCGTTGTGGGCCTTGAGAACTTCCTGAATCGGAATTTCGAAAAACAATTCCTGATCTGTCGCGTCGGTGAATTTTTCCTCGCTCCTGAAAATCAGGGACTCTTCAAGTGGAACGCTTTCATTGGTGTCGGCGATGAAAACCTTGACGATACGACGCGGTGCCATGTTTTGTCCTTTCAATAATTGGATTTGTGCGGCGGACAGTGAAGTCGGTATAGGCGACTTGATTCTTCGCATGGTGTGGCCATCCGCGTTCACGTCCATCGTATCAAGGACGGCTTCGAACATGGTGGGTCCGGGAGCACCAGCCCAACCAGCCGGGCCTTTCGGGCCTTCGATGCCCTCGATCCCCATGTTGTTGAGCAAGCGTGCAGCGTCGTACGACGTCGAACGATATTCGGCCGTCGCCATCGATGGTAGATCACCCTTCATTGCCGCGCTCCGCGATCAGTGCATCAGCGATTGCGTACGACGCCTTGGCCAGACGCTTGACGTCTTCAGGCATGACGCCGAAACCAACTCGCGCATTGCCGACAGCGAGAAGCCCGTTCATGGCCATCAAGGCGAAGTTGTCGCGCAAATCACTGAGATCGTTATCCGACATCTTCGTTGCTTTGGGTTTGTCGTCGATCGGGTAATCAGCCATCAGGGATTGTCCTTTATGTAGAAGGGCAACGCGTCGTCGTGATCACGGATAAACTTGTTGCGGTCTTCAGCGCTCTCGAATCCCCAGAGACGCCAACCCTTGCGCAAGCGCACGGACATGTGCCGACCGGCAACGCTTGGTGGTTTAACTGTGACCGGCGCTTGCGCAAGATGTGAATAGCGGTCGAGCCGGGTGACAAAGAACATGATGTCATCCGGGCGCGTGTTTTCTTTGGCTAAATGCAGCCTGAGTTGGTCAGCGGTGATCAAGTCGTACTCCTGTGATTCAATTCGTCGTAGTCAGGTCTTCTTTTTCTTCGCTGCCTTCTTTTTCTTGACGGGCTTGCGCGTGGCCAGCGTTCCGTTTGACATATGCACAAGTAATTCGAGCGGGACGATCGCCAGTGGCGCGGCGCGATCCTGTCGCACGATCAGGAAGTCATTGCTGCCGTGCGCCAGAAAATTGTAGAGCGTTTGGAAACCAGAGCCCTTGTGCTTCGCTTCCGCGCGAAGTGTGGTTCCGAACATCGGAACAGTGAGATCGAAACCTGAGAATGATCCGAAGGGGCTGGAGCCAGAGAGCGGGATACGTTCTGCATTGATGCCGCGTTCCTGAAAATACTCGACTATCTGGCGCTCGAACCTGTCGCCTTTTTGCCGCGAGGGATTGGGCATTCCTACTTCCCAGTGTTGTATTCACCGTAGCCGTGACGATGATTGACCATCAGCAAACGCAACAGTTCTGCGCTTGCGCGTTCATTCTTGCTCGCCGCTTCGCGCTGTTCACTTTGTGCCACGTCTTCGGGATTGACCGGCGCTGGCGGCGGTGCCTCGGAGACAGTAGGAACCTGTCCCCGCCGACGACGTCGGCGCGGTTTCGTCTCTTCGTCAGACATGGCTTTGCGGGATTGCCCTCTCGCGAATCAGCGTGGCGTTAACAATAGCCAGACGAAATGCACCTTCAAGTGCTTTCGGGACACGCGTGCAAATATGTTTTTCGAAATCTCTCGTTGCTTGACACTGCCGACAACAGCAAAACAAAAACCCGGCTCACTTGCCGGGTTTTCCCTTTTTGATTTTCTTTGTTTCGATGGTGATCGTTGGTGGTGGTTCGGGTTCGATGTCGGCAGTGAAGAGGCGATCGACGCCGTGGTGCAAGTCGTGTTCGCTCACGACTTTATTCCACTCCCATACGAGATCGAGCGTTGACTTCTCGATCCCGATATAACGGGCACTTTCCTGTAGCGTGTTGCCCGGTTTGTATTTGTTGGAGAAGTAATTGAGAATGGCCACGCCGCCGATGATCTTGCCGTTGCCGGTGTCGATCACGACGGCGGTCCGTATATCGTCAAGCGCCTTGGCGTATAGAATCTTCTGCACCGCTATCCATCTCCCTCGTCATCTTCATCGTCCACTGGCCACCATGGGTCTTGATCAGGATCATATGGAGGCATTACGCGTTGGCCTTGCCTGATGGAAGCAAGCCGACCATGCGGCCAGATAGAGAGCCGATCGGTGAGAACTCCAGATCGCTTAGCTGGGGTGGTGCGCCTTCAGCGCGGCGTATGATGCGATGCCCCATCTGCATGCCTTCCTGAAGGTCTTCAGCCGCGTACATAATTATTTCATTGCGACCTTCCCAATGCTCCAGCGAATTGTTCTCGGCGAACTCTTCCAGCTTCTTGTTGTCGCCTTCCCCAAACGCTGACCACGCTTCGCAGACGAAAACGTATCGCTGAATTTTCAAATCGACGAAAAGTTTCCGCATCAGTGCGACAGTTTGATCCTTGGACAACGGCGGCACGGGAATGACGCCCACGTTGTTGTCGTTGTCGAGTGCGAAATAGATCGGTGACAGTTCGCCCTCGTTGGCAAAACGATCGCAACAGATTTTATCGATTTGGCGAACGAAATCTTGCAGCGGCATATCAAGCATGATTTTCATCACTTCCTCCAGTAGCCTTCCAGACCTTGCGGCTTGATTGGGACGCCGCCAGCGTGCGGGAATGTTTCGGCTTCCCGCATGTAACCTTCGATTACGAAATATTCGTCAGTCATCGTGCCGTCCGTGTAGTAGTTGAACGAATCGATCGTGGTCTTGACGGTGCGCCAGAAGCAAACTTCCTTGCCCAGCATTTCGAAAACTTCGGCGCTGTAGAAGTGGCCAATGACCGGATGCGTTCGTTTCACGTCTTCGAAGACGCGTTCGTAAACCGCGACGTCGGGCGCGAGAAATTCTTCGCGCGTGTCAGTGCAGATTCGGCGCACCTGAATATATTTCACGTTGTCGAATTGCGAGATGAACTTCAAGAGATAGTAGAACTCGTGCGCGTTGTATCTATTGAGGACGATCGACACGCGACAGTTCGGCGTCTTCGGAATGATGGTTTTCCAGTCCGGGATGTCCCGCCGCCGCATGATTTGCCAATTCGTCTCCGGGTCTAGGGAGTGAATAGAGTAACCCACTGATCGTTTACATTGTTCGATCGTAGCGAAGTGCCGTGGTGCAAGATATCCGTTGGTTCGCAAACCCATGTCGAAACCACGGGCTTGGACGAACGGCACCAATTCGGCAACGTACCGATAAACCAGTGCGTCTGTGTTTTGACCAGTGAGGTAAATTCGACGGATACCCGCCGCCTCACAGCGATCGAGAAAGGCGTCAAAATTTTTCCACTCGCTGAAGTGCGTCTTGACTTGGTTGTGTTGCTTGAACTGTTCATTGATGTCCTTGCCAAGACAGAAGTAGCAATCGACGTTGCACGTTCCGAGCATGTTGATGTTGGCGAAAACCGGAGCCTCGCGCACGAGGTTCTTGCGGAATTCAGGATGTGCGATCTCGTTACGCCACGTTTTGGTGTCGGTCATGATGTGATCTCTAAGGATCAATGCCGTAAGTCGGCGAGGGTTTTAAGGACGTACGGGGACAGCGTACGTTAGTCGTCTCTCGCCTTGGCCATACCGACGTTCGGCGAATCTCCTGTGAAGTCGCGAAGTTGAACAGCAATCAAAGATCGATGCAAGTAATTTCTCGCCGCCAGTAGTTCGTTGCGCGCCGCCTTCGACAACATGTTCCGATTGAGGCACGCGTCTACTTCATCAAGCCGCCAGCGGATGTCTTGCGCGTTCGTGTATCGCGGCCACTCGGTCAATGTGTCTTCTCCAGCGGGCCGAGCAAGTTGACCGCGTGATGACCGGGAGAGAATTCCTCCAGCCACTTGGCTTCGACCTTGTGCAAGCCAAATGCAGCGGCGATAGCTTCGATCGCGTATGCGTTCGGCAACATGCCCGGCGTTTCGACTGATACGGAAAGATGACCGTACAAGCCGGGCGGCTGTTCTTCGACCGAATAGCAGGCGCGATAGCCCATCGGAATCTCAACGCATTCTGACGGAGGACGTTCAAGATCAGGCTTGCGATCTTCCAGATTGAGCACGGCGGTGAAGTGCTCATATTGCGCGCCAGCTTTCACCCTCTCCAGCGAAATTGGTTTCGACTTTGCCGCCGCCGCACGTTCGCGAATCTGCTCCATCACAGTTTCGCTCAACACAAGAACTCTCATTAGCCCGTCTCCCTGAAATCAATAGGTTTGAAGATCACATAAGCGCCCGTGGTGCCGTGCATGGTGCTGTGAAAGGGGACCACGCTATGCAGTTCATAATTTCTCGGGCAACGATTGACTGCATTCTGCAAAGCGTCAGCATCACCCAGAGAATGAAGAGAGCAGATCACCACTTTGTAACGATCACTCATAGGTTAACTCCGCAAGAACAAGCAACACTGTAACCTTCTGTGTCACCATATTGACCGGTCCCGTTACATTTCGGGCAAACCGGTTCGAAGGTTTTTATAAATTTCTGAAGCGCATCTCGTGCGATTTGTGCGAAAGGTCCTCGCTGGTTTGTGTACTCTTCTCGGTCTTCGGTTTCGATTCGATCTAGTGCTTCGATTAAAATCTGTTCTCTCATGACAGAACCTCTCGTGCCCAGTCGGCGAGTTCGAGTTGGCCAGCGCCGGGCTTGATCAAGACTTCCATCGAAGTGAGTTTGCCTGCGATGTTATTGAAGTTGCCGGAGCCCGGTTGATACGCCGCCGCGTTGGCCAGATCATCACGTGACATTGCGCCAGTATGGGAGAGCGCCGCCTTGACCAATCGGGTTTGCGGACCGTCGAACACCTTCCACAGAACATCGCTGGCTTCGCTCGGGGTGAGCAAACCAGCGGCTTTCTTGGCGGCAAGCCTGCCCGGTGCCGAGACGACCACATAGCCCATGGTGGTGAGCCCGCCGACGATATTGTTGAAGTTCCCGGAGCCCGGTTTGTAGCCTGCTACGGCGGCCACCTGTGCCCTTGTCGGTTGCTCCTGCCCGGTGGAAGCCCAGAAGCCCAGAGACGTCATGACACGCCGCTGGGGGCTCGTCAGAACGCCATTGGCCGCATCCCGGACGGTCCGGGGCTGGGGCTCTCGCTTGGCCGGGATCACCGTGTTTTCGAAATGGGCCGGGCGGGAAACCTTGACCAGTTTGGGCGGCTTCTTTGCTGATTGTTCGATCGTGCGAACAACTGCCAGAGCACTGTCCAAAGCCTTCGCCAAAGCCATTGATTGCGCGGAGACATTTTTCAGGGTTTCGGCCGCTCCATCATTTTTTCCGCGTGCATAGGCTTCCGCCTCGATCCGCTTGACGGCGGCCGGGTCCGGCTTACGCAAATCGGCGGTCGATTTTTTGGCCGCCAATTCACGCTTCAGTTTGGCGATCTCGGCTTTCAGGTTTTTCGGATCATTCGCAACAACCTCGATCGCTGCGTCAGAGAGTTTCTGTTCGATAGCTTTGCGGTTGATCGGTGCGAGAACTGGCCCTTTACCTTTGCGCGCGTGAACCGGGGCACGACTCGAATCCAGCGTTTTGATTTTGGGAAACGCCGCACGCCTGAGTACGTCCAATTCCGGAGCCCAAATCCATCCGGTGCCTGTAGGAAGTTTCGCAAGGGATGACAGTATTTCTTTCGCCTTGTCTTGATCGGCATTGTCCTTGATCCATTCTTCGACGGCTTTGCGATCCTGCGGCGCGATCAAGCGCAACGCGATCAGGGTTTCGACTTGTGTCAGCGAATCCTTGTGAAGCTTTGCCGGGCGTTGCGTGATCAACGTAACGCGAAGTCCGCGCAATCGGCCAAGGCTGACAAGGTTGTTCGCTGCGTTGACCATCTTGCCGGACTGCGGGTCGTTGACCTTGCCTTGTGGCGCGAACAAATGCGCTTCGTCCACGATCAGGTGAAGAGGTCCCTTGTTCTTGCGCAACAGCGACTCGGCGAAGTCCGTGAAGAGCCGCGTGCGTTCGCCGATCCGCATCTGTGACGTATCGAGAATTGAAGGCGTGGTTGATGTCCCGATGATTTCCGCCAGCGCTTCACCATGGCCTTGATCAAGCGGGTAGTCGCCATGGTCGCCGCCAAAGATCACGACAGGGTAGCCAGCCCGCTTGCCGCTCGCGCTCGATCGCAAACCGTGCCAAGCGCCGGTTGGATCGATAATGCAGACGCGACCTTTCTTAGACAGAATCGATTCGACCAGTCCCTTGGCGGTGTAAGTTTTGCCGGAGCCCGCCTTGCCGAGAATGGCGATATGATGTGCGAGCGCCGCATCAGGTATCGGATGCTTTGCCATTTTTACTTTCCTCGCCGAACGGTCGCGGTAGTACGGACCTTGATATCAACGCGTTGGCAACGAAAACCTAGACGTCGCCACCATTCCCATTTATGCCGCCCACTGTCGGACACTGCATCCTCGATCCACGCCTTGATTGATCGCGTGCGATGCTCTCGTGCGGATACAAGATAAGCGGTGCCGTGGTTGTCTACGACGCACCAAAACGTTTTGAACCGACTAGTGGGCATCAATCAAGACTCGCTCATTTTGAACAGCGTATCGGTTGTCCATTTGATTGCGCATTTGGTGCAGCAAACTTCACCGCTGCATTGTATGCCTGCATAATCCGCCATTGTAATGGATAGCGATATCGGACCGTATTTTGCGTCGATCTCTTTGTTGCAGGCATCACAGGTGTAAATGATTTTTCTCGTCATCACTTCACTCGCTTGGCTTTGTCCGCCGGCTCCGATCGAACAACGCCCTCGACGACGTAAGTTTCTTCCAGCACGTACTTGCCGACGAAAACTGATTCGCCGATGTCCACCAAACCGACGACGTCTTCTTCGGCAACGTAGTGAAATTGTCCGGGCTGATTGTCGATCTCGACGCGACGAATGAAAATCGTCTTGGGAAGTTTCTCAACCTTGTTCTTTTTCTTCATCACGATACTCTCCGCTTGTTCTTGTTAATCGCGTCGTTGAACATCTGGATCATGCGCGACGTCTCGCTGGCCATCTTCGACGACATGTAATCCTTGTCGGTGCCGTGGCTGTTGTGATGTTTCATCAGCAAATTTCGAAGCTGGGTTGTCACTTCCGGTGTCAGTACGAATTCTTCATCGTTATTATCGATGTCGTCGAATTCGTCAGCATGCGTGTTGCGATAGTGATCGTATTTTCTACTGTGTTGTTCGATCCGCTCTCTGATGTCTTCGATCGCTTCCTTGACGCGTTTCTGAAATTCTTCAGCTTCTCTGTTGGTTCGTTCGGTTTCTTTTTCAACGCGTTCTTTTTTGCGGGCTTCGTATTCTTCTTTCAGAATTTTCGCTGTTCGCGATTTCTCATTATCGTTGGCGAGATTGGCAATGACACTTGTTATCAGAAACCAGAGAACCATCCCCCAGAAACCGAGATCGTGTTTGATGATCAGGTAGACCAGAAGAATAATGGCCAGCATCCACACTGTGACTTTATAGGTCACTCGCAATTTCTCGCTGATCAACATCAGGTCAATTCTCCAAATTCAATTTTGTCTTCTGGCCGGAGCCATCAATTATAGTAGCGCCCGGCGCTTCGTCCCGCATGGTGGCGACAGTGACGCCGCCGCGTGTGTACTGGTCGATCTTGTCGGCGAATCGCAGATCACAATGACCGGGGTCTATCCATTCAAACACCTTGCAGAAAATGCAGCCGACCAATTTACCTTCCTGTGCATCTACCGCCATGCGGTGCGAAACCGTCTCATTGGCATAGCCACCAAGAATCGCATTCACGAATTCATCCAGCATCAAAATGACTGTCATGAAATATCGTTTCATTCCGCATTTCCGTAGTTGAATTTCAGGTGCCAGCGCCCGACTGCATCGGGTATGACGTCAAAGCCGATCGACGTTGGCGGGATTTCGACGTCAGCATGTGGAAGAACGATCCAAGATTTTTCGCCGACATGAATGCGAACGATCACGTCATTGAGCACGCCAGCGACGGCCATTTGTTTGATTCGGGTGTAGTAGTCCGGTTCTCGCCAGCGGTTGGGGAAACCTGTGTCTACCGTGATATTCCAGAAATTGAATTTGCCGCCGCCCGGCGTGACGCTGATCATCATCTTGGCGATCGTTGGCCGCCACGCCACCATCTCGACATGCCCCTTCAGCCACTCGCATTCGAATTTGCGACAGGCTTCCGGTCGCGTGTCGTAGATGGTGCAACGGGCTTTGCCGGGTTTGCAGAACTGGCACCACGTATCAGTCGGCTTGCCGAGATCGGCGATCGACGGCAACTTGCAACACAGTGAACAATCCCCGCACTCGCGGTCACTCATGGTTCGACCTTTTCGAAGCGTCCGTCTGTGAATTCGGATTCGAGCCGGATGAAGGTACGGTTTGCTGAGTTGCGATAGACAACCCATGGCCGATCGCCGACCACGATTTCAAAATCCTCGTGCGTGGAGCATTGCATCAGAACGCCGGTTTCCATGATCACGTAAACATGGCCGTTCTTCTTGTGCCGCCAGAATTGACCAACCGCCAACCGACTAGGCATCGCACCCTCCATTACTCCGGTTTCACAGCACGCGTCGCGTACCGGTTCGATATCCAGATCATTGGATTTGTAATTGTCGTGCCAGACCGGTTCATGTTTCATACGCGTCCCCCATCGTCAGCCCAGCGCCCGCTTTCATCTTCACGAATGAAGGGGCTTTCGAATTGCTTGATGACCCATTTGCGAACCCGGAAGAAACGCATCTCCGGCGTCTCTTCGCGGTGCGGGTAATAACAGGCGGCTTCATCGTTGATGTAAACGATCTCACGCGCCAGTGCATCCGAGATGCCGAACTTCCCGGCAACAGTACTGGAGTCTTCAGGATCGAGCCCGGTCATATCGATACCGCGCTTCCGGCCAACCGTGCCGATCGCGCAAACCGAATCAGCCGTCTCCAATTCGTGCGCGATCAATTTTGGCTCCGGCAATGCGTCCATCGCGTCAAGCATTTCGCGCAAGAAAGCTTGTCCACGCCGACCACGAATCGCGCTCGTGACCGCACCCCGCCAGCAAATGAATGACCATTGACCGAGATCGTAATCGTCACTGTAACCGGACCGGCTCATTCGGTTTTCCTTTTCATACCTAGTGATCCGCATTTTTCACAAGTTGGGATCGATCGAAGCACGGCGGGATGATCTTGCTCGTGTTTGCATTTGATGCAGATATACCGGATCATTCGGACTTCTCCCAACAATCACTGGCTTCGTTGTACACGTAACCCTCTTCACGAAGTTTTTGCGTGAAGGCGTGCATGATCTTGGCCGCCTGTTCGTACTGCGATTGCATGGCCAAGAACGAAGTCACGAACCGGCGTCGCGGTTTCGGTACACCGTCGATCAAATCCTGATCGCGCATGGCTTCGTTGTAACGCTCGCTGTTGGTGATACCCATCTCATTCTTCCCGTGTAGTTCTGACGTGCCAGTGGATTGTCATCTTGCCGTTGCCGCCGACATTGATTTGCGCTTCAGTTGGAATACCGAAACGCTCGTGAATGCTGGCGTTGCTTGTCAACATTGACAATGCGTCCGCTCGATCCAGTTCTATCTTGTGGTGCTCAACGACATCCACCGTCTTCACGATCGTCATGGTTCAAACCCTTCATCGTCATAGTGCCAGCGGTGCCGGACAATCTGGCGATGGAAATACCAGATCAGTGGAAACGTGCACCCGATCGAAATCCAGCTAATCCAGTCGGTGCCTTGTCGTGTGAAAAGCATTGTTGCGGAGCCGACAAATACCCCGCAACAGACGCCGAACATGATCACCTTGTAGCGAAGGGTCTCCATCATGCTATTTTCTCGGGCTTGGCTATCGCGTGCGGACCGGGGAAACCAGCATTCCGCAAGCCGTCTTCCGCGATACGACAAATGAATCGATCGCCACTCCCCGCTTTCGGTTCTGTGCATCGTACAATTTCCTCCAGTGTCCATCGCAGCCAATCGATCGAAGGCCCGCCCGCATTCATGGCAGACGCTATCGAAATCTTGTTGGCCGCCTCTAATTGTTCGATCCTCGCCGCCGCCCATTGAAACAGATTGCTGATGTCTCGTGCCGGGCCTTCCTCTGTCGCCGCATAGATCGCCACGGAAGCTTTACGAAGATTGGCAACGTTCGGTTCGGTCATTTCGGTTTCCCCTTCTATCAAAATTCAGGTGGACGTGACATCAAGCCTGCGACAAAACCAATTCCAACCATTCCGAAAATAATGAGCAACACGACGATGCCGAAGCACCCGGCGAATTTATCGTTGCGCAGATAGAATCGGACTAACCAATTCATTTCCAGAACCATCCCGCCGTCGCTGCCAGTGCATAAAAGAGAACGAAGAAACTGAAAAATTTGAGCGCAAAATTCTACCCGTCCAAATTCAAATTCCGTTCTTCAATTTCGGCGGTGTAGCGCATGACATCGATCGCCAGACCTTCACGACTGGCAACGCCAGCCTGATAGCCGCGCTCGTATTCCGTCTGCACGTCTTCAGCTTCAACCCAGTCAGGGTCTTCGAACGGGGGTTCGTTGACGAAATCGCGATGTGGCGAAGGTGTCGTCGGCCCAATGTAATCGTCAACACGTTTCATGCGAGCCCCCACAGAAGAGCCGAGATGCCGCCGCCGATAATCCAGAAGGCCAAGAAGAAAAGCATGATCATGCCCTTCACCTTCTCATCTTGAGAGTTTTTCTCCGAGTCAGACCATTCGTTCGCGGCCATGCCCGCGAAGAACACGGCGGCTTGCGAGATCAGAAAGAAAACGGTGCCGATGAAAATCAGAAAACCTGTCATGGGGCATAACTCAATGTTGGGGCGCTCCACTTCGTGTGCCAGCGCCAGATGAACCACGCATGGTTTTCGCTCGGGGCTCCATCGGTGCCTTCAAACCAATGAATGCGTTTGGTGAGAACCACTTTCTTGTAGAAGGCCGGGTGATCCGCCAGCAAATGTTTACGCGTCGATCCGCTGTCGTAATCGACACGCAACAGCATGGCGACGGTGCCTTTCTCGGGCTCAGTCAAGAACAACGCATGTTCGATAAACTTGGTTGCCAGCTTGTAAGGTGGATTTGTTACGATGTTCTTCGCCGCCGTGGTGCGCTTGAAGAAATCGCGATTTCCGCGCTGGATGTCGCTGGCTTCGACCTTGTAGCCGTGGGCTTTCAGCGCGCGAACCATTTTGCCGGTACCTGCCGCTGGCTCCACGATCGTACTGCCACGCCGGATCGCCAAATAAGGCACAACGCAATCCGTGACCCACGCCGGGGTCTCGTACTGATCATGCTCAATTCGCTTCTTGCCGCTATTACGCTGTGCCACGATTCACCGGTCCTTGTGTTTCATGCTGGATTGCGAACTGGATCATCGGCGAAGTATCCATGTATTCGATATCGTGAAGCACTTCGCCCAACAAATGTTTTCGCATCCACATTGAATGCCCTCCGGCGCGCTCGATCGCATTTCCTGTTGCTTTGTTCCAGCGAGCTTTCAGCGCCGTGACGATCAAGATTTTACGAACCGATCTCGCATAGAATTTCTCAATGATCTTCATGCGCTCGATCGTCATCGGTCCGGTGTAGTCAAGCCAGACGACATCGAAAATATGACGTCCTTGCAAACCACCGTTGTTGGAATCCTCCATCAGTTCATCCACATTAGCGAAATGAAAACGATGAATGAAATTCGTCTTGACGGTCCGCTCGGCCCAATCCGGTTTGTTCTGCATTCTCAAACCGCCATTTTTCGATTCGAGCCCCGGAATGGAAACGGTTGCCCCGTAATAAACAAGACGATCGTTTTCGATACATGTCAGTCTGGTTAGCTTCGGATGAAGACGACCGGACATCCAACCCGGCTCGCGATTACCGAGAAGTTTGCGTTCAAACCGCCAATCGATCCCCGGCATGGAAAGAATACGAAGGGGAGTCGGCCAAGCCTCGATCGAAACTAAATCGAGAATCATCTGGCGAGCGCGTGTTTTGGCTTCGCCGTCTGTGTTGCGTGCGAAAGCAATGCCGCCGTCGTTGCGCCCGCCGTTGCGGCCAAGCTGATAGGCGGCTAATTCTTCCAAATTACAATCCCGAAGAGCCCGGCGCGCGGTAATCTGTCCAATGGTACGTGCCGTGCTCATTTCAATTTTTCCCTCGCGTTTTGTACCGACCGTGCCAATTGTATGAGATGATCTTGTATCGTCATCTCGCGTTTGCCTGTGCAGTCAATCGGGCAATAGCCAGTAGCAACAGCGTCAACCAGTTTATCGACGACAAAGCCAGCCAGCCGCTTCAATTCGTCGTCGGAGAATGTGACGTCGATTTTCACTTCATCGGATTGAGCGAGCACTTCATTGCGCAGCCGCTTGGCTTCAGTCTCGGCTTGTTGCCGCTTCAACGTCTCGATCGCGTTCAAGGCATAATCGACGCCGGTAGGAAGATCGTGTCCGCTCATGGTTTCGTCATGTTGTTGTAGGCGTTGGCTTCATGAAAACATTGCACTAGGTCGGCGAGAACATTGCGACCTTCCTTCCAGTCTTCTTTAAGATCGACGTGTTCGTATTTAGAATAGCCTTGCAACTGAGAGATACACAGTTGCAGCACGTTCAAATGCTTCATGGCTTGGTTGAGCCGGGCGTTACGCGCCTTGCCTGCATCGCTGCTCATTTCGAAGCCTTTCCCATGATGGCGACGAAATGCTCGTGGCAAACGTACGCGGTGAAACCGTGCCGCACTTGATGCGGATCATCGTGGAAAATGGTTTCCTCGACTTTGTGCTCGGCTGGCTTGCCGCATTTGATGATCCAGTCAGCGCCTTGATAGTTGCAGCGCTCGCCTTCGCAGCATCCGGATACAAATCGATCAGTCATTGAACTGTCCCTTTTCACAATCCTTGCCGTTTTGCCCGCAGCGTACGGCGAAGTCGAACCGGTCTCTTTCCTTGTTCATGTCGTAGACTTGCCACGTGCTCACCATTCCGTATTTCTTGGCGCGTGCGATCTTCTGACATTGCGCCACGCTCTCAGCCTGAAACCAAGCTTGATGCGGGGCCAGCCGCCATTCCGACCACGTTAACAGACAAGCGACGATGATACCGGTCATGCTTTGCACTCCGGCCGCATGCAACTGATAGCCGACGCCGGGAACGGTCGATCGCTTTTGGCTCCGCATATCGAACAGGTGTAGCGAATTTGCTCAGCGCGATCGGCTGCCGCTTTCACCGCTTCCTGTTCGGCGCGCGTGCCTTTGCGAGCGTCGAAACCTTCCGGCTTGTCGTCGCTGTTGGCCGTGCGGGTTTTCATCAGAACGTCGTGGCCACTGTCGCCAGCGCAAAGCGGGCAATAGCTGGAGCCCTTGAAGTCTTCACGCTGCACACTGTCGAAGCCGCAGTCGCCGCATTCAAAATATATGAAGTCTGGTTGGTCTGTCATGGTGCCCTCGTGTTGGATTGCGAAAGCGAAAATCTGTGACGCTATTCTATTAATAAGATTTTTGCGTTCTCGTGGATGCATTCGACGTCGTCATGGCCGACCAGTACAACTGATTCGCCCAATGCGTAAATCAATTTGATCACGACATCGTCGCCGTTTTCGGCTTCGATCTCGACTTGTTTGTTTGGATTATTGAGCAACAACAACGCCAGATCATGCGACATCATGGCGACACCGCTTCGATCGAAGACGATAATTTGCGAATGCGATAGCGAGCACGTTCGCTGTCAGCGTGGCATTGCTTGCAACGCCATTTGTTTTCGCCAGTGCTGTTTTTCTTCTTGAGGACGATAACGGTTTTGATCGTCAACAAATGCCCGCGTATGCAGCGGGAGTTCTTTCGTACGTTCAAGGCAGTCCACTCCTGTGAAGAGCATTCCATTGGCTGCGCGTTCGCAGTTACCCCGGCTCTAATCCTCACAGGAGTGGGGAGAACGATCGACAAAGTTATCCGCTCGTTTGTCGTGCTCAATCCCACTTCTCGGGGCTTCGAACGCAGCGCCCTCAAGACCTCGCCAGACCAATCAGTTTTTAGACTAAAGAAACCCTTTCGTTGGGGCCGTTAACTCCTGTGAAGAGTTCACTATTTAGCGGTTCGGCGTGAGATTGTGAAGTACCTTTCCGAATCACCGCCAACATTCTATAGCGAGATGGGGGCGTTCGTTCAAATGGCCAAAGGGGCGTGACCATGGCGTTCATCACTGAAGAACCGTACCGAGCACAAAAAAGACTGCAAAAACTGGGGAGCGCATTCAATGCAATCAATGTCAAGTCTGATGTTAACAGCGTCGAAATCTGCGGCCAGCGTATCGTCAGACCAGCGGGATTTTCCCCGTCTCAGTGGCTCGATTTGTGGGAACTGATGCAATGAGCCTGACGGAAATTTCGCCTTCCGCAGTGCCCAGCATCGCCATCATGACAGACGACAGTTCGTCGGATAAATGGCGGCCCAACGTTATCGAAAAAATGAAAGCGTTGATCGCCGAACACATATCGACACGTGAAATTTCGATCATACTTTCGCGGTTCGCCGGGGAAGTCATCTCGCGCAATGCCGTCATAGGAAAAGCCAGAAGGCTCGGCATTCCTTTGCTCGGTCCGATCAAGACCGCCCGAACTCGAACCAAACCGGTAAAGCCCAAAGTGATCGTCGATCGCCCGCTCAGCATCAACTTGAAACCTGTGTCAGCGCCGAAACCGCCGACGCTGGCTGAAGTTGTGGCCAATCCGAAGCGGTTGGGTATTCTCGAAATCGAGCGCGGGCAATGCTACTGGCCAACGAACCTTGACGGTGTTACGTTGTTCTGCGGGCACCCGACAGGGAGCCATGAACAAAGTTGGTGCGCTCCACATCGAAAGCTTGGTTACGCACCGCCCGGTCAACGGCAATGGAGGAAGTGAATGAAGTATTAGATTCACTCGTAACAGAGACCCGCCGCGATTCCCTGTGAAGCTTTGGCAAGCGATACACATCAACACATCACAGGGAATCAATCTTATGCCTTCATCTTGCACCAATCGCCCGTGGAACGTGACCTTCACGAGCGCACTATCAAGAGCAATGAAACCGGACGCTAATCCGGGGGCCAACGAACAAGTTCACAAGCTGGCGCGAAATCTGATTGCCAGTCTCGATCTTGGCGACAGCCCGAACATGAAACTGGCCCGTGAAATCGATCAGGGAAAATTCCCTGAGAAGATGACCGGGAAAGAGCGTTACCTTCTCTGGGTTCAAACGTGGCGAGATTTTTATGCGGGTCTGTCTTCTCTGATCCGCTACGCCAAGAAGAACAACCGCGATGAAGTGTGGCGCTTGAAAGAGACCGCGCAAGTCATGTTGAATGCGCGGCGCGTTGGTAAGTTAGCGTCGTGGGCAATTGTTCAACGTCAAAAGCGATTGAACGCGACGTAATCACAGGAGACAAACGGACCGCGCTGTAAGAGCATATGAGTGTGCAGACAGCGCGGTACGTTTTACGAGACGACGTAAGCATAATCGGTTAATGCTGCCGAACTCTAAGTCGGAGGATGCCGGTTCGAGTCCGGCCGTCGCCGCGTGCGTTGCTTGAAAACAGGAGTGAACCTTGCATACGATTATCAATGCACTTTCTTTTGTTTTTGCTTTTGCCTTCGCTACCGGATTGCACGAGACGCTGAAATTGATCGCGCGATTTTACTACAACTGAAGATCACAGGAGTGACGAGTGACTGAAACTGAAAAGGAAAGAGACGAACGGCTAAAGGAATTAGCCAGCCGCATTGGCAAAGTCATGGATGGCGAAAAGCTTCTGGATGTAGCTTCCGTGTGCGCGCTCGTATCTGTGTACTCGATTAAACGGGAAGAATTCGTTGACGCCGAAGCGCGACAGAAAGCTTTTGATGACGTTATTGGTTTCATGCGTCGGCTATACGACATGATTCCAGCTAGAGATTATTCACAGGAGAACGGTGACAATGGTTGAACTCGACATGAAAGAGATCGGCGACGAATTGAAGCACGATGCCGATACGGTGTTGGCTCCGATCGCTGACAAGCCCCTTGCGCCCGCGCATGCTATCGCCGCCATGGCGCTGAATATGGCGATCAAGTACCATGACGTGAGCGTGGTGAAAGACGGCACGCTTTATCAGCAATACAAGTTGGAGGGAAAAAATCTCCAGCCGCTTTGTCTCGACATGGTGTTCGAAACGGCGATTCGTATGGAGAAATTCCTGCTCGGTGCTTCCGAACGTATCGTCAAGATCGTCGTTGACGCCTTGGAAGATTCGATCCGGGAAGACGACGCGAACCGCGACAACAAACTTACTGACGAGATCATGAGCCGCGATGAAACCAACGCACTCAACGAACGAAGCGAAGACTGACGACGACAGCGAAGTCATGTTCATGGGCGAGTGCGATTGCGGAGGCAACGTACTCGCTATAGAAAGTTTCGATCGCGTGTTCTCTTGGTGTGACGAATGCACGCCAGTGCAAACGATAGAAGTTGGTTTAAGGGGGCTTGGTGCAGCGGTTAGCACGTCAGCTTTTGATGCTGAAAACTCCGGTTCGAATCCGGGAGCCCCTTCCAAATGCTCGCCCAAATAACCGCACCACACTTCGTTGCCGGAATCATTCTGGCCAATGATTACGTGATCGAAACCGCGCCGATCCTGAAGTACATGAACGGCTGGCCGAAAACCAAAGTCTGGAATTACTGTCGCCGAAAGAAATGGCGAATCAAAATCGTAGCGATCTAACAGGTGCGCGACGCACATCAGCAGCAAAGGATCGACTGATGGAAGACGGCCCCTGCTTCTACTGCGGCGAGATGACCAATAGTTACGCTGGCAATCCGGGACTGTGGCCGCTTTTCTTTTGTCAGCGAGACGGAACGGGAATATGCCGGACTCACCACACCCGATGTGTGGTGATCCGGTTGCCACCGCCAGATGCAGTTACTCAGCAGAATAGGACCGGCGATGAAGTTCGAGATTAAGCATGTGCCCGCCTATGACCGCGACAGCTTCCACGCTCGCAAGGCCGAACGCCGTCGCCACTACGAACAGAACGTCTTCGGTTGGAAGCTGCGAACATGCACAGCTTGCAACGGCTCTGGTCGCTACGACAACAACGGCTCCCCGCGCTGCGGTTGCTGCAACGGCAGCGGCAAAGAACGCTACAAGCCCTAAACATCACATTCATGAATCACAGGAGGAAGAGAGATGTACGATAAAGACGTTGAAGACATGATGATCCGGGCGCTCGAACAAACCGCATCGCCTTCGGGGTTTAACGAGCATACGCAAGAACGCGCCCGATTGATGCTTTCGCAATTCAGTGCGAATCATTTTTCGATTATCAACACGGGAGCGATGAAATCTTCGTGGCTCTCACCCGGTTCGGTCATTGAGATGACGTCCGGTGATCCGCCAGTGTTGCGCGATCAGTTTGCGGCAATGTCGCTTGGCCTGATGCTTCGCGAAGGCACCGACATGATGATTGCCCGCGCCATGAATACGGATGACGAACAACAGGTGATCGACGGCGTTGCCACCATGGCCTATCGCGTCGCCGACGCCATGCTCCGCGCAAGAGGCTCGTAAGCCAATGGCTGAAGACTCTACGGTGAAACGGTACCGTGAAGCCAAGACGGCATATGACCGGGCGTCAACTCGCCGGGAAGTCTTCAAAGGATTACTCCACGATGCGACGTTGAAGCGTGACGAATGTTGGAGCGAACTGTTATTGGCGGCTGATTCTCTTTCTGACGAAGGCCGTAACCAAATTATAGAAGAGCAATTCGGAAAATGAAACGCTCGCGATCAGTTGTCTTACTGACTCCCTTGGTTCTGGCGGCGTGCAGTGAAGAGCCGCCGCCCGTGCGGTACTCTTCTTATGTGGAGTGTGAAGCACAGGCCAAGCCGGAGCATGTGTGCCGAACCTACCGCACGTCATTCATCACCTATTATGTGCCTTACTATTCGCCGGGCTATTACTCGGCGCTCCCGTCATACCGATCCGGGGGCGGTAGCGTTGCGTTCGTGCCGCCGATCGTACCACCTAGACCCGCGCCAGCGATCACGCGTGCGCCGATCAATATGCCGCCTTCAACCTCGGTCCCCAGCGTACCCATGACAGCCAGCCGCGCGTTCACCGCGCCGATCGCACGCGGCGGCTTCGGAGGCATCGGAGCGGCAGTCGGAACAGGAGGCGGCTAATGGGAATGTTCGATCGCGTCTGGGTGCCTTGTCCGAAATGCGGACACAAGAATGAAGGCCAGTCGAAGGGCGGTGAATCGTTACTTCGTGACTACGATCTCGATTCTGACGACGTCCCCGCTGATGTTCTCGGTTACATGGTCGGCGACAGATTCACTTGCGAGAAGTGTCAAACCTATTTCGAACTCGTGGTCAAAGCGATAGGTCGCACGCGAATTCTCCGAGACTGAAAATCGAGTGACATCACGATTTCGTATGCATGACAGTGTTTGAATTGCGAGTGTGATGTTTCGATTTTGAATTCGCTCGCCCCTATGTTTTCCGCGTCAACGAAAATTTTCCGCGTTCGATTCTGGCGACAGTATAGAAGGTCACACGGCGAAAAATGCAAAACTCGCGATTTGGCGAAAATCGATTTGATACAATGTCCTCACGCGCGGGCAAGTGTGCACCGCGTGGGTCATCGCCAAGTGGCGAGACCGGGCTGTATGACATTGTGGAGAATTGAAAAATGAAGAACACCTTCAAGGTGGGTGATCGCGTGCGTCTTGTGTTTCTTGACGGGACACTGAGCCCGATGCCGGTCGACATTCATGACCTGTGGGGAAATGAAGACACCAACCGAAACGTTTCGTTCATGGTCAATGGAGTCGGTGAAGAATTCTATCACACCGATCTCATGCGGCACGAGGATGATGCGTCACCGGTCATCGTCCCGGACGGCGGCGAGTGGTACATCGCTCGCGGTAGCAACATGGGATGGGGCCGGGCTCGGAGCATCGATCAGGCCGTAGCCAACATGAAACGACAGGGCGGCACGATCACCGCGTACGAAGTTCACCGTGTAAGCAAGTGGACGCAAGTCACGGGCATGGGTTCGTTCTCGTACCCGCGAGGAATCGAACCGGAGTTGATCAAGTCGGTCAATTCCAAAAAGAAGAAAGCGAGGGCGTGATGCATCACTCGTATCACATCACCTTCAACGATCCGATCGAACCGCATTGGCCGAACGGATCGTGGTCGGTCTACCGGATCACGGGAGACCAGATCGCTGATCGCATTGTTCGTGAACGTGTCGTCACCGAAACGCAAAACGGTGTGCCGTACTATGAAGGCAAAGTGATCGCGCGGCATTCATGGTGCGGCTATCTCGGCATGTCGGAAAAGTTCGACGGCGTGGCCAAGATGATCGCCGACGATAAACTCGAACAAGAGACGTTCGAAGCGGCGCGTATCAAACGCGAGAGCAAACACAAATGAGACCTGAGCCCCAGCCCTAACCCGGCTGGGGCTTTGTTGCTTTGGCAACCGATAACGAATCGATTCGCGTCCGTTAACCAGAAATTCAGCCCGGTTTCTCCACAGGAATCGGCTCTAGGAACGGGTTCCTAACTAACTAACTGAAATATCAAGCACTTACGCCCGAAATTATTTTTGCGATTTCTGTCGATTTCGCTTGTTAGTTAGTTAGAAATCAGTAGGATGTTCATAGGAAAGACGGCGAGCGGTTGCGCCGGAGATGGACGGTCCCTCCCATTAGGGGCCACCGTGCGGTTCTCGAAGCAATGCCCAGACCCCGCCACGATGGTGGTCCCGAGCGACGTGATGAACGATCGCGCAAGGGGAGAGCCGAGGGTCTGATACTGGGGGCGAGAATCCCCGGTGTGACTTGCCAGACAGTGCGGATATCGATCGCGTGACAGGACTTCGGAAGCCACGGCGCGGATCAATCGGTAGCACCGGACCCTAGAGAGGCAAGGTCAGTAAAGAAAGTTTCAAATCATCAAGCGCGCATCGCTTGCGGTGCGCGTCATGATGCTTTGGACAAAGCATCGATCACTCACAGGAGAGACAAATGTTCGCTGGTTTAAGCAACAGTGAAGTCGGCATGGCGCTGATTCGTCATGAGGCTGGTCGCGTGGTTCTTCCCGCCTACATGGTGGAGGAACTGAAGGTGGAGATCGAAAAGCGGAAGGCGGCGAAACGCCGGGCACACTGATGAAGGTTGTGATGAAGCCCGAAACGATCGCACGGCGCGCGGCGGAACGGGCTTCTGCCGTGAAGGCGCGTCGTGCCGAGTTGGTTAGTCGGCTGGAGGCCAAGGTTGCCGAGCACGGAAGCGAAAGCGTCTGGGCTGGCATGCTGGCTGAACTCAAATCCGGATGGAGCGAGTGAATGTCAAACATTGAATGGGTATTGGTCGAACGAAAGAACATGAGCGGGCGCTACGTTGCCCTTCGCGGTCTGAAGTTCAAGACGCAGGAAGAGGCGGAAGCCCATAAGAAGGCAATCCCGAATCAGCGCTACGCCGCCCGGCTTCTCGTAGAAAGTCGTGCGGTCAAAGTGGACGATAGCGGCAAGCGGATGCATTGCCAGTGTTGCGGCCGGGCGATCTTGGCCAACATGGGCTCGATTGCCCATCACGGTTACGAGCGACCGGGCGGCGGCTGGCAGACGTCTTCCTGCTACGGCGCGAAAGAATTGCCATGGGAGGTTGACCGATCGGCAGTGCTTCGCCTGATCAACTTCCTGAAACAGCGGCTTGAGAACATGATCAAGAGCCGCAAGGAAATTGCCGACGAAGTGGCAGACATTCGCTGGAGCTACAGCGTTCGTGATCGGGCGTTCGCCAAGCCTCAGTTGAAATGGTTGGACATCAACCGGGGCAACTTCGAAGCGCTGAAGGCTGAGCATGCGGTCTACTTCCAGCGTGCCAGTCTCTACGACTTCGACAAACTGAAGAACCTTGATCTTCTGGACCGCGATCGAAAGATCGAACGCATCAAGAGCGACATCAAGGAATTTCAGGCACGCTACGACGGCTGGAAACAGACGCACAAGCGTGAGAACGGCGAGTGGGTTGCACTCTGATCATCGAAGCGCGCCGACATGATCGGCGCGTCACGATGCTCATGATGAAGCATCAGAAGGGCCATGTTGGCCAACATCACAGGAGACTTTCTTATGCAGAATATGAACGCATTCTACGGCAACCTCGCTCGCTTCGACGCTCCGCGCGGCGGCATGACTGAAGATCAGATTCGCGCGGTTGCGCCGTCTGTCTTCGCGACCGCCGCCCACGAAAGCCGGAGCGCCCGGTTCGCGCCCATCCCCACGATCGAAATTCTTCGCGGTCTCCGCAAGGAAGGGTTCGTGGTGGTCGGAGCGAAACAGTCGGTCACTCGTATCCCCGGCGCGCGGGACTTCACGAAGCACTTGCTTCGTCTCCGCAAGGAAGACGATGCCAGCTTCGCAGTCGGCGACACTGTCGCGGAAATGCTTCTGAAGAACGCCAACGACGGCACGTCGGTCTACGACTTGTTCGCCGGTCTCTTCCGTATTCAGTGCCTCAACTCAATGGTGGCGCTGAAAGAAGGAGTGAGCACCCTGAAGGTGCGCCACTCCGGGAAGTCCGTCATGGACAACGTGATCGAAGGCACGTTCACCGTCGTGGAAGACGCCAAGCTGGCGCTCGCCGCTCCGCAAGACTGGTCACAGATCAAGCTGGAGCGGGACGAACGTCTGGCGTTCGCCGAAGCGGCGCGCGTGCTGCGGTTCGGTGACGAGAACGGCGAAGTCAATACGCCGATCACGGCCAACCAGATGCTCACGACGCGGCGTCAGGCGGACATGGAAAACAATCTCTGGGTCAACTTCAATACGATTCAAGAGAATGCGATCCGTGGCGGCTTGCGCGGCGTGGCGATCAACACGGAAACGCGCAAGCGTCGCCGGGTGACGACTCGTGCGGTCAACGGCATCGATCAGGATGTCAAGTTGAACCGCGCGCTATGGACGCTGGCCAACGAGATGGCCAAGCTGAAGGGCTGGCAGGCTCCGGAAGCCAAGGCTTTCGAAAACGCCGCTGCCGCCTGAGTTCATCGACGGTGCGCTCCCTAGTGGAGCGCACAACGATGCACTTCGCATCTATCACAGGAGTCAATGATGGCTAAACTTTCAAAGAAGGCAATCGAATCGGCGGTCAACGGCGCGGTCGTCGGCTTTCGCATTCCCATGATGTCTATCCCGGCGATCGGCAACGCGTTGCGCGCCGCGATCATGGAAGGGAAGTCGGCGGAAGAACTGAAGGCGATCGTCGGCAACTATCCCGGCGTCGAAGTCGCCTGATCACAGGAGGGAAAATTGACGAAGAAAGATTACATCCTGTTGGCCAATGCCCTGAAGGGTTCACGGCCAACCAAGGACGGCGACGGCCGGGCCGTCTGGAAAGTCACCGTCTATCGCATCGCTGATGCACTGGCGCGTGACAATCCGGAGTTCAAGCCGGACGTTTTCCACAAGGCGTGCAATACCAACGCCTGACGTTTCGACGGTGCGCTCTCAGGAGCGCACAACGAAGCGACACGCTTCACATCACAGGAGTTGAAATCATGCCTCGCATGGTTCGTCCCTTGAAGGGACATCGTTTCCATGAACTCAGCAGTGACTCGCTTCGCTGCATCATCAAGGACGCCAGCGAAGCGGCGGCGGCCATGCGTGGCCACGATGAAAAGGCGGAAGGCAAGTACGCGGATCAGGTGAATGACGCCGCGACGATCTTGGCCTTCCGGGACAAGGGAGGGAAGTGAAATGAAAATCACGAATGCTCACTACGCCTACATGAAAGGCGAGATTGAAAAATTCTCGTCGGCCTATGTGGACGCTCGGCGCGCGGCGATCGTCAAGGAAGTCAAGGCGCAGGACATCGAAAAGCGGCTGCGTTGGGACTTGTGCTATGCGGCCAACCTGTCGGCTTGGTTCTCGGCGCGGATTTATACATACGCCAACGACGACCATATCGACACGGCGCTCAAGAAGATCATGCGCGAACTCTACGGGGTTCACGCATGACGCTGATTGACCCCGGCTACAAGCCGGTTAGTGGACGTCGTACAATTGACGGCGTCCTTTTCCGTTCCTACCGGATGGGTATCGGTTCGTACTGCCAGATCACGGAAGACGGAAAAATTAGAACGTGGCAAAACTCTCGAATGACCGCGTGGCATTCTGAAGTGTTCGGCTACGGCACGATATGGAGTGAACGCACCGGCAAAACCAAACGCTTTCAAACTTTCGAAGCGGCGGCGCGTGCGGCGCTCAAAATACACAAGGAATATTCGGACCCGGTCTAGCTTATCGACGGCGCGGTGCATGTCACCGCGCAACGATGTGCTGGAAAGCATATCTTCACAGGAGATTTGAAATGCCAAAGACGATTGGACTTTCTGCCGACGATTCGAAACGTCGCGACGGCTACGTTTCCGAATTGCAAGAACTGCACGGCAAACTGGTGGACGCAATTGCGGTTTACAACGCCGCACTGGCGGTTGCCCGTGGGGAGTTGATGCTGGCTTACAACGCCTACAATTCCACGGTCAACGAAGCGAAAGGCTTCGCCGACGATATCGCCAGCGTCAATCAGGAAATCTACGACGAACGTTCCGAGAAATGGCAGGAAAGCGAGAAGGGCGAAGCCGCCAAGGAATGGATCGACGAATGGGAAAGCGCCGAACTTGAAGAGTTCGAAGACCCGTTCGCCGATGAAGAAGAACTGGAAGCGCCCGATTGCGTTTCCGAAAAACTGGAAGCGCTCAACGTCGAACCGGAAGGTTCGTACTAGCCTATCGACGGCGCGGTGCATGCCACCGCGCAACGATGCGCTGGACAGTGCATCTAAACAGGAGGTTTGAAATGGCACGTGACTACAACATGAGCGAACGCGAAGCCGAGATGATTCACAAACTTGTGGACAGTCATCTGAAGGCGCTCAAGAATTGGATCGCCAGCGCGGTCGAAGATGATCGACTCGAATCAGCCAAGCTGATGATCGTTGAACTTCGCGCGTACGAAAAGTTGTTCGCGCGGACCAACGTCGAAGCCCACCGCGATCAAGACAAACTGTCGCCGGGCAAGATGGCGACCGGTGTGCAACTCGATCACCGCATTCCGCAAGGATCGCGGCTATGAATGACATCGATCGCACGCCGATGACGAAAGCGGAATTGATCCGGCTCCGCGACACTGCACAGAACGATGGTTTGCGGCGAGCGTTTCGCTTCGCCGTCAACCGGATCGAAGCGCTCGAAAGTGATCTTCGCGAAGTGAACTCAATGGCCAAGGCGATTCTTCGCATCGTGCAGAGTAGCAAGAACGGCAACGACTAGCCTATCGACGGCGCGCTCCCATAGCGGAGCGCGCAACGATGCGCTGGACAGTGCATTTTTCACAGGAGGATTTGAGATGGGTAAGTATCAGCAAATGGAAACGCTTCCTGAGTGGAAGCAAGGCGTCGTCAATGAGAAGGGCTTTATCGACGCTGATCATTCCGGCAACAGCGTGCCGGTTTGGTCCGGCAAGTTCGATCCGCCCGCGATTGGTGGTCGCGTTTTCGTTCGCATCAATTCACTCGGACCGGCAACGGTCATCGGTTACTTCACGCAAGACGGCTATCTCGGCTTGCGTGTACAACATGACGACGCGCCGGAATGGTACCGCAAGCAAAACGGCGGCAACGTCCCCGGTCACGTGTTCGGTATCGAGTGCAATCAACTGGAGGGCTGAAATGCCGAATTGGGATCACGTCAATCCGTGGCGGGGCCGAATCGTTTACGTCCCGCTCGATATCCTCGCGCATTGTTGCGCGGGCGGTTCGGTGGAGGTTTTCCCCGGCAACGGGGAAAAGTCTTTCGTCCGGCCAAACGACGCCGAATTCATTCTGAATTCGTGGAAGCGGTTCGGCGACGGTGTGTCGCTTGACGGCTACATTCTTCCGCAACCGAATCGTCGGCATTCGATCGGCGTTCGGTTCGGCGAGAGCGGCGAACAATATCTCTCGCCGTACAATCGAAACCCGGACCTGACTCACGTCTTGCTCAACCACTACAATCAAGAGCAAGGCGTACAGTTTCCGATATGGGAGACCTGATCATGTTCGCATGGGCAGACTACAACGAAGCGGAAGAACGCGAGTCGCGTCTGGCCACGCCTTCCGAAGCGGTTGCCGAGTTCGGCCGCAATGCCGGGATGGATTACCCGGAGCGGGCTTGGCTGTTGCACGACTGGGACGTCTGGGTACCGAACCCGCACTATCGCGGACCCCCGGTGCCGCATCCCGAAAGTGACGAAGCCTACGAGTATCCGGAGCCGGATGAATCGGTGACGTGCAATCTTTGCGGTTGCAGCAACGGGCATTCGATCGGTTGTGTGGTCATTCAACGCGACCACATTGAAGGCTCAGCGGAGCCCACTGAAGGGCCATCCGATGACGTGGACCCTGCCTACCGGCCGGGCTCGTACAAGTCATGGGCGGCGCGCGGTGAGGACGGAGACGATATCCCGTTCTAGAGATCGGCGATTGTTTACCGGGTTTGAAGTTCATCGCCGGGGCGCTTCCTTGTGGAGCGCCCAACGATGCACTTGCATCTCACAGGAGTCGAACGTGATCGGAATTTTCTATTTCATCATGGCTTGGTCGGATACGTGTTACGCCGATCATTGCCGCAACGGGAGGATCAAATGACGGACCCGCTGGAGGGAATGACACAGGAGAAGTGGAACAAGCTTTCGGAGATCGAGCGCAAGCAACTCCGGAGCCCCGTGAACCTTTCGCCGCAACTGATCGGCAAGGAAGGCACGATCGCCGGTATTTGCAAAGTCGGCCCGCGTCGTTTCGAGTTGGTAACGAACGCTTTGAAAGCGCCGCACGATATCGTTTTCGGTATTGGTCATGAATTGATTCACTATCATCAATTCATGCGCGGCGATCTTGACGAAGCCTATGAACGTCGGGTGTTGATCTGGAAGGGTGTCGAATACCCGATGACGATGGAGCCGCCGAAGAAAGGCGACAAGAAAGCCGTCAACAGCTATCGCAACCAACCGTGGGAAAAGGAAGCGTTCAAGTACCACGAGAAACTTTTTGCGGAAGTGTGCAAACATCTTCCGGACGAAGATCGAGACGCGGTGGAAGACGAATACGATCGCCGCATGCAGTTATATCAATGGCGAGCTATCATGGACTCGCTTCTTACTCACAGGAGTGCTTAGAAATGATCGGTGGGAAACAACAAGCGCCGTTGATCAATATCAACGGTACGTCGGCGGATGAATTGCTCGCACAAATCATCAATGCCATGACGGCGGTTCGCAAGGCAATGCAGGTGGTGACAGACGCCGCGCCGCATGGCCGTGACTACCAGACGGCTTCGGACGGATCGGCGTTCCGTCTGGCTACGAACGAACATCGTTCACGGTTGCTGCGGTTGACCGAGATCAGCAATGAACTCGATTCGATCGGCCAACAGATTTGTGAACAGCGTGACAAGCTTAAAGACGGCGTGAACAACATTCGCGTTCACAATCTGGAAGCCGCGCCGCTCGTGCACGAACCACCGGGAGGCGGCAATGCGGTGGATGATTGAAGACGTCATAGCGGCGCTCTCCCTGATCGGCTTCGGAATCATGATGCTGGCATGGGGAGCGATCCTGCAACACCCCGAATGGCTGGAGGTTGTTCAATGAGAGACTTGTTCAATCTGTTTTTGCTGACGATCGGGCACATCGTGACTCGACTTCGTCAGCGACGCGTCGATCCGGATTTCCAGAAACGTGAACAGTGGGGGCCGTGATGGATTGGTTACTTGGCTTGGCCGCGTTCATCGCTTTTCTCTGTCTCTGGGGTGTCGCGATTAACTGGCACCCGAGATCGGATTCATCGATCGACTTTCACCGCCGTCACGTGCAACGCATGAAAGCGGCGACAAAAAAGAAAAAACAAAAGTAAGCTTTTACTGAGGGTTTTGCATTCCAGTGAAGGGGTGTGTTGGTTGGTCGAATCTGGACGTTTGCGTCCAACACTTCCCGGCAACTTCACGCACGAAAATCGCAAAACTTAAACGAGCCTGAATTGGCCGCCTCAGATTTCAATTCGAGAGGGGTTCTGCCATCCAGTGGTTAGCAACGCGCAAACATGGGAATCGGTAATGCTTGCGTGTTTGAACCGTGACAAGTCGTGGCCACGTACGATTATCGCAGAACTTAAACGTGCCTGAATTGGCCGCCCTCTAATCGTTTCATCACAGGAGGGACACTACATGTATCAACTCGTTGCCCGCATCAGACGCGGTAGCAAGTATCGTCACCAAGCGCCGCCCGGCGAATGGTTCAATATTCATCTCTCCAACACGCACTACAGTCCGGTGCTGGGGAATAACAACGTCTACAATTTCTCGGACGTTGTGATCGGCGCGCGGCTGGAAGATGGATCGATTGCCGATTTCGGGAAAGGCGGATTCACCGCATGAAACGCTATCGCGCTATCATCTTCGGAAACTCACACTGGATTTCGTTCGCTGCCGCAGTTACCGGAACGTGGCTCGGATGTCAGTTCATGGGCGTCCACTTGAAGCCCGGCCAACTCAATCCGTTGTCAGCGATCGTGGCGATCATCTCAGGGGCTTCAATGCTTCGCGTATTGGAGCCGGAATACATTCGCATGCTTTCACAGGAGGGAATCGATGTCGGAGGCGACAACCGCTACTAAGCCGAAAGCGCAACTTTGGCTGAGCGATGCACGTGGAGTTTATATCCCGCGTGATTTCGCTCAATCGATCGTCGATCGTGGCAAGAACGTGATCAACGTATCGGAGGAAGAATGGGAGCGTCTTGAAGCGGGGCCTGATGCCGCTTGGTATTGGGAGACGTGGGACAACGTTCTCAACAACGCGATCGTCGTTGACGGGGAAACTCGTTACACGCTTCACCAAGACGGCGATCTCTGGCTCGTGCCGGAAGGCATGCGTTGGGATGAAGAAAAAGGATTCATCTATGGCGATGAAGATCAAGAAGACGGATAAGCCGCTTGGCATCATTCTGATGGGCGGCCAGATCAATGCTCAGTTTCAACAGCAACGCGACGCGAAGATCGCGCAACAGCAAAAGGGCAAGGACAACGATGACGACGACAAAAAGAAAGATGACTGAGTTCGACGTTGACTACACACGTTGCGCAACAATGCCCGTGCGTGACATGGCGCGCGACGGCAAGATCGCTTTCATGGTGGACGTCTATGGCGTTGACCAGAAGGATTTGGCCGTCGTGCCCGATGGCGGCGCTCCCATGCTCAAGGCGGTGGAGCGCATCGGGCTCGATCCGAACCGTTTTCAATCCGTTGTGTGGGACGCGGATGGCAGCGGCGTGATCATGGGCGGCGAACTGTTCCACACCACGGCAGACATGCGCAAGTTTGCAACCAACGTGAGGCGACGATGATGACAAGCTACACGGTCGGTGAACTCTTCACCGGTTTGGAATTGACGGCGGCGAGACAACTCTATCTGGACAGCCCGCCCGGATCGTTCTGCGACAACGTCGTGAACGTGGTTCTCACGCCCAATGTCATGGCTCGTATCAACGCCAAGACCGGGCAGGAGAACAACGCTCGCTATCTCGGCTACATGCTGGAACATCTCTTCAACCAGCAACGCTGAAGTTTATCGACGGCACGGTGCATGCCACCGTGCAACGATGCACTTCTGCATCTTGATGGGAGATAAAAACTTGAAAGACCTGTTTCACGCTGACTTCCTTTTCGACAAGCGCGAACTGGAAAAAGTTCACTACTTCATCGCGTCGATTCGCGCGTTCGAAGTCAACATCAGGCCAGCGATCAATGCGATGCCCGGCAAGAACGGTCGCGCGATCGAGAAGGTTCCGGGCGGTGGGACCATGGTGGATCAAGTCGCCATCGTGATTCGTGAGCAGAACAAGCCCGGTGCAACGATCATTCGCAAGACGATCTTTGCGCAGGCGCGATCACTCGGCTACAAGCCGAATTCGATCCTCACCAACAACCTGATCCAGAACAAGGTGATCAAGAAAACGGCACGCGGCCAATTCGTCGTGCTTCCGAAGGTTCTGGCCTTGCCAGCGCCCCGGAAATAATCCGCAATCGTTTTTCTTTCACACGAATCACAGGAGGGCCACATGGCCAAGAAGACAAAGACCGCCCGTGTCTTGAAGCCCTACGGGACTTACAAGTTCTCTGGGCAAGACCCCGCCGTTGGCAAGGTGCTCGGCGAGATCGACGAACACGGGGAGAAAATGTCGGATGTGAGCCACGTCAGCGGCGTTGCGCTTTCGACCATGGCGAACTGGAGGAAGCGGAAGACGCGCCGCCCCCAGTTCGCAACACTCAATGCCGCACTAAGGGCAGTCGGCAGACAATTCGTCATCGGCAAAGCCGACTAACGCAGGACAGGGGCGGCCAATGAACATCTTACCTTGGAGAAAAACCATGAACGAAACACGTCGTGACGTGGGGCTTCCTGCGCTCCCGCAAGCGTTCGATCTTGATGAAGCACGCGAACGTCAGTTGGCTGCACAAATCAGCGGGCAGGCTGACGAGATTGAAGACACGCTGCGGACCTACGCACCGGCTCCAAAGCCTGCAATGGAGCCGATGCCGGAATATGTTGACCCACGTCCGAACGTGCCTCCGGTCGGCGCACTGTCGGCGGAAGCCATCGTTCGTGATTTCGAGAAGACGGCCAAAGGCATTGAAGCCATGGCGGCCGAACTCACGGAAGCATCGAACCGGTGCATGGCTGAGTTCGCCGATCTCGGCAATCGCCTTGGTCGCATGTTCGACGACATCAGTTCAACCGTCGAACATATCAAGGAAACGGCGGCGATGTACCGCGAGGAAGCCAAACTGGTTTTCGTGCGGATCGAGGATACGACGCTGAAGATGCAAGAGGTTCGCGAGATGTCGGATCAAATGCGCGATCGACTGACGACGCCAGCGACGAATGATCCGCGCTTGCCTATCGTGCAATACGCGCACGGTCACGGTACCCGCCCGAATGACACGGAAGGCGAGCCCGATGGCAATCAACCTCAATGAACTGGCGACGGCCGATAGCGTCGCCGTAAGTGAGCCGCTACGAACTAGCGGCAACACTTATTTGCTTTGGCACATCGCCGCCCGCTCGGTTGAAAAGTTGAATACCGAGCGGGATAAAATTACCCGAGGCGTCAGCGAAGACGGCTTCGTGGTTTTCACCCCGCCGCGTTATGTCAACGAAGGTCCGCTCGCGGGCTGGTACGACACAACAGGCGTTTCCTACGATCTACTATAACGAAGGGAGAGACTATCGTGGCGATCAAATACAGCCCGGCTGAAACTGTGCTGTTGACGTTGTTACCGAAAGGCGGTGAACGCATCACCGTCAAGGAATTGGCGGAAAAATACTACAAGAAGCAAAAGCGCGAGATGCCTTTCCACGGGACTGTTTTCATCGCCAACGCTCTCAGAAACCTGAAGCGCAAGATGATCAAGAACCGCGAGAAGACAAAGCTGAAGAGCGCGCACAAGGAAGGCCCGCCGAAAGTCGGAAGACAAGAAGTCGAGTTCTGGCGCGAGTAACATCGCGCCAGAGGGCGAGGTTCGCTATTGCCCGGCACGGTAAGACAGGACAAGGCAGGGTGAAGGCAGGAATGGACCGGCTAGGTTTGACGAGAATGAAGGGGCATGTCGATCGTGGCAGGCATGGTTAGGTGGTTCGGTGTCAGGCTCTATTGGAAGCGGCAGGCTTGGCGCGGATGTTCTCGCCAGTGCAAGTTCGGTTGCGGCTAGGCGTGGCTTGGCAGGCGTCACTAGGTGGGGCAAGTTCCGGCGCAATACGTCCCGGTAAGGCAGGCGGTGCATGACGAGTTGTGAAAAGATGGATTGAGTCGGAGCGGGGTTATGGCGTGGCAGGCGAGGCGGCACGGTGTGATAGCTGGGCGCGCGAACGCAAACTCCGGCATGGCAGGAATGGACGTCGAGTCACGGCACGTTCTTGTTTGGCGTGTTGATCTTCGTCAAGGCGGGGCAGGCATGGTGTGGAAAGGTCTGGTTTCAACTGTTGAGGCGCGGCACGTCGAGTCATCGTGAGGCAGGAATGGTGCGTCATGGAGAGGAAAGGTCGATCTTCACAAGTCCCGGTGTGGCGTCGGCGAGGTATGGCAGGCTTGGCGTGGTCTAGCCTACGCGAGTCGAGGCGTGGCGAGGCCCGTTCTTTATGCGGTTAGGCAGGCGTGGTTCTTCTTGAATTGGCCGTACGAGATACGGTGCGGCGAGGCGTGATATGGCGAGGCCGGGCAGGCGTGGTCACGTACGATCAGCCCCGGTGGTGTGACGTGCGGTTTGTACAGGCTCGGCAGGCGAGGAATGTTGAGGCGGCGTTTGCGACGACAGTTTCTTTGCGTGGCAGGCTTAGTCTTGGACATGGCGGCGCGTGGCTCTACGGTGCACGTTGGTCATCGGCATGGCAGGCATTGCGGGGTTCTGGAGGGGCGGCGCACGGCGGTTCTCGTTGTAGGCATGGCAGGCATGGTCAGGAAGGGTACGGTCTGGCGTTACATGGTTAGGTCCGGCAGGCGAGGACTGTTAAGGCCGCGTTTGCAGTTGATAGGTTAGGCTTGGCAGGCATGACTCGGCGGTACATTACATGGTTAGGTCCGGCTCATTGTGGCACGTCTCGGCAGGCGTGGTCGATCCGCGCAAATCTCGTCTGGGTAGACTGTGATCAGGCGGTGCGGTGCATGGCAGGCATGGTTTGCCTTGGCCCGGCGTAACGCGACAAGACGTAAAGTGGCAGGTTTGGCGCGGTCGGCCGTTTTGGGTTCGGTCGGCGCGTAAGTTTGCGGCAAGGTAATCAATCAAATCGATCGAAGTATATCGGCATGGCGCACGTTGTATCGCGTGCGCCATAGCGATGCACTATCGCATCACACCACAGGAAAAGGATTTACGTGAATGGCTAAGAAAGGTGTTGAACAGGCGCTCGATATTCAGGAGTTGAAGCGCGACAGCGTCAAGCTTCATATCGTCGGCACGACGCCGATGCTCATGCATCGATTTTCGAAAAAGGCGCAGCGCGAATTGTTGTTTCCGTCTGGTCGCAAGAACGCCGCCGAGAAAGCCGAGTCGCTGAAGCATGATCCGCTCAACGAGTTTCGCGAAGCGGTGTACCTCAACCGGGACTCCTCGCGCCCGGCTGCGGTTCACATCCCCAGCAACGCATTCTCGACCGCCATGGCGTCGGCGGCGCTGGATATTCCCGGCGCAACAAAGGCGCAAATCATGCGGCTGGTTTCGGTCGATACGATGCAGATCGATCTTTTCGGAATTCCGAAAATGGCCATGCACATGGTTCGCTCGTCTGACATGAACCGTACGCCTGACGTGCGTACGCGTCCGTGCTTCGAAGAATGGGCGTGTGAAGTCGAGATCGGTTTCGTGACCACGATGCTGAAGCCTGCACAAATCGCCAATCTCGTTGCGGCGGCCGGGATGATCGTCGGCATCGGCGACTGGCGACCACAGAAGGGCGGCCTGTTCGGAAAATTCCGTATCGCCAATGCGGGAGACGCCGACTACAACCGCATCGTGAAGAACTGCGGAGCCAAGGCGCAACGTGCGGCGATCGACTCGCCGGAATACTTCGACGCGGAGACCGAAGAACTTTACACGTGGTTCACCAAGGAAGCGCAACGTCGCGAGAAAAACGTGCCGTCGCATCTTCCGCACCGGCTGGAAGATTCCGGCGACGTGGTCGAAGGCTCCGGGCGCAAGACGCGTGCGAGCAAGAAAGCCGTTGTCGCTGCGAAGGCCAACGGCAAGTCTCGCCGCAACGGTGCCCGCGCCGACTGATCGTATCAACCTCAAACTTTAATGGAGTGAGCATTGAGTACCCGTGAAGAGCGGCTGGCTGCCGCTATCGCGGCGTGTGAGGACGACTTGGGGGCTGTGACCCCCGAGTCTGTTCTTGCGGCTGCGCAAGACCCGAAACATCCGTCTTACGACGTTCTTCAGGAAGACGGAAATTTCGATTGGGATGACAAGTCGGCGGCGTATACCGCACGACTGGATCACGCCCGCAAATTGATTCGTGAAGTTCGTTTCGTCGTCTACGAAGGACAGCAGACAACATTCTCTGTGAAAGCCTACGTGCGAGATGGAATCGAGAAACCGGCCAAGTATCGACCGATTCGCGATCTCGAAAAAGATGTTGAATTCGCCAAGCGTGCCTTGCTTGACGGATTGCTGCGGATCGAGAACGCGGTCAACTCCATGGCCAGTGTCAGTCTCGTAGCGAAACAGAAAACATTCACCGATCAGTTTCGCCAAATGGCGCGCATGGTTGAACGCATGCGTGGAGACGTCGCCAGTTTGACGCCGCCACCGAGAAGCCAATCGACGTCGCGCAAATCGTCCACCAAGAAAAAGAAAGGAAAGGCAGGCAAGGCGAGCCCCGGTCATTCATCCATGGGCTTGTGAAGTCAGAAGCTTGGCAGGCGGGGTTCTGGCATGGTGGATTCCGCATGATCGAGGCAAGGCTAGGCGGCGCTCGGCAGGAATGGCCCGGATCGGCAAGGTAAGTCATGTCCGGCTCCGGTGGGGCGCGGTCTTGGCAGGAATGGAATGGTTCCTGATGGCATGGCGAGTCGAGTCATGAAACGGCAACACGGGGCAGGTTTGGCGAGACCTGATCATATATGTCGTGTTGAGGCGAGGCGCGGCTATGACAGGCAGGCAAGGCGCGGGGGGTGAGTCGGGTCATGCTGTGGATAGGCAGGCTTGGTTGCGCGGACAGTGGCTTCGTCAGGTAATTTATGGCGAGCCCACGTTGGGCAGGAGTTCATCGGCGTGGGCACGTACGCGTGCCCACTGCGATGCACTTTTCAAAAATGGCATCTTCGAAAATCAAATCACAGGAAGTAAAGGGCAACACATGTCTAACGAAATGAATCCAGTACAGCGTTTGAACCGCGATCTGGCCAACGCGTCTATCACGCTGTCTGACGACGAAGCGCGCTTCCTCGTGGACTCCTACTACCAGATGCAGGACGCGCGTATTCGTGCGGACGGTCAAATCCGTTCGATCGAGAAGGGCGCGAAGGCGGCGGCAAAAGAACCGGAGCCACATCTTGTTCTGACGTGGCTATCAGAACAGAACCGCACGCTGGAAAACCAAGTCAAGCGGGCGCTGGAGAAATACGTCGCTGGCCATGTGTGCGGTCCGTGGCTGGAATCGATCCACGGTATCGGTCCGGTTATCAGCGCTGGCTTGCTGGCGCATATCGACATCAACAAGGCTCCGACTGTCGGCCACATCTGGCGCTTCGCTGGCCTTGACCCGACCGTGAAGTGGGAGAAGAAAACCAAGCGCCCGTGGAACGCCGACCTGAAGGTGCTGTGCTGGAAGGCTGGCGAGTCGTTCGTGAAGTTTCACAACGACGAAAAATGTTTTTACGGCCACATCTGGAAGAAACAGAAGGCCATCTATATCGAGCGCAACGAGAACGGCGACTACATGGCGAGGGCTCAGCAAATTCTTTCGGAGAAGAATTTCAACAAGAGCACTGATGCCTACGGTCACTACAGCGAAGGCCGTCTGCCGCCAGCGCACATTCACGCTATGGCGCGTCGCTACGCCGTGAAACTTTTCCTGTCGCATCTTCACCACGAGATGTACGACAAGATTCTCGGCAAGCAACCGCCGTTGCCCTACCCAATTGCCCATCTCGGGCATGCCCACTTCATCGCGCCGCCGCAACCGTCGGCGTGACGAAGACTAGCCATCGTCTTTGAGGCCAACCGGCCCAAGTTGACCGAGCGAGACTCAGTTTTAGAGTGATCCAGAATCAGTGATCGAGACAATCAGCAAAAGTGAACCATTTTGTCAGATCGAGACTTCGCAGCCGACAGCAACATGATGTCCAATCGAGTCAAGCCGATTGAGCGAACCATTTACCCACGAACGTCAAGAAAGGAAATTGAAATTGGGTTACTACATCAACCCGCCAGACATGAGCAAAGAAGAGTGGCTGGCCAAGAACGGGATTGAGTGCGCACCTGAAACTGCCAAAGCGCATTCGATGAAGGGTTCGACAATACGTGTTGTGTGTCTTGTCGATAACTTCGAATTCACCGCTGCGGCTATCGCCTACACGGATGAAGAACGTGATCATTTCTTTTATCCGGATCGATCGGGATTTCAGCGACCACGCAAGTGGTATCTGGTCGAAGTCGAAAAGCTGAAACCGTATTTACGTTGAGTGTATCGACGGGGCGGTGACGTGTTCACCGCCCAACGATGCTCTCGCATCACCGGGCACCGAGGAACGGTGCAAACTTGAGATAACAGTCTCACAGGAGAATAACGCGACTATGAATTACAATGCCCCGCCCAAAGTGACCCCGAAGAAAATGCCCGCTAAGCATCTCGACAACGACGGTGAAATCGACTGGTCGTCGATCGACACTCAGATCGAGTTCGACGGCACAAAGATCGTACTGCCCGGTGATCCCGGCCAAATGGATTACGATGACGCGATCGAGACGATCGCGCGCATTCGTGACTCTGAAAATCAGGTGTACGACGTCAACGAACTCGTTGCCGGTGCGCCGTGGGACGCCCTCGTGGCGCTCACGCGTGCCATGCAATCGATCTACGGTGTCGTGATCGCCCAGAGCATCCAGACGTTCTTCGGCGAGATCAAGCCAGACCTGATCACGATCCATACCGGCGTTCGTGATTCGGACCGCATTCAAGTTGCGGCTGGCCAGATGAAGTTGCCGAACATCGAAGTCCCGGTGTTCGTCAAGATGTTCAACGAAGGCGCTCGCATCTTCGGATCGGTGAAGCGCAAGGATCGCAAGATTCTCGTGGACATCGCCAACCTCGCTCGTGCACTGATGCAGCGGGATTCAGTCTACAAGGGCAAGGCGATCCGCCTGAAGGTGGATGACGACGGCGATCTCGGTCTCGACAACCAGCCGGAGTTCATCGATCTCACGCGGGTGTCGGAATCGGACATGATCCACACGGCCGAAACCCAGTTGCTGATCGAGACCAACATCTTCGCTCCGCTCAAGAACACGGAAGCGTGCCGCAAGCATCGCATTCCGCTGAAGCGCGGCGTGTTACTGGAGGGCAAGTACGGCACTGGCAAGTCGCTCACTGCGCGTGTCACGGCACGTGTGGCCAATGACTACGGATGGACTTTCATCATGCTCGACCGGGCGCAAGGTCTGAAGTCGGCGATCGAATTCGCGCGGACCTACCAGCCGTGCGTGATCTTCGCCGAAGATATCGACCGGGCGGCCGATCGCGAAGACGAAGACGTGAATGATCTCGTCAATCTTCTGGACGGCATGATCTCCAAGGATATGGAGATGATGGTCGTCTTGACGACGAACTTCATCGAAGAGATCGACGTGGCCTTGCTGCGGCCGGGCCGGTTCGACGCCGTCATTCGTATTCAGCCCCCGGACGCAGAGACGGCCAATCGTCTGATCCGCGCCTACGCCCGTGACCTTCTCCCGGAAGACATCAATCTTTCGGAAGTCGGCAAGAACATCGATGGCCAAATCCCGGCCACCATCCGGGAAGTGGTGGAGCGCGCCAAACTCGGCATGCTGACGGCGTCGCGTTCGCAACTGACGTTGAATGATTTGCTGGCGTCGGCTATCGGCATGCGCCAGCATCTCGAATTGCTCAACCGCGATCTTGAAGAAGAGACCGTGGAAGAGCGGTTCTGCGGCGCGTTGCGCGAGATGATGAAGAGTGCCTTCAATGGCGACTTCGAAGACGGTGACACGAGCGAGCAACTGGAGAATTTCGTGAACTTCGCCAGTCAACAGTTCAACAAACTGCATCGTGGCATCGATCACGCTGGCATGATGGCTCAAGCCAGTGCGGGTGCAGCAACGGAGGCTTCCGCAAAGACCAGCAAATTGCTGGAAGTGTTCGTGCCCCCGGTCAACATCGGCGTGCCGGTCCCGCCCAAGAAGCGGGCATAACCTACAACAACGAATCTGGCGGGGAGCAATCCCCGCCAGCTTTCAACCATATCAGTTGACGGAATCGAATTCGTCGGAGTGAGACGAGACCCCGAAGAGAACCAAGAGGTTTGATCGAGACAATTTCCCTGAGAGAACCATTACATTGGATCGAGACCGAACCTGTGAGAGAACCCTTAACCTAGATCGAGACAATCTACGGACAGAACCTTTGGGGATGATCGAGACCACGCCCTGAAGAGAACCTTGAACGTTGATCGAGACATATTTTCCGACAGCAACACATATGTTGATCGAGACGTGTAGGTGATCGAAACATTTCGTTGATCGAGACAATTGTTTTGAGCGAACCATACCCTGATGATCGAGGCATACGTTTGGAGCGATCCATTTTCCTTGATCGAGACAAGTCCAAGAACTAGCACCATAGCTGGATGATCGACCCAGCATCACAAGCGAACCAAACTAATGAGGGAAGACTTCTGACACGAGAGGGCCAACGTGCTTGATCGAGACATGCAACGAGAGAGAACCATAATATCTGATCGAACCTGAAGAGTAGGGAGAGCACCATGTTATCTGAGTGAGACTAGATCAGCGAGAGAACCACAGTTATCGATCGAGACTGAAGACGTCGATAGCACCCTGATCATAGATCGAACCACGACCCTGTGAGCGAACCAATTAAAGCGAGCGAGACCACAATCTAGAGACTACCAAAACACATGATCGAGACCAGTGCCCTTCAGAGTACCAGAATGCGGGATCGAGCCTTATCAGCAGAGCCCAACCGGGCCAAAGTATTCCGAGCGAGTTCATCTCAATAGGCGAAGTGCGAGACCCGACAAGCAAGTGAACCTTCAAAGATGATCGAGACAGCAACTTTGAGAGAACCAAATTAAGGGATCGAGACTAACCCTTCGACAGAAACCTGATAGCTGATCGATCCAGACAGCGAAGACGGCAACATTAAATAAGAGCGAATCAAACCGCATTCAGGAGCGAACCATGCAGTGGGAATGAGGACATTGTTCCAGAGAGACCCATCAAGTATGATCGAGACACGTCTTGTGAGAGAACCAAACGTATGAATCGAGTCCGATTGCAAGAGCGTGCCATTGCTATCGAGCGAGTCAAACCCTTACCTACGAACGAGACCTGATTCGAAGCGAACCAATACAAAGGATCGAGGCAATTCCATCGATAGCAACATTAAGATGACGATCGAGACCCTAGCAGTGAGCGAACCATCACAAAGGATCGAGACCTATAGACCGAAAGAACCATTTAGCTTGATCGAGGCAACTTGCGGTGAGCACCAAACGAAATGATCGAGACTATTGGAAGAGAGCGTACCATACTTGCAGATCGAGACGATGAAGTTGAGAGAACCGGCACGGAGGATCGAGACATATTCACTGATTGAAACAGTACATGCGATCGAGACATCTTAGATAAGAGAACCATTCCGCTGGATCGAACCGTTTTGGCGAAGTGATCCACATCCGACGAGTGAGGGCCACGGGGCAACCGTGGCCCTTTTCTTTTCACCAACACAGGAGGGGACTAATGATTTACGCGTTGCTTCTTTGTCATCTGGCGTCGGGCAATTGCTCGCACTTCGAAGGCCCGATGCCTACGATCTACAATTCATTGGCGGAATGTGAACTGTATGCCGGGCTTCATAATCGTGGGCTCGACATGTCGATCCGCAAGGCAGTGTGTTTCGAAAAACCCGGCTGGCGTCCGGCACGATAAAACGTCAATTCAAATCACAGGAGAGTAAAATGAGACAATCAGTAATCGATGCAGTCGTCGAATTCATGACTGGCGTTTTGATGGCAATAGCGTTCTTTCTCATGCTCGCTATTTACGGTGCAGTATCGGCCAAGGCGCAAGACGTCAGTCCTTCGAAGACCATTCAAACTTTGGTCAATGACGTGGCCGTAGGGTGTGCACTGGCGAGAGACTCGAACGATCCTCATTGCAAAAGGGCTATGGCTCTTCGTCAGCATCCGTTAACTCCGGACGAACTCATGTGCATTCACAAATTCGCCAATGCGGCGAGACGCGAAGCGTATGACGCCGCAAAATATTCAGTGGACGTCATATTCATGGGTGCCGCTCTCAGCGGAAAATGCGCAGTTCGATAATCGGGAGATCAACATGCCTATCATCGAATGGACTCTGATCGCGATCGTGTACAGCCTTGGCCCGTATCCGGTCGCGATCAAATCATATCCGTCACCTGATCAGTGCTATCGCGCCGCGCACTTGATCAAACAGAATGGCGCAGGACGCGGCGAGTGCATCGAAGTCACCTTGCCCATGATGGTGAAGTGATGAATGCGTGGCTTGTCTATTGGTTCTTCGGATGCGTGATTGTCGGTGTAGCCTTCGGCAACATGCAATCCGAATGCGCAACCAATCCAGCTTTGAAAATCGCCGATGATCCGGTCAAGTTTGCGGCGTTCATTGCGACATGGCCGGTTGCGATCGGCTACGTATTCACAGCCCCTAAAACTGAAAAGAAAGAATGCAAACCATGAGGCACATTCGCGCTATCCTGATCGATCCGTTCGCGTGCACCGTCACCGAGCTATACGTGGATGGTGATAACCTCGCCGTCATTCATGATCTGATGTCGCACGAGACGCAGCGTGTGATGGAGATCGAGGCCGTCAAATCGACGACGTTGCCACCGGGAGAGTTCGTCTATGTGGACAAGAACCGAGACACTATCAAGAAGCCGGAGCGCTTCTTTATGTATCCCGGTTGCTTGCAGCCGTACGCGGGCAAAGGTCTCGTCATGACCGGGAGCAAGATCGGCTTTCTGGCTTCGATCGTCGATCTCGTTTACGTCGAGACCGCGACGTTCTTTCTGGAGAAAGTCAACGAAGGCTATGTGGCCACAGTCGATCCATGGAAGCCGGAGTCAACTTCGTCAGTGACGATATACCCATCGTCTCGCACTGAAATGCTCGACAACAACACCATGAAAATCAACATCTCCGACGAACCGGAGAAAACCAATGACGGATGAAGATCGAATCGAATTGATCGCTGTGCGCTTGTTTGAACGGGACTTTCGAGAAGTCGGCATACCGCGACCGTTCGCGGAAATCAGTCACCCGGCGAAGCTTCGCTATCGGGCGCACGCGATCGACTTTCTGAATTTCATGTTCAAAAACCTAGACATCATTCGCAAGGAAAAACCATGACCGAACGTCTGAATTTCAAATGGGGAACGCTCAAGGGTTGGTCGGGGCTCTCTGAAAAAAGCGTCGCGATCGGAGGAAAACTCAAGCTGAGTTATTCAGCCATGGCACAAGATCGCAACGACGACCACAAGGCAGTTCTGTGCGAACTGATCGATTCTGTCGCCGGGAGCGGCGGCGTACTCAAGAATGATTGGACCGGCGAAATCATGACCGCCGACGAAGCCAAGAAATACGTGATGGAGTACATGTCATGAGCGCGGAGATCACCCCGACAGCGACGCAGTTGCTTGAAGAGGCGTTCTTCTTGAACTGGCTGCAACAGCAAGGGTACTTCAACCTGAAGCCGCTCACCGCCCGGCCGGGATGGTGGGGCGGGTGCTTCCAGTTCATGTTTACGCACGCCATCATCGCTGGCCGTATGGGCGACACCACGGGCTATTCCGATCGATGGTGCTACCACGACAGGGCCAGCGCCGTGACCGCCCTAGAGGCTTGGGACGGGCAGGGAGAACCTACCGGCTGGCACCGGCATCCCGGCTCCGGTAGGCGGATAGACCGCGAAACCGGAGAGGAATATATCTCTCCCTAGTTGACTATTACGCTCCAAGAGGCGTAAAACTCTCGCCACTCGGCGGCAACGTCGCTGCCGAAATGGCTACTATCGGAGGATTTTCGCCTATGTCTGTGATGACTTTTACCAGTGACGACCCGGCGCTTAGCGTCGCAATCGCCCGGACGATCGAGAGGTTCTACGCCCCGGCGACCGCCGCCAAACCCCCTTCAGAAGCCCCAGCGGAGCCCAGCGGCGGGTTCTTTTTGGCCGAGTGCAAAGCCGCCCGTGGCGGCAAAAAGCGCGTGGTAACGATCCCGGTGGGCACCGTGCTCCGGCATACCTACAAAGGCCAGACCCTCACCGCCAAGGTGACGAGCCGGACCACGGTCGAGTTCGCTGGCGTCGAATATTCGAACCTGACACGAGCGGCGTTCGAGGCGGCCAAGACGATCAATCCGGACGCGACGCGGCCGAACGGTTGTTATTGGTGGGCGCGCGAGACCGCGCCCGGCGTCTGGACAACGCTCTATCGAACCTGATCCGCTCTTTTCACGCGTTTGCTAGTGTAAGACTTGCCCCGGCTTCGGCCGGGGCTTTTTTTTTGTCTTGGCGGAAGGTGAAAGAATCGAACTCTCACGGCTAAGCCGGGCGCGGTTTTCGGGACCGTTTGTGCACCATGCACGCCACCTTCCTGATCTTGGCGGAAGGGGCGAGGATCGAACTCGCGGAGCCCAAAGGCCCACGGCTTAGCAAGCCGCTACATTGCCACTCTGTCACCCTTCCAAAATTTTGAATCGACTACTTGATGACATCGTTTCTCTCACATGTGTGTGGTGGCCCACCCCGGATTCGAACCGGGATCGCACAGCATCTAAAACTGCCGTCTCTACCAATTGGACTAGCGGGCCGTGCGCGCGGTCCGATTCGAACGGACACTGATCAGTGTTTGAAGCTGATGCCTCTACCAGTTGGGCTACGAGCGCGATTTGAAAGCTTGGTGTGCGGGGACGGATTCGAACCGTCTTGTTACCTCGTAAGGACTGGTTTTACAGACCAGCGCAACACCGCCATCGTTGCCGCCCGCACATACCGGGCTAACAGCGGGCAGCATCAATACGAGGGCAAGCTACTGAGTCGCAGTCGTGATGATAAGGGGATGGTCAGGGCGGCTGGATTCGAACCAGCGGTCTCCGCATTCCAAGTGCGGCGGGGACGGCCAGACTCCCCCACGCCCTGAGTCGGGCGCGGGTTTGGATTGGAGTTCTGGTTGCGAGTATTCATAGGCGCGTTTGATAATTTGATTCGTTGAAGACGTCAATCGTTGAAGACGTCAATCGTTGAAGACGTCAATCGTTGTTTGTGATCCGACGTCCGTCAATAACCCATTGCGGAAGATGTTCGATTTTCTTTTCGACTTCGTGCGAAGAGAACCAAGCCAGCGCCGATCGCAAGACTTTGAAACCTTCGGTCATCCGTTCTTTGTCTTCGCGATCTTTGTAGTCCAACATTTTCCTCTCCTTGTGAACTGGTACCGTCAATCAGATTCGAACTGATACTTCCGGGTCCACAACCCAGCGGTCTAACCGTTGGCCCTATGACGGCATCTGGCAGGCGTGCCCGGAGTCGAACCGAGGCGTGCGGTTTTGGAGACCGCCATGCTACCGTAACATCTCACGCCTTCAAAATATTCATTTCAGTTCAAATTTCCCACCATCGAAAGTGAAACGATACGTTTCTCCAGCGATCAATTCTCCGGGCTTCACCGGTTCATTTATACGACTACAGAGTAGAGGTTGCATTTCTTTTCCATCGTAAATCAGTATGGATATCGGACCATCGTTGCCGCCGCTGGCAGTCCACACGATTTCTCCGGCTTCAAATTTCATCTCCGGTTTGATGATCTTCAGCGGCGCGGGAAGCTTCATCAGGCTTTCCGCGCGTACGATCGCCGGAGCCGCGAGCAACGAGGCCAAGCCGATCAACAGTGAACGTCGCTGGATCATCAGTAAGCTCCCCTTCGATATGACCGGCCGGGACCGGGCTTGAACGCTGGCACGTGTCGTTTGTTCTTCGGCACCCGTCGCTGTTCTTTCAGCCAACGAGGAATTTCGTAACGCGGTACTTCTAAAACTTCTCGTGTCGGTACTGTGAAAGCGTAAGTAAATCCCGGCCGTAGATCACTGATCGTTATCGCTGTCGTGTCGTCAACTACTCTGACGATCGCTTCGTGAACGATGACTCCATTGACGCTATACGTCACTACACAGATCGATCGAGAATGCGGCGCGGTCGCGTCGTAATCAGGAACCACGAAGCGTCTCCAGAAATCGCAGCATCCAGAGTGGATCATCAACCGGGATCAATCGCGTGTAGCTCTCACTAACGCGATCGACGCGGAAGGTCACGCCGCCGAAGACGACGGTTGCGTGTGGTGATCCGGCTCGGTCCGCTTGTGCGAGTTGGCCAGACGTTCCTTGATCAGTTCGATATCGATCGGACGAAAGTGCTTGCTCTTCCACGCGTCCACTCCAACATCGCAGCTTTGCGAATCACCCGGCAAGTTACCATGGCTGTGCCCGTACAAATGAACCGAGCCATGGTGTGAATTCCGCCAGACGCGCATTCCGTAGTGACACATTACGATCGGCGTGCCGCACGGCAACGTCAGATATGCGACATCCGAAACCGAGAGCCAGCCGCCCGGTTGGCCGACCGCCTTCTTGACCCGGTTCGAGTGATCGTGATTCCCCCGCACCAAATGCTTGTTACCGTTGAGCCGACTGAGATACGGCATGTGATCAGCGAACGCGAAATCCCCCAGCATCCAAACCGTATCATTCTTGGCTACGTGTCGATTGTGGTTCGCGATCATCGATTCGTCCATCTCTTCAACGGACGCGAACGGACGATTAGCCAGTTCGATGATTCGTTTGTGTCCATAATGTTGGTCCGCAATGAACCACGTCTTGGGCTCTACCATTTTATTTCTTACTCCTGTGATTTGGCTCCGGGGGCCGGGTTCGAACCAGCGACATCCACGTTAACAGCGTGTTGCTCTACCTTCTGAGCTACCCCGGAAAATTCATTTGCCGCCTTGGCTATCGCGTTGACTTGCGCAATCGCTTTTCGGCATTTCGTCACCATCTCTTCGTGACCGCGCTCGGCTTCCGCCCAAGTACAATATCGATCCGTCTCTTCATCCAATGGACCGCCGAACGCCATGGTCTCAAACAAAACCGGTTCACCTGTTCGATTGTAGTTATAATCAAGCCCGAGAAAAACGGTACTCACCCAACAATGTTCGCCATCGATTTCAGTCTCGGCAACTCTACGATTCTCGATTGGCTGATTGATAAACATTGACCACGTCCACCGCGACAGGTGTCTTGTCCACGAGGATGTAATACATCGGCCAATCGTAAGACATCAATTGAAGCCTTTGCTCTCGTAGTCACGCAGGGTGACGAGACACTTCAACGCTACGGCGGCGGGACCGGGAACGTGGTTCGAATACATCCAGCGGCGAACCGTAGTCACGTCTATGTCGAGGCTGGCCGCCATCTCTGACTGCCAGCCTCGTTTGCCATAGAGAAGCTGGCCGATCTTGGCCAACTCTTTGGCGTTCACCGTCGTTACTCCGACTCGCGCTCGTACTCGTGGATATAGCGCAAGACGCCCTCGCTGAAACCGTCGATATGATTCCAGCCGTTTCGATAACCAACGCCGTTCTGATTGGAAGCGACGTTGATCATGTACGCGTGCTTGGCAACCGGAGGCGGGACCGGATCATGCGACTGCTCGTCAGTGATGACAATCAATCGATCATGCTCGATTCCGTTGACCGTTCGAACCGCTGCACCGAGGTACGTACCTCCATGCGGCTGCGAACGAACGATCGCATCGATTCCCGCCATGCCACGACGCGGCGGGACTTCCACGATCTCGTAAGAGAACGTGAACAGCTTCAACTCTTCCGCCATCACGATCGCGCCGAGAGCCGCCGCTGCATCCATCCGCGTGAGATCGGACTTTGCAGACAACTTGTAGCTCATGGACTGCGACACATCGATCAAGACAATCGTCTTGCCCGACAACGGCGGCAGTTCGGAAATCGCTTCGCACAACGCTTCGTCAAGCGCGGGCTCCAGTGAAGGAACCGCACGAGCCGCCGCGACGTAGCGGAACGGTAGCACCCGCTGAGCGCCGTTCTGGCGCGCAATGATCGCCTTCCGAATCAACTTGGAATCAACCCCGGCCTTATCCATGTTGCGAAGATTCCGCAGCAAGGCGAGATAGCCGAGGTTGCCTTCGTTGATCAGACGCGTGAACGTCTCCCGCTTGTCGGCTCCACCGGACAACGCGACTTCCCACGTATCCGGCGTCTCCAACTGGCGATTCTTGGCCTTGCGCCACAAAACCGTCTGTTCCTCCGAGATCGGCTTCGGGCGCACGATACGCAAGACGTCGCGCAACTTCACGCCGTCATCGCGATCGTACTTGGCCAACTGGTATTCGTCGAACTTGACGAGCGCACGAGCGAGACCGAGACGCATCTGGCGCGGAACGGAAGTCTTGCCGCCGTTCTTCGCCCAGTAAACCGTCAATAGCTCGCCCATCTCGTCAGCACGAGAAACCACGCGGGCAATGGTGTCAGCCAGAACCGCCTTGCCGTTCTCGGACTCAGCCAGACAGGCCAAGAGCAAGAGCGGGACATGGCGAAGGTTGAACACCTTGCGCGCTTCGATCGCCAACGCAGCGACGTCCGTCGCCTTGCACTTGCGCGCGGTCTCCACGATACGATCGGCGATCTTCTGCCCATCCTCGTAGAACTCGCGCTCCCACAGGAAGCACGACAGCACGGACCGGCGTAGCTGGTCGATCGGCTTCACCGGAACGGCCGGGGCTCCCTCGTGCGTCCGGAGAGAGTTCTTCTGAGCAACATTCAAACGTGCCATATCGGCCTCCTGTGAAGAGTTCAAACAACGTCTGCCAATGTCGATTGTTGCTTGCCGGATTCGTCTTGGTAGCGGGAGCGGGATTTGAACCCGCAACCTCGTGGTTATGAGCCACGCGAGCTAACCGGGTTGCTCCACCCCGCATCAAGACGATCTTCGATCTAACAGAACCGTAGCAAGTAGCGAGGACGGGATATGCCCACTGAAGGGCGCTCTATGTGCAAGAAGTATCCGTCTTCTATCAGCATACGGTCCGGTTAGATCGAATCGAAAGGTGAAATGCAGCAAGCGGCGAAAACGGTTTGTGGTATCGAAACCACCGGACCGGGCATACCCGGACTTTCAACCAAGAAGTAGCCGTTCTCAATCAGCATGCATTTCACTTTTCGAAACCTCTCTAGTGGAATTCAGCAAGAGACGAATGCGGACTTTTTACGTGCTCTACCAACTGAGCTACACCGAGTTGCCCCGATGATTGGACTCGAACCAACGACCACGTCATTACCAATGAGAAGTAACCGCGTTCTACAGCATGAACTCCATTAGAAAGGTTGCCCGGCAAGCAACGGATTCGGTTTCACCGTTTTCAAAGAAGTAACCGAACCCTTCAGCACGGGCGACGGTTGAAATAATGCGTATTGCATTTATTGTCAACGGCTGTTTTCAAAACCTCGGATAAAAGCATGGCGCGGGTTCGAATATGTAAAACTTGCGGGAAATCACCGCCTCTCGGCGGTTTCCTGAATTACTGTCAAGGGAAGTGTTGGCGAGACCAACATCTAGCTAAAAATAGAGCCCGCCAAACCTATGGGCTCAAAGTCCCATACAATCCTCGTTTGACTAAAACTGAAAAAAGAAAACGACAAATAGCTAGAACTTTAACTGCCAAAGCGATTAGAGACGGCACGTTAGTTCCAAAACGATGCGAAAGATGTGGCACCTTTAAAAATATCGAGGCCCATCATGAAGACTATTCCAAGCCTTTAGAAGTTCGTTGGTTTTGTAGACGAGACCATGCACGACGGCACAATGAATTAAGAGCCCAGAAGTTTTTCGCTTCAGAGATCAAGACAAAATAAAAAGGCCCTCGCGCACCCGATGTTCTGAGGGTCCGATGCGCGAGGGCCAGCCTGTAGGCGACCTATACCGGTTCGTTAAAACGCTGCGATCATCCTATGCATGGGTAACGATTCACACTCTTGGATTATGCCCGACTGCAACGTCCTACAAGCCTACTTCGTTCAACCGTTGGTCTCGGTCCCGTCGCCAGTCGGCGAGGGCTCGGGCGTCGGAGACGAGTCGGTCGGCGTCGGGGTTTCGGTCTCGTTTCCCGGTGCGGGCTCCGGCAAAGTTTCCGCGACCTGAGTCAGTTGTGCATCCAGATCAGCCGCCTTTTGTGCGGTGTCCTTCAGTGAAGTGCTCAACGCGTCGAAGCGTGCGGCGAGTTCGGGTGACAGTTCGCCAGCGGCAGACTGAGCCGCCGTCACCGCGTCCTTGAGTGAAGCGATCTCCGCAGCGTCGGCTTCTGCCTTCGCCTTGTACTGGCTCACGTCGGCCGTGATGCCTTCGATCGAAGTCTTGAGACCGCCGACTGCGGTTTCCATTTCCTGAAGTTTCTCTTGTGCAGTTGCCATTGAAGTCCTCATATCGTTCGCGAGCGATGCCACCATTGCTTTCAACTCTACTGCCCATGGTGGCGGCGTATCCATTGGGCTGTTCTGGAAAAAGATATTGTGTTGAACCGTGATGTCCATTCAGCACCCCTTGCAGATGTTCGGCGTTCGAGAATCCGCAGGCGGAAGCGGATCGAACTGTGACTCCCTAGAATCGCCGCCCAAGGGGAAAGTAGGCGCTTGGTGTACCGCCTAACACCGATGCGAGCCAAGCGACGATCGCAATCAAACACAGAAGTGCGACGATAATTTTACCCCATCGCAGGACTTCGCCGGAGAGCGTAATGCTGAAAAGATATTCCAGCAACCACACGATCACCCATGCGATGAAAAGAATGATCGCGATGTAGAGACAGAGATTCAGGAAGCTGAGAAGAATTGCGAATAGCGATCCCATTGCATTGTCCTTTCAAAGTTTCAGTTCATTCGCCGCGCATGCTTCCCCGTCTTCTCTCATAAGCCAACGCAATGCATTAATTGATAGCCAAGCGCGGCCGTTATCCTCCCGTCCCGTGCCCCACGAGTTGAGAATGCGAACCGCGCCTACGCCGTGACGTTTCGATTTCTTGACGCGACTTGCGCCGATCAAAACGTAGGCGTGGCCGCCAGTGTCTTTTCCACCGATGTCATCGATGTAGCCCTCACTGTCGGCCATGAACATGCCTTCCGTCCACATCGTGCCGACAACAACCGGTCCCGTCGTCAACAGATGCTCGACAATGGTCTCGGTCGATCGCGCCCACCGATACTCACTGACGTAACCCATTTTCTTGAGCGCCTTGATCAGACCGCGCACCGACGATCCTTCGTAATTCTCTCCCCTGAATTCATCGTTCTTCTGCGCTTCTTTGTAGAGCGCTTCCGGCGTGAACACTGGAACGTTCTTGATCGGGAAAGCCCGCAGCCATTGATATCCGGAATAATCAACGCATTGTGGCGTGTCGCCCTGATCGAGAGCATCCGGGACTTTCCAATACTGAGCGGTCTTCTTCGTCGGCTTTCGCGCGAGCAGATAATTGTTATCGCGAACATCCGTCACCGATCGGCGACGTCCCATTGCTGCGAGTTCACTCATTCTTCGATCCCTCCATAGGCACCGTTGGCATAAGGCCATTCCGGGATGTCCACTGAGCGACCGGCGAACTCGTGAGGGCTATCGGCGCAATATTGAATCTTCCCATCGGTGATGAAGTAATGACAAAGCGTTCGACGCTGCCCTTCCGGCAACGGATTGTTATCTTCGTCGTATGTCGTGAAGCAAAGGATCGACGGGGTGAATGTTGGTCGATTGTAGTTGCCGTTGAAGAGCCAGAGGGGGCCGGTTGGGCCTTTTATTCGAATGCCGTGCGCCTGATCGCAAGCCGGACACCAATGCATGATCGATTGAAATCCACTTACTTCCGTCGTGCGCCGCAACTTCATTTACTTGTCCTGTTGTACCCGGAAGATGATCTCCGGAGTTTTGAAGCATAATGGGGTGAGACGTTGCAGGAGATTGCATTGGGCACAAACTTCGGCGCTGTAACCGACAACAGCCGGAAGGTTTGGCGGGAGTTCAAATGATCGAGGAAGACGTTTATCGCCTACCCGGATCGATCGTGACTTTGGCGTGGTATCGAGTGTGGTGACGACTTGCCCGGTTTCCATGTTGCGGAAGATACGTTGAACTGATCCGGGGCACTCTCTGCGAACTTTAGTTAGTGCCCAATCGACCGTGACCATCGCACCTTGCGGGGCCGGATTCGGAATCACGTGACTCTGTGCGGCGTCGTATGAATACGGCGGTTCATTATCGAGCGACATCACGGCAAACCACGATCCAAGTGCCGCGCATATCATCAACCATCCGAAAGGGAAGACTCTACGCGTGATCACTTTTGTGACTTCCACAGAAGGGATATCTTGTCCCATATCACGGACATGCCGACGAACGCTCCAAAGAGAGTGACTATGCTCCATCGAACCATCTTTCCAGCACGACGAAAGGCTCTGGCGTTTTCGATTGCATTTCCCAACTCATTGAGTTCTTCAGGCCGAAGCCTACGCAAAAATATCCAAGTCTCCTTGTCGCCTTGCATTAAGGCGGTTTTAGTTTCTTCGGGCAGATCAGAAATGAAATCTGCCGCTTCCAGAAGATTTGCACAACGCTGATCAGTGAGCGCCGTTAATACCGCCCACTGTGCTTGCGTGATCTCCGGAAATTTCAATTGCCCGGTCATGCGCGGTATTTACGACGTTGGGCCGGGTGCTTGGCATTGCTGCCGATACGTCAATTCGTTGGCGTACGTACGACGCTTCGGTCCTTCTTTCTTGATCCCGGCAACGGCTGCGCCGTCGCCTTTCTCTTGAATCACCGGATTGTAACGTTGGCAGTATCCGTCGATAGCAATCGGTTTCGGAAGAGACGAACAGCCAGCGACGACACTACTTAGGCTCAAGAGCAATAAGGCCCTTGTCAACGTCTTCAATCGGCATTGCATTGACCTTCTCCATGATCTTCTTGCCTTCATCCGTCTTCACGAGAATCTGTTTCGTGACTTCGGCAATCGCTGCGTCAAAGCCTGACGCCCTCAACTCGTCTTCTCGAAACTTATTGAGGAAGTAGTTCACGAGTTTCAAAAGTCCGAGAGCGAGTTGAAGGTATGTCAGCATGGTTACGGACCTGTCGCCGGTTCGATCTTGCCCGTGGCTGCGCTCACAGTCGGAACGTCAGCGCGTGCCGCCGTTGCAACTGGAACAGCTTTGGTGCCGTACTTGACGTAGAGACCCCACGCCATCGTACCAACCGACATGATGCCGCCGATCAATTGCGGAAGCGCATCGATCAGACCATTCACCTGATCCATCGTGACGTAGCCCTTGCCGACCAAGAAGCTACCGAGTGCGATCAGGATGTATCGAACAATCATCCAGACTTCGTCAGACATTTAGATCACCACCTTTCAAGACTCTTTCCCTGCCGCAACGGCGTTTGCCGTTACACCGATCTTCCGACCCGTTGTCGGGACCGGAATTCCCTTGGGCCAGCGAATGGCGAGCAACTGATTGGTGCCCACCTTGCCGCCTTTGCGTTTTGAAACGTTCACCATGTCGCTCTGGTTTCCACCGCGACAGTAGAAGTACCCATCCTTTTCGCTCTCGTAGAGCGTGACGTGTCCACCGCCTGTGCGGCTGTACACGAGGATTGCGCCGGGTGTCGGTTCACTAAGGGGCACACCGAACGTTGACCAGTTCTTCGCACCGAGTAGACCGGGCGGCGGTTGAACTGGCTTCACTGGATTGAGTCCTACAGCCGCGCCCATGGCGAGACCGCACCACGCGATGCTATCGAGTTTGTACCAATTGAGATCGCCCTTCAGCGATGGGTACGCCTTCTCAAGATCGCGCGCCCATTTGACGATCACCGGATTGTTGCCGCTTCCCGGCACTTCCTTGATGCCAGTCATTGCGCGCATCTGAGCGAGATGCGGTGCGACGTCCAGAACAGACGGAAGCGGAGGCGCGACAGGAAGGTCTTTCGCGCCGTTCAAAACTTCGTCGAGAACTTTCGCCGTGTTACGACCCACTTCACCATCAGCGCTGATGTAGTGGCGGGCTTGAAACATCGTGAGCGCGGTTTCCGTTGTCGCACCGAAACCACCGTCAACAACCAACTCCGCACCGTCGAGATTCAGCGTGCGTTGGAGTTGATGCACGATGCCGTTTTTGTCGCCGGGATTATCAGACATGCCACGTCGAAGAACGCGAAGATTTTCGCCGACGTACGTTGTGAAATTCATGGCCAGCCGCCTTCTAGGTTCACGCTGTCTTTGAGTTCGCCACTTAGTAGATTCGCCCCATTAAGGCGACCGCTAAGTGAGTTCGGTTTCGTCCAATATCGGGGGTTGAGCCGCCCGATCGGAAGCACGGGAGACGTGTTCATAAAATTCGCCGCCACGAGCCGAGCCGGGAGCCGGGCCGGGCCAAGGACCGGCGAGCTATTGGCGAGGGCTCCAGCAACCAGTGTGTAGCGTTCCCGGAAGTCCGGGGAACCGATCAGCGGGCTCGTATTGGCGAGGTTGAACGCCGCCATGACGCCGCCCGGTATCATCTGCACCGAGGGCAGTGTCGGGGCCGTATTCGTCAGCGCGGCGGGAACCAAAATGTGCCGCTGGCCGAACGCCGGAGCGCCGATCAATGGAGCGTTGTTCTCCAGCGCTGCGGGGCTCAGGGAGACGACTTGGATCAGGCCGGGCGCACCTAGCACCGGGGCCGAATTAACGAGCGGAGCCGCCCCCAGAACGTGCGTCTGGCCGATCGCGGCCGGACCTAGAACCGGGGCCGTGTTCGTCAGCGGGGCCGCCGCCATAACGCCGACAACGCCAAGGACGATGCCGGGGATTACAGGGCTGTCCGGGGTGAGCGGGACCGCCGTGAGGACGTGCCGCTGGCCGAGCGGCGGCGTGCCCAATGTCGGGGCCGTGTTCGTCAGGGAACCTGTCAGGGCATGAGCTTGCCGGATCGTGGCCGGGCCTAGAACCGGGGCCGTGTTCGTCAGGGAGGCCACCGGCAGGACTTTTCCAGCCTGTGCCGGACCTAGCACCGGGGCCGTATTGACGAGCGTAGCCGCCCCCAGAACGTGCCGCTGGCCGATCGTCGCCGTACCAAGGTCCGGGCTCGTGTTCGTGAGCGCGGCCGGGAGAAGCGCCCCCTGCCCAGTGAGAGACAGGGCAGGCAGGACCGGGGCCGTGTTCGTCAGGCCCGCGCTCGTGAGCACGTGCACCTGTCCGATCGTCGCCGGGCCAAGAACCGGGGCTGTATTCGTCAGCGGAGCCGCCGACATCGAACCACCGAGCGACAGACCCGGAAGAACCGGGCTCGTGTTCGTCAACGCCGCTGCGGTGAGTGCGTGCGCTTGACCGATTGTCGCCGGGCCAAGGACCGGGGCCGTGTTCGTGAGCGCCGCGCCAGCCGGGAGATTGTATCCGCCTTGTGCCGGACCAAGAACCGGCGCGGTGTTCGTCAATCCCGCCGACGTCAGAACGTGACGTTGGCCGATAATCGCCGGACCAAGAACTGGCGACGTGTTCGTGAGCGCTGAAGCAATGATGTCGCCTTGTCCGGCGATCGTCGGTGCACCGATAACCGGCGCGGTGTTCGTGAGAGTCGCCGCACCAAGAACGTGAATCTGGCCAAGCGTGACAGAAGCACCAAGGATCGGTGCGGTGTTCGTCAGATTCGCTGCGCTGAGATTGTAACGCATCGTCGCCGGGCCAAGGACCGGCGCGGTGTTCGTCAGCGCCGCAGCACTGAGAACCTTCGTAAGCAACGGGGCTCCGAGCGTCGGCGCAGTGTTCGTCAACGCCGCCGCCGACAACACCTTCGTGAGTGCCGGAGCCCCGAGCACGGGCGCGGTGTTCGTCAACGCCGCCGCACCGAGCACATGAATCTGTAGAAGCGTCGCCGGGCCAAGAACCGGCGCGGTGTTCGTCAACGGCGCGGCAACTAGTCCCCCGGTCAATTCAGCGAATACAGGCGCACCGAGGACCGGCGCGGTGTTCGTGAGCGCGCCCGCAACCATGGAATCAGCACGGAAACGGAAAGCCGCCGTAATCGAGACGTGAGCGCACGAAGCTGACGACGTCGCAGTGAAATTGCCTGTAGCGCCAGCGGTCGCGCGAATCGCGTCGCCAATCGCAAGACCCATATTGTTGCCGGTAGTCGTTCCAGCATCCGAACGTTCTTGCCACGTGCCTGCAATCGGGTTTGCAGTTTGTGCGGAGTTAGAACCTGACGACGTTGTCGGGTCTGTCGCTGCATCGAAAGCGGTGAACGTACCGTTACGACCGTTAACCAACATACGGACAAGCAACTCTTCATTGAGAGCCGTTGTCAGACCAGTGGTCGAGATCGATGTCGTAGATGTGCCGGTCGTCGTGCTTACTTGTGTGTCTTTTTCTGCAACACCATTGACCGGACGATAGACAATAAGTTGACCACGAGCGACACTTACTGTGCCGGGATGCGTGAAAGCAAAACTTGGATTGCTCGCGCCGCGAATGCACATCGCCATCGTGCCGGACGGAATCGCGCCGACAGCATTAGCCGTGGTATTGGTGCTGAGTTCGTCTTCGACCAGCGACCATTCGCCGGAAGGCAACGTTATAGCTGAAGCCGTGTTATTGCGCGAGCCGATGCAGGCGATAATCAAATCGCCGGGCAACAGCGTTTCAGAGATTCCCGTCGTGACAAGCGTGTGAGCATTCGTCGCGACTTCGACGACGTTGGAAACGCCGATGAAGCGCCAGAACGGAGCGCCTGCCGCTGTTTCCGGAGCCCCGAGAACCGGCGCGGTGTTCGTCAGTGCGGCGGCAGAAAGAGCATGCGGCAAAAACGCAGGACCGAGAACCGGCGCAGTGTTCGTCAATGCAGCGGCAGTAAGTGCATGTTTTTGTAGAAGCGTCGCTGGACCGAGAACCGGCGCAGTGTTTGTTAGACTTGCAGCGACTACACCGGTGTCTTCAATTGCAACGAATCCGGATGGTGCGGTGTAACTCCAATCTGTCGCATTCGGTTTAAGAGTCGCACTGTCACCGTTGCCGAGCGAAATAGCAGGAAAGTAAGGCCCGGCGTCAATACTGCTATAGTCAAGTCCGCCTGTGCCTGATGCCGGATTACCGGTGTTCGTATCACCAAACCAAGTTGAACCGTTCTTGGTTATCCAGAACAGTTCATTGTCAGCATCCCACGCAACACCTATCCGATCGCCGCTTGTCCAGCCGGGGGCCGATCCAACAGGCAATCCGCCTTTATCCCAAATCGTGGTATGCCGATAAGTCGCGAAGCCGTCGTTTTGGGTACCATCGCCCATCCACGTATCCAGCCCAGCGGACGCGTTGATGAGACCTAAACCTGTGGAATTGGTTGTGGCAGTGGTGAAGAGAATTTCCCAATACCATTTACCGGAAGACTTCGAAACGAGGCCACGAACATTGTTGTCTGTGTCGCTTGCACCCGTCGCAATTAAATCGTTACCGGAAAGCGTGATATCGGAAGACTTACCCGCGCTATCCCATTTCCATTTCGGAGTATAGATGCTGAGCGCAGGCGCACCGAGAACGGGCGCAGTGTTTGTCAGGTTTGCAGCGGTGAGATCATCAACCGTATCAGCCGGTGCACCGACTTCATCCCATGGCTCCCAACCGGAAGGGAGATTATCGGGACGCGTGTTGATGACGTGAACAACACCGTTATACACCGATGCCGCCATTGGCGCGTAACTGCGAGCGGCTATGGTGCCGCCGCCAGTACCCGCAGCCGGATCATGGCCGAACACGTTAGTGTCGTTGATTTGCACATAAACTTTTTCGGTGTCGAGATCGAGAAAGATTCGAACCGTCACGTCTACGCCGTTGGGAATGACGCCGTAGTCGTTTCCGAAATACATAAAATTATTATTGTCGCGAATGGCCCAGTAGCCGCCGCCGCCGAGACCACCTTGCCAATAGACAGAATAACCGTTTGGTGGGCCGGAGCCTGAATCATCAGCAAAGAAAGAAGCAGTGGAAGTGCCGAAGTTTGCACCGCCGTCTACGTCGTTTCCTGAATCTTCGTAATCGATGAAAAATTCGAAAACGTATTTTCCAGAACTTTTGAAACCGTTGGTTCTATTGCCTTGGAAAACGCTGGTTGAAATCGCTTTGATACCGCCGCCGCTGATATCGTAGTCGCCGTCTGCGCTGTCCCAGATCGTAGCGCCAGCGTCGAAGCCGCCCCAGCCAGCGGGGAGGCTGTCAGGCATTGAGTCGGCAGTAACGGCGACATTGCTCGCCAACATGACGTGCGGGAGATAGTCAGCAAGTCCGGTTATGGAGACGCCACCTGTGCCCGCAGCCGGATCACCACCGAAAAGATTCGACCCATTGTACGACATGTAAAACAAGTCGTTGTCGAGATCGAAGAACATGATGGCGGTGTCGGTTCCGTCACCATCCGACCCAGTCGAAGAATCTACCGTGCTTCCGTTGTTGTGAAGAATGAAAGTCGAAGACGTATTGTAGATGTAGAAGACATCCGGATCGTCTCCGGTGTACGGATTACCCGCTTTCGAAAAACCGAGTTGAGTGTAAGTGGGGCTTCCGGTTCGCAAATCACCGGAGAACGCAACAGCGTGCTTACCCGATTGCGGTATACGGTTGAAACGAACGCCTTCGTTGCCTCCACCGATACGTTCGACCGTTTTACCGAGATTAGTTACCCTGACGTTATAGTCATTTGATCGGTCATCAACATCCCAAACAGAATTGGGAAGATGCAATTTGATGCCGAGAGTAAGAATGTGAGCCCAAGCCCACGCATTGGTTTCCGGCTCTAGAAGTTCGGTGCCTGCATGTGGAACGTATTTGTAGTGCAGACCACAGTAGTCATCGCCGGTTGCGGCTTCCCAACCGCGTTCGCCAGCGGGAGCAGAACTGGAAGTACCTGAATTACGATACAGAGTCAGGAGCAGAACATTGTCGTCAGGAACAACGTAACTTCCACCTGATGCCGTATCGTATTCTTGCGTCCCTGAAAGAGCGAGAGAGGCGGTGCTTGTGATGCCTGCACCTTGATAAGCCAGTGCCCAGCCAGCACACATCTGGCTCGTACTGTGACCGACCGAAATAACTTCACCGGTTAGCGGACGTCGAGCAATCGCTGCCCAAATCTGAAGATCATCAATTGATCCGTTTGTCGCGCTCCCAAGAGATACGAAAGTGAGGTTCGTTGAAGTTGGCGTAGTCAACGTGTCGCCAAAAGCCGCGACAATGACCATCGCATTAGGCTCCGTTGTCGTAATCGACAACGAAAGAGACATGCCTGATGGATAGGCTACATTGTCAAAATCTTGAGACTGAAGATGCAGCTTCATTTCAAGCGATCACTCTCAGGCTGGCCAAGCAAAGTTATTGATTTGCGCGATCGTCGTGATGTCCCCGGATTCGATATTTTCCGCGATTGCTTTCTCAGCATCGAACAAAGCCTGCTCACGTTGAACCAAGGCTTGCGCCACCATCGTGAGCCCGGCGAGATCGACCACGATCCATTCGTTCATAGCCTTGAAGTTGATCGTCTCAGCCCATTCCTTTTCGAGCACGGTGAGTGCCTGTGCAATCTTGGCTTTGCTCGCTTCTGATGCATCGATCACTGCTCCATTAGGGAGCGTGAGCGGGCTTTGTTGTTTTTTCCAGCGAAGATCAGCCGCATAAGTCGTAAGCTTGCGTTTTTCAACCGTGGTCGCACGTGCGGTGAAGCAATCGACCAAAACGCTTGGCAGGTTCACAGCCGGGGTATGAAGAAATACAACGCCGTCATTGTCCACCACGAAAGTCGGCGCACCAAAAATCTGCGCAATTGAATTCAACTGATCGCGTGTTTCCGTAACCAGACGCCAATTATCACGATCAGCTTCATCGATATCGGTTAGAGCGCCGATGCGGATTTCAAGAACTTCACTGCCGCCGTTCGTCTTCGCGATATAAGGCATCGATCACTCCTAAGTGGGCCACGCCCAGTTATTGATGTCTTCGAAAGTTTTCAGCACACCGCCTTCGATTTGTTCGGCGACGATTTTCTCGGCAGAAAACAACGCTTGTTCACGCGCGACCATCGCCTGTGCGACAAACGTCATCATAGCCAGATCGACAGTGATCCAGCCATTCATGCCTTTGAAATCGATCGAAGTTGTCCAGCCCTTTTCAAGAACTGTCAGCGCTTGATCGATTTTCGCTTTACTGGATTCAGCCGCATCGATGATCATGCCATTCGGCAGATGCAGTGGTGATTGCTGTTTTTCCCACCGTAGGTTTGCGGTGTAGGCGAGAAGTTTCGAAACAAGTTCACCACCGGGCGGGGCCACATTCACCGGGTCATACAACATGACCACGAGACCGCCATCATAGATCACGGAAGGTGCGCCCCATGTTTGACCGGGGCTTAGCTCCGCGCGCTTCTCTGTAACCCGTCGCCAATTACGTCGATCGAGTTTGGGGACGCTATCAAGCGTCCCCACTCTCAATTCGAGGACCTTATCGCCGCCATTAGTCCTCGCAATATACGGCATTCGTTCAAGCCACTTTCTTCAAACGTTGATCGCGTTCTGACAAAGCCACGCGAACGTCAGCCATAACCGACGTCCAGTCCCGGAACGAAGGCTGTCGAAAGATTCGCATTGACGGGTACCAAGGCGTCGTCGTGCCTTTCAGACCCCAACGAAAATCAGGATCGTACGCGAGCAGCAACCAGACTTCCTTGCCGAGTGCTCCGGCCAGATGTGCCACGCTCGTATCAACCGTGATGACGAGATCGAGCGCAGTGATCGCCGCCGCAGTTGCGGCAAAACTTTCGAACTGCCCTTCGTCAATCAGCGAGAAGAACGGCCCGAAGTCCAGACCGAGCGGCGGCAAAAATTCGACCGGAAGGTCGCGGGTGTAAGGACGTTCGGATCGCGGCGAGCCTTGCGTGCAAACACCTATCTTCCGGTCTCCGACGATACCCTGCCACTTAGCGGTAAGCGCAGGATCGGCGAATAGATAAGCCCCTTTCACGGGGATCATCGATCCGTCGTCGCCAAGATGGGCAGGCAACGAAGGCAGAGAACATTGAAAACCGATATCATCGGGGAGCGCACGATCCTGACGATAAAGCCGATCAGGATCGACAATCATCGAACCTTCAATCAGTTCATAGAGATGGGGTTGCACTTCCAGAATTGCGTTCGGGGCACGCTCAAGAACCTGTCGCATGTATCGACAGAACATCAGCGTGTCGCCGAAACCTTGCTCAGCCCAGATCAGAACAACTTCATCGGTCGGAGAGCCATCCCACTGCGGATATTCGTCGCGATGCTTGCGATTGCCGCCGAAGTGAGCCGTGTTCTTTTGCTGATAACGAAGTTCGTAACGCTGCCAACCTTCCTTATAGTTTCCAGCTTGCAGCATGTGCAAACCTTCGATTGCCAACGTCGGGGTGTGGTTCGGTTCTTGCGCCAGAATCTCTTTGATCTTCTCGGCGCTTTCCTCATTGCGCCCCATGAGATTCAGATAATGCGCGATGATCAACTTGACGCCGACGTTTTCAGGAAAACGTTCGCTGATACGTTCATACCGAATGATTTCACGATTGAAGATATCGAGATCGTTTGGGTTCGAAGTACGGATATCCGAAACTTCGTCACATCCGATCACTTCGTGATCGAGTTCTTCGGGAACGTAAATTTGCATCAACGCAACAGTGCCGGGGAAAATGTTGTGAAGTTCCCCGACATGATTGGTGAAACTATAAAGCGGCGGCCGATACCAATAGGCGCGATAACCCATCTCGATCAGCGTCGCTGTCAGCTTCTCAGCTTTGTCGGGGATTTCATTCTCAATGAAGATGAACGGGCGGCAACGCATGATGGTTTCACGCATGCCTTCGATCGCGAATTGCTCGCAACCGTCAACGTCAATCTTCGCGAAGTCCAGCCGTTCAAGGCCAAGGCTATCGACTGTGATCAGTTCGATAATGCCTTCCTCCGGCGCACATCCTCTTACATGAGGATTGTCACCGGAGAGGATTTCGACTTTGGGGTAGTTCGGATTCGGATTGTTGAAGATTTGCGCGGTGCCGGGTTTATCCGATGCACCTTTCGGGATGATCGTCACGATATCCGAGAGACCGTTCTGCTCAACGTTCTTGCGCAGGAGCGTGAGGGTGTCACGGCCGGGTTCGAACGCGATCACTTTTCCCGTAGAGCCGACGATCTTCGCCATCGGCACCGTGAGCGAACCGATATTCGCTCCAAGTTCAAGCGCCACGCCACCGGAGCGCAGGCACTTCTCGAACACCTTGACTTCGTATTCGGAATATTCGCCGTAAAGCTGAAGGCTACGGCCGATCCATTTGTCGTCAGTGTAGTACGAAAGAATTCCGTGCTTACAGTTTTCCTTTGTTGCGACTTGCCGCGTCGTCGTCATCAGGCTTCTCTTTCGGTTGGGCCTGTGAAACGGTTTCCGCTGGCTTCACAGGCGGGTTTATCGTGAGCGTCGGCGCACCCAACGTCACGGGACCGTTTGTAAAGTCAGTTTCTCGATTCGTCATTATCTCATTCCTCCATTCACCATTTTCGTTTTGGCGGTTGCGACGCGGGCGCGGAGCCAAACGTCGATATCTGCGAAAGCGTTTCACTGATTTTAGTCAGCGCCGCATTCGCCGTCTCTTGTTGTTTCTCGGCAACCGCTAAACGGGTATCCAGTTTTGCGATGCCCTCATTAGTCTTCGACTGCGAAGCGAGAAACGCATCTCGCATCTTTTCTCGTTGTGCCGTGTCATCCGCCGCTTTGTCGGTGACAACTTTTCCGGCGCTCTCCAACTTCAGATTCAACGTTTTGATCGATTCAGCTTGTTGTTCGAGCCGGTAGTTCGTCACGTAGTAAAACCCGCTCACCGTAATCACCGCAGTGATAAGTGGAATGCCGCCGAGGTTCACGAGGTTGCCGATCGTGAACCCCGACTTGACAGGCTCCGCGACTTCCACGGGGCCGGGCCGGTCGCGATACACGATACGAGTTCGTGTTGCGCGCTTGGCCATCTCAGGATTACCGGGCGCGAACAGTGATGTCGAAAGAAGCCAGCGTGAAAGTGTTGCCAGCCGTAACGACTTGGTTCGACGAAAGCGAACCGTGCGCGTGAAGCGACGAAGCCGCCGCGACGATCGCCCACCATGCCGCCGTGCCGGACGTAACGATCGTGCCGTCCGTCACCGCAACTGACGACACCTTGCGACCGTTGCCGCCGCCGTCCGCAGCCGGAGCGCCGAACACGCCGCCCGCGCCAAACGACTTGTAGCCGAGTGATCCAGCGCCGGAAGTTGCGAGCGCATAGGTTGTCGGTTCGGTCGCGGAAGAGACGATGTAGATCGCAGTGGATTCCGTATCGAGAACGTTCAGGCCAAGGTCCAGAACGCGGTCTTCAAGTTGTGCAGCCATTAGCCTTTACCTTCCCTTTTAAGGTTGCAGGAGTGAGATACTAAAGTTTGAGTCGGTTCAAGATCGCATTCGCCTAGACGTCTGCGATTTCGGTGGACTGTAGAACTCCAGTCACTTCCAACACGGAAACCGACTGATAGACCCCGACCTTGGCTTTTTCGTCTATACCGATGCCAAGGTCTGTCAGGTTTTCGCCGACTACGTACTGGTTTTTGCCATTCCCATCTACCAAGACGCGAACGTATATTTTCGGTGCAATCGGCATGCGAGCACCCGTTAATTGAGTTCGAAGATACCGTTGGCGCTCGGCGTGATCGTCAACGTGTTGCCGCTCGTGACGCTGAATTGCGCCGCCGACAATTGCGAATAGCAAAGCAACAACCCACCGGTCACATCCCAGATCACCGCGTACTTGATCGCGGAGATCGAGCCGCCCGCCGCCGTCCAAATGAGAGCCGTTGAATCGAATCTCATTTCGGAAGCCGAAGCACCGGCCGCCCAAGTGACGCCGGTCAACGCCTTGCCCGAAGACGAGTAGCCGAATTGCTCAGCGACTTGGTTCGTAACAGCGCCAATGGTCGAAAGAGTCAACGTCGCCGCGTTCGACGCCGACGTGTAGAGATTCATCCGGAAGGTATGTCCATCCAGATCGATCGTGCCGTCCATCAAGTGCTTCTTGGCGGCATTGTAGAAAGTCCATGCGCCCGCAGCCATGCGGTGTCTCCTATTCTTTCTCTGGGGTTATGGTTCGTCCAAGCAATGCAGATAGCCGCATCGTTGCTGCGATCAGCCCATCACCACGAACGTTCAAACGAAACTTATCGCCGTGATCATGAACCAATTTCTGAAAGTCGGCGGCCTGTTGCATATGCCAAGGCGCGCATTCGAATCGTTGTGCGAGATCATCACGTCCCGGAGGACGCAACCATGTAACGATCCGGCCATCTCGATTGTTTTCTGGTTGCACGTACCCGTGGTGATCGTCATCAAGCCAGCACGAGTCGAGACCGAATATGTCGAATGATCGGAAACCCGTCATAGTCATCAATGCAATCGCCTTGATCGCGACAGTGGTACCGTCGCCAATCGGAAACACGCGATCGAAATAATAACGCTTGAGCATTTCGTATTCTTCATCGCCACCGGAGCAGCAATGCCAGATGATCGTTTCCCTATCCTTGCACTTCTCGAAAGCGTCGGGGTGACACTGCGAAGCGAGAAAATATTTGCAGTTCGGAATCGGCGTCTCAACAAATCGAGCATTGAACTGCCGACCATCCAGCATGATCATCGCCGAAGGTTTCAGGTTGCGATCAATGCACCATTGATAAGCGCCGTTAACCGCGACGATCTTGCCGCCTGCCCAATAAGCTTCGACCAAATCTTTTTCAGTTTTCTTGAGCGACGGGCCGCCGCAAACCAGCAACACCGTATCCGGGTTTGGATTGTATGGTTGCGCTTGCGGGAGCATGCGACGAATGTTGGCTTCTACTTGAGCCCGCACTTCATTCATCGGGACGTTCAACCCGTTATTCGGATCAAACGAAATCGGATGTAGACCTTCAATATTGAATTGCTTGTTCATCGTTGCACCACAAAGAGAGCCTGACCACAGAGATCGCGAGCATCGATAACCTTTCCGGCCATCTGCATTCGATCGCGCCACCATGTGAAAGGCTTCACCGTGAGATGTAACGGCTTGCCGATCGTTGCGCCGAATTGATCCGGCACAAGAGCGATTTGAAACCACGTCGTACGACACGCTTGCACGATGCGATCGATAACGAGCATCGTGTATTCCGTTGGAATGTGCTCCATTACATCGCAACAGAATCCGTAGTCGCAATTGAAGTCTTCAGCCCATCCGCCCCAGAGAGCGGATCGAGTAAACCTTCCACGGTTGATGTCGGCGTGGAGCCCCGCTTCGGTAATGTCTAACCAATAAGGGCGAAGGCCGAGTTTATCGAACATCAAACCAGCGACACCAGTACCGCAACCGATGTCCAGAATTGTCGATCCATTCGTCGGGCGTAGTACATCCATAAAACGTTGAACGTTCTCTACGCCCGGCGAATAGACGCGATACTCTGGAACGTCGCTCCACAGTTCGGCATATTTCGCACGTTCGGATTCTATCAGATTCATAGGTTTCCTTTTCAGTCAGCGTAAACAGCAAACACTTCATCAGGGTCTTCAGCGATAATATCGATCGGCACTGAATCGGTCGTTATGTGCAACGTCGGCGCATACTTTGACATTGTTAGTTGTGCACCAAGATCGAATGCCGGATTTCGTATAGTCCGTTCCACAAACGGAATCTTCACATCAGTGAACAAATTCGCTTGCGGAATTTCGATGTTTCGAAATGCCGTGTTCGCTACTGTCGGTGCGATACTGGATATGATCTGATCAACACGCGGCGGAGAAATGTTCGGGCTAACCGCCGCGAATGCAAGTGTCGGAGCAAAGCCTTGAATGACAAGATTGCCTTGCGGCGGAAACCAGACCGTGATGGCTTTCGTGACGGTTGGAGCCGACGAAGAAATTGCCAAATCACGCGCGGCAGGGAACGGCGTGTTGCCGTACCGGTAAGCATTCGTTCCGGTACCTGATCCACCGGGGCCTGTGACAACAACGTCCACTTGCCCTTGTGCATGTGCGGGCGTGACGCACGTGATCGTCGTCGAGTCAACGACGCTGATGCTCGTCGCTGTCGTGCCGTCGAACGTGACGCCGGTTGCGCCCGTGAAATTCGTACCGGTGATTGTTACCGCTGTGCCGCCAAGAATCGATCCACCTGAAGGCGTGACGAGCGAAACCGTAGGTACCGCAGCGGTCCAAGTCGCGACGAAGAGCCCGCTTCGACCGGGACCGCCCGCACCGCCACCTGTGCCCGCGCCGCCGCCGCCGCCACCATAGTAACCGCCCGCACCGCCGCCATGACCGAAAGCCGCACCGCCGCCGCCACCGCCTCCCGCACCATGAGTCGTGAAATCAGTACCGTTACCACCCGTTCCACCGGCCGACGACACACCGCCGCCGCCACCTGACGCCGTAGGTGAACCGCCGCCCGCACCACCGTTCGTGCCTGAATTTGCAGCGCCCGATGAACCTCCACCGGTTTTGCCTGCCGCACCGCCACCGCCCGCGCCGCCTTGAGCACCGGGTGTACCGCGAACGTTACCGTTGCCGCCGTTATAAGCGACACTATTGTAGATGCACGAAGCCGTGTTGCCGCCGCTCGTAATCGATCCGGCCGCCGCATAAACCGCGTACGCACTTCCCGTGTGAAGGTAGGTGACACCGCCGCCACCTTCAGCCGAGCCGCCTGCACCGACTACGACAGAGTTGGAAGCCGCAATGGTGTAGTTGACGGATTTCGCGTAGGCACCGCCGCCGCCACCTTGTCCGTTTGTCGAACCTCCAGCGCCGCCACCAATCGCTTCAAGCGAATTGCTCGAATCATTCCAGTCAGCCGGACGACTAAAGGTCTGCGAACTGGTTATGATTGTTACGGGCACAGCAAATAGCTTTCGTTAGACGCCGCGAGCATGAAGCGTGACCGTGTGGACATCCGCCGTTTCGGTGTAGCCCGCGATCGTCACGAGATAGCCGAACAGACTTGTGCCCGCCGTCTTGACTCGCTTGTTGACGTTAAGGATTTGAACATAGGTTGTCGAACCGACGTCGATCGGCACCGTGATATCGATGTAACCGAGATAAGAAGCGCGGTCGCCGGAAGGCAAATCCCATGGCGCATTGTCTGCCAAACCGGAAGGTGGTGTGACGTTATAGAGATGCAGCCGATAGGCACCTTCCGAAGCCTGTACAGCGTTACGGCTGATCATCAACGAAATCGCATCGATATTAATGTCCTGCGCTTCCGCCGCAATGTTAAGGAACGTGATGGCACCGGAGAGAACGTCATTGCCGGTGTAAGCTGTAGCCGATGGCGTCAGCGTTGCCGAAGCTGTTTTACCTGACGATGTTTGGACCTTGAAGTTTCCACTGTTGGTCACAGAGTGCGAAGGGACACTGCCAAGCGAAACAGGAATCGGGTCTCCGTCACTTTGAACTTTCAATCCGCCGCCAGTCGCGAGCGCATTCGGCCAACGAGCGCGCATTTCCTGAAGCATCAAACTCATTTGCTTCAAAACAGCCATCATAGTCGCGGGCGTGGCATTCGTAGAAGTGCTCGCTGGATCGGTCGTTGCGCCGAGAGTTTCTTGACCGCCATCGGCCATAAGGGCGTTAAGCGTCGCAACGGTGCCGGTACCCGAAACAGGAATACCGTTTTGTAGATCGATAGAAAGAATCTCAGCCATTGCGAGTCCTTTAAGGGTTAAGCGTACCTTGTTTCCAACGAGTCGGTCCGGCGCGATGCGTCAACGTTCCGCGCCAAACGTCTTTACGAGACTGATAGAGAGCATCCGTTTTGATCAACGAATGAATGTAAACTCCCGGTACGAGAGTCGCTAAAAGCGAAACAGGAATAGTGAGCGTGAACGCGCCCGCCGCTGCATCTGTAATCAGGATTCCAGTTCCCAAAGAAGTCAGATCGATGTGAACTGTTGCGTCTACTGCACTTGAACGAATCATCATGCGTAGAACGTCGGTTCCTAAGTCAATTGGGACTTTTCCCTTAGTCTGATAAACGTATCGTCGAACAAAATCGGCGTCTGAGTAGGTTTCGATATCGACGGTTTGCACCATGGCTCGATCACTTCTTGTTTGCGGATTTCGACCGGGCCGTACTCTCCAGCCATCGCCCTGATCCAGAGTTCTTTACCGTGAAGTTCATTGTCGAAAGGTGACGCGCAAAAATTTTCAAGCGGCCCGTCGAATTCTTCGAACCACACTGTCAGCCAAACTTCGCAATTCCCTTCATAGAGAACAGGGTTGGCCGCAGAGATTATGTGGCGAGTGTATTTCCTCATTTTACGCATATCTCTGCCAAAGAGAATTGTACAGAAGCGTGCCATCCGACGTTGCGCTTGGAACGTAGTATCCGATAACGCCTCTGCCCATACACCGCCAATAGCCAAGCGATAGTTGAGGTATGCCGCCAAAATAATTCGTAACAGGCGGGCCTAAAGTATTGCCCGCTTCGAACGCCGCTTGCGCTTCGATCATTGTGTACGAACCAACCGAACCGGGCGTCACAACAAGAGAAGATGGATTGCCCGCAGCGCCCGCTGGCCCTTGCGGTCCTGCCGGTCCTTGCGGTCCTGCCGGTCCCTGCAAACCTTGAGGGCCTTGTGCGCCATTCATGCCCGCAATACCTTGCGGTCCAGCCGGACCGCCAGCGGCTTTCGCCTGAAACAGCAATTGAAAACGTTCGCCGTCGTAATAAACAAGCGCGATTCCGTTTGCGACAATACTGTCTACCGATAGTTCTTCCAGAAGCGGGGTCAAAACCGGTTTGTACCCGAGGCCGTTAACATTGATTCGAGTACCCGACGTGTTGTTGAATTTTATCAATAGAAAGATTTTCAAACCGGCGGTGTAAGTGATCGGTGCGGGATCGAGCGTGACTTCGATATTGTTGACTGTCCCGAAATCTACCCCAAAATTGAGAATGTTTTGTTGATCGGCACGAGCAAGTTGTTCTTGATCGCCATTGTTGGGCGTGAACCCGTTCTTGACAATCATGTTGACAATTTCTCGCTGCGGAAGCTCTACCGCCGCTGCGGGAATAATGCTCCCCTCAACACCGAATGTCGGTTCACCGTCAAGGTACGCTGCATTCGGATCATCGGGCTTATCGAGAGGTTGATTGTATTTCATGTGTGTCAGAACCCGAGCAAGTAGTAGGTTGAGATCGCACGCTCCAACGTACTGTTGTACTTGATGACGAGTTCGGTATGCGCCGGGCTATAGCGACGCATCACGCACTCCGCGCCACTCAAGACGCTCGTCAAATCAACAGTCCAATGGAATCGCATTTCAGGCGGTCCAAGCTGCCAGCGATAGTGTGCGCTATCAGCCCCGTAGAGACTTGTTCGGGTATCCCCGCATCGAGAGACGCCGCACATGTAAGGCGCGTACTCATGGATATTGATCGTCTGTCCGAGTTCGGCGGCTAAAGCCGTAAAGAAGTCCCGATCCTGCGCGCCGATCATCGTCATGCGCGCAACAAGGGCTGTGCGGCGCTCACCAACGGTTTCAGGCGGATAAGGAAGACAAAGATCAGGTAGCCCGAAATTACGCTCCCAATCAGGGAGCATTTCATCCGTTACCCGAGGATCAGATTCGATCGTGAGTAGATCAGCCGCACGTCCGTCAACGTGACCCATGACTTGAGCCAATCCATTGACCACTTTGTAAAGCGTAGCTTCCACGTTACGCGGCCAAGCGAGTCCTTGCGGAAAAAGCGCAAGCAAGGCTTTTGTGTAATCGCTGCCGTTTCGTCTAACGTGTTTGTCTACCACCCGATCCTCTCGTCAGTCGATATCGTAGACAATGGTTCCGAGGACCGCGAGCGATCCGGGATACGGCATGTCGTGATCGTCCATCTCCAGCGTGAAGTTGTTGACTCCTGTGACGCTGGAGATCGCGTCGCTCACCCACGCCGCATAGATAGTTGTCGGAGATTGAGTGATGCCGTTGATGATATGAGCCGGGGCGGCTTTCTCGCGCAACATTGCACGAACCGCAGTTTCGATTCCGGCACGAACTGAAGACGTATCGTCGTCGAGATTGACAATACGGAAATCAATCGGCTCCGGCACGGGAGCCAGTATCCAGCGATCCTTGATCGCCACCGGACGTACTGAATCGATGTACTCAGTTACTTGCAAGATGTCTTCGTAAGTCGGGATACCTTCTTGATCGGCTCGAAGATCATCCATCATAAAACGAACAGACACCGTACCGATCCCCATATCGGTCGATACCCATGCGCGAGTTACGCCTGCAACAGAAGTAGCCCACGCGACATAGTCGTTGGCATCGCCTCCCATTGGAGGGTTTTGAATTCGAAAAATAACGCGAGCACGAAGCTCGTCATCTGACTCTTCATCGACTCCGTGGTCGATATCGACAACCGTTGCGTTGTTATCGATGTTCAACGTAGTCGAAGTCATATTGAGAGTGTCGCCAGCGAGCCTATTTCCAACTGTGCCGGGTTGAAGGGCTCGAACGGCGACCGTTGTCGGAGTTACGCCAAGCGTGACTTGTTCGGTCGTCTCATAAGTAAGTTCAGTTGAATACCCGAGAGTAGTTCCGCTGGCGATGATTGTCCCATTGGTCCCCGTCATGGTGACGGTACCATAAGCCAATGTCGCGCCTTTTCGACCTACCGAGCCATCAGCATTAACGAGCCAGATGTCAGCATGGCGATCGAGCCATTCGCGTTCCGCTGTATCCGGTAAAAGATTGCGGGCAAGCCAATCGATATAGCGCAGTACAAGATGGCCGAGACCGGCTTGCGCATCTGAGATAACGCGAAGAACCGAGTTGCCGAGAAGCACTGCACCATTGAGAGCGGCAGTGACGTCGTCGCGAACCATAGCCCGGACTTCGCGAAGCGTAGGAGTTGTCCAAGGCACTGTGCGTTAGCTCCTGTAGACGATGGGTGCAGTAGTGGACAACGTCAATTGGGCAGATCGCGGCGTGATCTTCAATTGTGGTGCTGTAGTCGAAAGATTGAGTCGCCGGAAGGGGATTCTTATGACTTTGTTGACCGATTGCGCCACAGGCGGCGGGTCATAAGCCGGTTCTTCCTGCCACAAGGCTTGGTAACTCAATTCGATGTCAGGTTCGGGGCCGCGAAATAGTTGAGCCACGACATCTATCCGTTGAAGTCCTACCCGCGTCGCAACCGCCGCCGCATTAGACGCAATTCTTCGTTCGACAAACGGAGCAAGCGCCGCCAGTGTATAGTTCTGCGCACGCTGCAAAGTTGAACCTTCTATAGAAAACTCTCCCGTGATCTTGGCACGGGTCAACAGCCAATTTTTGCAACCGATAGGCCAGCCGTTCCAAATTTCTTTTGCGTCGAGATCGCCCCACCAACCACGTCGATCGGTACTGTCTGGATCAGGTAAAACGTCGTTTGGTTCGGCGAGTGCATCCGTGCCAAGCGCGACCCGAACCGAAGTCGCAAGCTGTTCCCGTTCGTCGAGTTGTCCCGTAGAAAGCAACAATAAATCCATCGTGACGCCTTCAAGAGACGACTGTTCTACAAGACGCGAGTCAGTCACTTGTTCAATCCTTTAAGCGATCGAGGGCTGAAGGCTGGATGAATAATTTGATTTTCGTTTATCAACTCTTCCCACCGTTCTCCCGATTGGTAAACGCGTTGACTCACTACCAATATCGGAAAAGAAATCGGCATTTCGAACTCTACCAGCCGGGGAAGTTTCAACGCTGTGTTGGCAAGATGGCTCGTCAACGCACCGGCTAGAAATGTAAGAGATTGATACGCTGTTGAATCGATATTGTCGGCTGCGAGTTCGCGGGCTTGATCGAAAGCAATCCGCATCACCTTGATCATAAGTTCAACGTCGTCGCGTCGCGTAAATTCCATCCCCGATATAATTCGGCTTTCAGCGCTCAAGCAAAAACTGATAGCGGCTTGAACGATGTTATTGCAGATTTCACCTGTTGGATTTTCGGTGAATAAATTTTCGCGAACTTTTACGAAAGCGGCGAGTTTAGTGCTTCCTTCACGAGCAATCGTGAAGCAATTCAATAGGTGTACCCCGAACGTTCCGGCTTCCAAATATTGAAATGTGAAAGCTCGCATGTCGCCAACTTCGCGACGCAAAGTGTAACCGGTGACACCGGACTGCGAAGAAATCATTCCGGAAAGGTTATCGAGCAATCTTCCAACGACTGCGACGATTTCTTTCCGTTCAGAGTTGATCGACATTTTCAGATGATACCTGACCAGAATTGTTCAACCGCCGCAGCTTTTACCAATACATTGCTTATGGTGTTTTGAGCGAACCCCGAAGCGTTAGTAGCTTCACCGGCTTCGACGAATTGCATATCGAATTGAGTGAACCCACCGCGATCCTTGGATTCAGTCATGGTGTAACGCTCGCATTGAACCTTGATTCCACCGGGGCAAAATACTGGGTGAATGAGCGTATCCGAATCGCTCTTCTCAAGCGCATTGTATAGACGGACCCGCTGAGCCGTATACTCGTAAACCGGGTTTCCGGGACGATAAATCAGATATCCAGAGAAACTAAAACGTCGTGCATGCCTACCCATGTCTTCAGCATAAGGCGTATCCCGTTTCGGATATTCATGTGTCACAGTACGGCGGCCGGAGCTACGCGCGCCTTGTTCAACATGGAACACAATCCCGGCAAACGATGCCGGGGTCTCCAACATATTCCGCCACGGGTTAGGATGTTTCTTCGCAATCCAATCAGTGTTCGCCATGTATTAGCCCGGCACAGTAAAGGGAGGAATGACAGGGCCGCCGCCGTTGACGTGAAGCGGTTTGCCTTTGAGATTGAATTCGCCTTGACACTCAATCAACATTTCGTCCGTAGCTTCAACCGTCACTTTCGGCGTGGTGATATGAACCTCTTCATCGGTCTCGATGTCGAGTTTGTTGAAACCTGAGAATTTCCACGATTTGTCTTCGGTGGAGTAAACCGCAATCACTGTCTCTCCGTGAAGAACTTCTATTTTCTTTGCCCGACAGCGAACTTCGGTGTTGACTTGATCGGGCTTGCCTTCGTGAACGTGATCTTCAGGCTCTTGCCCTTCTTTCATTTCGCGCGATTGCTTGTCTTTGGTGACGTGACGAAGTGAGACGTAACGATCTTTTTCTTCCTCGCCTTCGCTATTGCTCCCGCCTTCTTCGCCGCTAGGGTCATAAGGTTTATTGTTCACTGCTACGATGAATGTGCCATCGTCGGTATGAAGTAACATTTGACCGGTGCCGGACGCCGCATAAATCGACGTCTCACCCGCTTTCATATTGAACGGACGAACACGACGATCGTCAACTATGCCAATCGGATGCGAACGATTGCCGTTCGCATAGAGCATAATCGCTTCAGCCGACTCACCTTGTGGCTGATCGTGATTCCAATCGCCTTCCTCAGATGATCCGCCTAACGACGATTGCGACTGTTGTTTCTTTTCCTCTTTTTGCTTCATCGGTACGGATGTCAATCCGACCATTTGGAAGCGCTCAAAATTGCTTGGAGTTTCCGAATGAAAAACGTCGGCTTGCGTAATTTCTTGCAGCAGATGTTTATCGTCGAAATCTCGAACTGATGCGAGACTTGTGGAAGAGCGCGCAGTTTGCTGCACCCATGACATGTTTGTACGTTCGGGCATTACTCGATATCCGGAGAGCCTTGGCCTAGAGCCAAAGCATTGCATAGTTCTAGTGTCGTGCGCGTACCCGTAGCGTTGTCTTGCGTAAAGGTAACGGATTTAGCTTCCAGAACATCGCCATACATTATCAACATCGGCGATACGACACTGACTTTCTGGTTACGCTCCCACAAGCCTCCGCTCGGCCGAAGCCAACCGTACACGGTAGCTATGACAGTGATCTGATCTTCTTCGGCCCAGCCCGCGTCATTAGAACCGCGATTCTTCAGCACATTCTTATCGGCAGTCGGCATTTCATTGACGATAACACTTGGAGCAAAACTCATAAACGACTCCACCGCTTCTTTGTTGAACGGTGCAGAGTAATTTTTCGCGCCCCACTGTTTGTCGTTGCTCGGTGCCTGTGCGATCACTGGAACTGATCTAGCCGCAGACGCATTGTAAATGATCTCTCGGCCAATGATAATGTCAACACCTTCAGTGATCGTGTCAGACCCGGTACCGGGACCAACGATAACCACATACTCGCCATTGGCATTCGATGTGAATTTGATAGCCGAACCGGATTGAGTGCTAACGCTACGTCCTAAACGATCGAGAAAGTCTTGAATCGTTTCGCCATGTGTTGCCGACGCGCGAGGAAACTTGGTGTTCGGCGCAGGACCGCCTTCAAATTTCATCTTGTATCCAAGTTTTCCGAGTACATCGTCTCCGATTTGCTGAAAGGTTTTGTCTTTCCATTCCATCGTCTTGCTGATCACGCTCGACGTAGAAACTTCTGGAAACACTCCAGCTTGGATTTCAATGTGATGTCGATTTGCGTCGTAATAAACTTGACGAGTCATCACCGTACCGGTGAAAGCTGGAAAACCAGCGAGCGTTACCGTGCAATGCATCCCCGGTTTGATTTGCAGCAATCCAAAATTTTTGGCGATCGGCAAACCTTCTGAGCAAGTGAAACGGCAAATGTAAGGGGGATTATCGCGCATGGCGTGCTTGACCATGACCGATTCCCATTCCTGATAGTCGCGACCATTAACCGTCAGAACGGCTAGTTCTTCTTGTTTAGGCCACGCCATTTACCAGACCCCCGCGAAAGGTTGACCGGGGCTACCGCCTGCGATCTCACCTTGACGAGATTTCTTGATCTGCAATTCCTTGAACCCTTCACCTTCAGCCGTCGTACGAACACCGGGAGGCACATTCGAAAATTCGACCTTGGCACTCAAACTCGGATTACCCCAGATATCGGATTTCTTCGACAACATCCAATTATCCATACGTTGTCGCGCCGCACGATCAGCATTGACAGCATCAACAACTGTCGAACCTTCGTTGTGCTGTTTATGTGGGTTAACTTGACCGTGGCCGTACACCGGGACACCCGGATACTTCCCCGCCATGAAAGCTTTAGCCGCTTCGACTTGCGCAGGCGTAATGTCAGCATCGTTTTTAGCGATGATCTCCATACCATGCGTGTTGACGTTGCTGACTTTCATTCCGTCCGGAGTAACCCCCGGTCGGATATGCGAACGCATGTTACCGCCACCCGGAAAAATATTACCGTCGCGATCCATGATCCACTGCACACCGAGACCACGCTGCGTCAAAGTGTTGCGAACACCTTCAACCGAACCACGCCCACCTGTGTGGTGAAAAATGAAAGCTGAAGGTTGGCCGTCTTGGGTGCCTTCATTGCCGGGCGCTGGCGTTACGCCATTCAACGCGGCTCGGGCATGTGCCGCACGAACCGGTGAATTATCCCGCGCCGGACGCTCGAAATTATTCGTCAGAACGCTGGCGGTCTGATCGATATTGTCTTTCGTCGCACCCATGAGAGCGCGACGCGATTGCGCGTAAGTTTTATCTGTCATGGCTTCGCGAGCCATGTAGCGCGCTTGACCTTCAAGACTGTTATTCGCGTAGCCGTTTTCTTTAAGCCACTTCAGCATTCTTTCACGGCGTTCAAGACGGGCTCCGTAAATACCGTAACCGGTGCCGCCATCATGACTCGTATTTGGATTCATGCTGCTTTCGGCTTGTGCTTGACCAGCGAGCGCCGCCGCAGCGTAAGGGATGTTTTCTTCAGGGACGCCTTGCGCTCGCAATTCTTCCGAAAAGGCTTTCATGGCGACTTCGGTACCGGCTCCCGTCGCGCCTTTCCCTGCAAACGGGACAACTCCGCTCGGACCGCCGCGTCCACTGCCGCTAGTACCACCACCGTCAATACCGAGACGACGACCAAGACCTTGACGTCCACCGCCTGTCGCAGCGCCGTATGCACCGCCGCCACTACCGCCGCGATCTTCCATTCGCTTTAGGATATCGCGAACTTCAACAATCGCGTTCGTCTGTTGCTCTTCCAGATTTTCCGTACGGCGACGCATGCCGCCAAAATCAGTTATCTCTCCACGCGAACGCCCGCCCATATAGGATCGAAGAGAATCCGGGCTGTAAATTCCACTTTGACGATTTTGCCAACGCCACCAGCGACCGGGCATGGTGATATCGTCGTTATGCGACGCCATCGGATCAGTGCCGGGTATAACGTTAGCTTCACCAAATTGACCTTTAGCGTTATCGGCTCCAATAGGGTCTTCGCCAACGCCACGTGAATATTTACCTATGCCGGTAGCTTCGCGAAAATTCTTCGGTAGAGTTTCAGTAAAATATTTCTTGAGGGCTTCGTATTCCTGAATTGTCGTTTTAACCCGACTGAGCCCTTCATCAACGAAAGCGTTTGTATTATCGACGATAGACCTTAAAACCGCAGCTTGATCCCCCGCCCCTTCTGTAAGCTTATTAATTCCCGTAATGGCGTTGCCGGTGATGGCTTTCCACATCTCCGATACGTTGTGGTTAAAAACAACCGTGCTTTTGTGATACTCTTCCAAAGCTTGTTTGTTGACATTGAACGTCAGTGCAAGAACGTCTTTGTATTTGATCCAGCTTTCAATTGTCGCCGGGTCCAATCCGAAAGTCTCGGCTACACCACGACGTTGACGCTCAGTTGTTTGTCGTTGGTAAACATTTTGAATGACCGTCATTTGCTCCATGACAGTCTTTGCTTCTTTAAGTTCACGTATAACCGCCGCACCCCCGTTGCGGCCGACCAAATTTCGATAAAGCCCGCTTTCCTGTTGATTGGTATTGAAATCGTTTAACGTCGCCGCGAGCGATCCGATCGTCGCTTTGGCTTCATCCGACGTCTTACCCGCCATCTGCAATTGCAGACTCATGTTCTTGATAGAATCAGTGGCGATACCGGTATTGCGAGAGAACGCCTGCATCTGTACCGAAGACGACGCGACATTCGAAAGTGCATTTGAAACTTGATAGAGACCAGCGACTACGCCCACCGGGCCGAGCATGCGTGTAGCTAACCCAGCGAACGTACCTTCAAGCTTACCGATTCCGCCAGACGAAGAAATAGCGTCTTTGGAAATCTTATCGAGCTTGGTTAGGTCATTGCCGATTTGAACAAGTGCGCCGCCCAGTGAGCGGCGCATAGCTTCGGCAAGTTGAGCCTGAAATTGTGGATCAAGTGCTGATACGTCAGCCATCTTCCTCTCGATTCTCAGCCGATCGGATCGCTAGTTTTGCAACCCAATGCATGTGCCTTCTTATTTTTGACAACGGCTTATTAAGGAACACATCAGGGTCTTGCCCGAAATGCTCAGCGAGTTGATAGCAATCAAGAATGACGCTTTCAGTCCCGTCTACATCTCGGGCATAAAAAAAGGCGCAAGAAGCCACGCCGCTGTATTCCAGTCACGCGGATGCATTGCGCGAATGGTCGAAGGCGGGACCATAGCCAACTGCGACATCATCTTCGTCATGATTTTGGTGTCGAAAGTAGCTTTCGGGTTATCGCCACTAAAAAAATCCAGATGCACTGGATTGCCGATCTGTTCAATGTCCCCCGCAGTCGGTTCACGGAAAGTCAGATGATTGACTTCGTCCCCGTTTGCAACGACCGACTTGCGGAGATTGATTGTCATCGGTGGTGGACCCTTCGGGGTCTCTTCAATAGCTTCGTTCTTTTGTTCCGCGTTTCCTGTTTCTGACATTTGTTGTTACTTACCCGATTTCATCGCAGCTTACGCCTTGGAAAACGACGCGCGTGCTGCCCTCACGCGTGTTCAATTCGAGTGCCGACGTGCACCACGCTTCACGCAAGACGTAGGTCTTGCCGTTCGCAAGTTCGGCAGTAACCGTTGCATTGGTGACGGCTTCGACGTCGTCGATCGACAATTCAGGTACCAGCGAAACGTCGCCGGAGATCGACGGCAATCGCGGAAGTTCGCTATAGCCGTGGATGTAGTCTTGACCCGCGATGCCCGCACGCTCTAGCGCGGACGGCGAGACGGTGAAGTTTCCGCGAAGCGGATACAGCGCGCCATCCACTTTGAGATACGCGATGCCTGCGATTCGTTGGGCCATTGATTAGGGTTCCTGTTTTCTTCGTAAGGAAGGGAAGATTTCTTTGCCGGGAAAAGGAACGCCGTGAAGCTGGAAGCTTCACGGCGTCAAGGTTGAGGGAGGAAACGCGACTCAGGAGAGCCGGTAGTAATCGATCGAACGATCAGATGATCGCGAGATCGACTCCGCGATTGTATTGCAGCCGGAATTGCGCCAGCACTGCAAACACTCGCAGTCCATTGACCAGATCGGGCGGATACAGGACGTTGATCCGGTTCGGGTCATTCGTATCGCGCTCAACGATCAGGTTGTCCTTGAAGTTTGCACCGTCTTCGACGAGACCGTTGAATTCGTCGATACGATACTGAGCAACAAGTTCGGCCTTGATCGTCTTCGGCGTGACGATTGCTTGGCCAGCGCCGAAACGCGTGCCGTCATTCGCCAGCTTGTGACGCGGATACTTCGAAGTGATCGCTTGACGTTGATTGCGCAACAGACGCGCAAGCGTTGCAGGCGTCGTCACCAACTCGTAAGCGTCATCCGAGACGCCATAGGAGTTGGTCTTGTACGTCGTGGTCTCACGCGCGATCGTGGGGACACCATCCACGAACGTGCGCTGCGTCGCGATGCCGTACGTGGCCAGCGTGTTCAATTCGCTGATCAAGAAACGGCTCTGCAACACGGCAGGCATGACGCCTTCCAGATGCAGGCTTTGCAGCGGACGGGCTGGATCGATCGAGAGCGCACGCGCCGCCTTCGCGGTGTAAGCCGCTGCCCACTCCCAACGCGGCGTTGGGCTCGTGACTTCGATACCCATGACCGACAATTGCGGGCTGTTGCGTGTACCGCCGAACGTAATGAGATTCGCATACGTGTCGCGATAGGCCGAGAAGATGTGGCCGTAAAGCTGCCGGATGAAACCCCAACGTCCAGTGTCCGAAAACCCGAACTCAGTTTCCCACGCCGAAAGTGAAGTGGAATCCGTGAACGGAAGACAGACGTATTCGACTTGGTTTTCACCAAGATTCGAGATTGCCGTCGTAAACGTCGGATCACCGGCACCGGACGTTGGTTGCGTGTGAACGATCGTGATGCCAGCGGGCAAAACTTCACCGCCGACCGCGCCGTAATAGCTGTCGGTCAAACGAATGTCGTTTCCGTACGTCCCCTTCTCACGCACGGCACACGTGACCGTACCGGTGGACGGGGTTGCCGTGACATAAGAGTCGAGATCGGCGTTGATCGCTGCCGCTGCCGCTGTCGCAACCGTGGTAGCCGAATCGCCGGAAGCAACTGCAACCGTCACATGACGACCACCGATGTACAGATGCACTGTACCCGATGCCGTAGCCGTGCCGGAAAATGCGATCGTGCCGGACGCCGCCGTGGAGCCTTCCGCTACAGGAAGAGCCCAGACTTCAGACGCCCAGTTGTTCGCGAAGTACGCACGGAACATGCCCGCGAGTTGACTGCCGCGACCAAACAAAGCATCCGCTTGAGCCTGCGACGAGACTGGCACCGGAACGTTGACAACGCCCGGCGACGCCGTGCGCTTGATGCCGACCAGAAGAGTCGGCGTACGATTGATAGGGAGCCCAGCCTTGCTCGAATCGACTTCAACCCAATAAAGGGGCATCCGCCAATTGGCCGGGATACGAGAGAAAGAAATCGGCATTAGTTTTTGCTCCTAGATGCCCACGGGGTTGCGGTTACTTCGTCTTCTTGTCTTCGACCGGAGCGGGTTTTGCCGCCTCAGTCTTTTCTTCGACGACCGTCACATCTCCATCGGTGATGCGACGATGCGTGAAAGAATCATCCGGCCAATCCTGAGAACCTTCGGCGGGGAAAGGGACATTGTTGCTCGGATGCTTGAGCACCTTTCGCAACTCGTCATTCTTCGGCACGACTTTGACCATCGATTACTCCTAGTTTTGTTCGAGGTTGTAGACGTTGACGACTTGGGGAGTTGCCGCTTGTTCTTCCTCAGTGCCGTCAATCGGGAAGGCGGTAGTGATACGCATCGTGTTGAAGTCGTCTTCAACAATCGGCGGGTACGTGATCGTGCCGATATCGATGATCATTTCCATTTGCAGTTCGGCAAATGGAGTTTCGTTATCGAGCGCCGTTCCAAAATTATGACGACGCATATTGAACGTGAAACCTTGGATCAAGAAATCGTCGTTGTTGTAATAAGTAGAATCCGAATAAAGCCCTTCTCGAATAGCTTCGGCCGCGTCGTCTAATTGATCTTCAACCTCTTCCATGTCGTTGTTGACCAATATGATCGACAACCCGAGACGAACATTGGATCGAAATCTCGGTTCTCCTGCGTTCACGTCTCCATCAGGAGTAGATAGCTCTTGAAGAAAATAAACGCCGCACACCGGAAGATTTTCAGGTTGAATCTGAAGAGCCCTGTTTTTCGTAAACGTAAAAGCTTGCGGCAAAGAAACGTTCGAGAAAAACGGCAAGACTTTAATTCGGTCAAGCGTGCCGTTGCGGACTTTCATCGCTATCGATGTCATGGGATCGACTTCGTCATTATTTTACGAAGAAACAATGTGGTTTCCCCGCCGCCGTTCGTGTTGGCGTCTATGATTTCGAAATTGCCGAGTTCTGGCATGCCGATATGTGCCGGGATGAACACGCGATCACCTTGCTTCGGCACTACTGTGAATTCTGATTCCAGTACATCGAAAATGGTTCTCGCATCTGAAATGATTGATCCATCTTCACCGAGAACATCAACAGAAACCGTGTTGTAGATTCCACGACCGGCGAACGCATCTTCAGACGGTTGACTTTTGGTAGGCGTAAACGTCGCGGGTCTGGCGAACGTTGTATACTGCGGAGCATAAACTTGCGTGCTCCAGTTTATCGCCATCAGAATTCACCCCATTTGGAATAGATAGTTCGGGTTTTCATGTTGCCCGCTGCACGTTGACGTGCCTTGTAAGCCCGCATCGATCTAGTGGCTTGTTGACGTTCACTTCGCGAGTAAGCTTTCTTTTGTTCGGCCATGTAGTCGAGACGACCTTCCATCCACTCGCCGCCTTCAGGAATACCTTTCGGTTGGCGAGGTTGAGACCGCCAATCGAACCGCCAGCGATTATCGCGAAGCCACTCTGCATGTTGTTTTTGATACGCACGCTTCTGAGCCTTTGACATCGGCTTATTGGCTTCGCGTTCGTAGGCTTGGCTTATTCGGCCGTTGTATTCGATAAAACCTTGGAGAAGCGCACCGAGCGGCGTAGAAGGGCCACCGGCCAATGCGATCAACGCATCGGCCCCCATTTCTTCAAGATTTTCGAGAATGACTTCAGCCGCGCGAGAAGCACCGGCTCGATAAATTTGTTTCGCAAAACCCGCTACCGCACCAAACGGAGCACGAGCCATTAAACCCAGAACCTCGTGAAGTGTTTCAGGAGATCGCCAACAGCGCGACGTGCCGGACTGCTACCGCCACTAGAGGAAGCGTCTTTGGAGTTCGGATCGAAATAAGTGATCCGGGATTCCTTGTGGCTGATTTGACGAATCGAAGAGTCACCACGTGAAATCGCATTGTAAGATTCACGTGTCATCAACAACGCGGCCTGACGAAGCGCCTTCGGTGCATCGTTCGGGAGATCATATCCACCGGTATACGAAAACGACATCGGCGCTCCCCATGCACTATCGACACGCATGACAAGTCCAGTGGATGCTTCGAATTTGTAATCAGTATCGGCAACGATTGGTTCGCCGTCTTCAGTCACAGCCGTAATAGCTCGAACAGGATACCGAGACAGATAAAGACGGTTATTTGTCAACGCATTCGTGTCGAAAGTTTCGATCACTGTTTCACGCGCAAACGTACGATTGCAAAGCGCTGCAATTTCCGCCGAAGCCCATTCGATCAACATCTCAAGCTGTTCATCAACAACTGGATCAGTCGAAGACTGAAGATTGAGTGCCAGTTTCGCTTCGTAAAGCGAAACCAGCGACAAGCTTTGCGCCGGAGTGACAACAGTCAATGAAGATTGCATCACTCTTCCTCGTCACGGAATTTTAGAAGCAGAGATTTAAGATCAACAGATGGGCCGACTGTGCCGTCACTCATGACCGGTGCGATCGAGTAATTCTTTTCATCGATCTGCCAGCCGACAAGTTCGGGTGCCGGTTCGTAATTCGGCACGAGCCCGGCCGGTCCCATTGGGCCACGTTCGCCGGGTTTACCTTGACGACCTGTCGGCCCAACGATCCAGCCAGCGCCGGGGCAATCGCCGGGGTTATCGTACTTCGCCATGAACCACGACGAATTAAGCGTGACGATATCGAACGCCTTGTAATTATCGCCCGGCTTGTAAAGACCGCGTGCCGTGAATGTCTTTCCGGGTGCACCATCTTGCCCGGCCGCACCGTCTGCACCATCAGCACCGGGAGACGCGAGACAAATCCAATCCGGATGACCGGGTTTGTTACCTGTGTCTTTGCGCGCCTGATACGTGCCGCCGCCGAACGATGCGACTTCGCCCTGATAGAACACACGCTCCGACCAAGACTTGACGATCGGAAGCATTCCCGGTGCGCCACGTTCACCGCGCTCGCCGGGCTCACCGCGCTCACCACGAAGCCCCATCGGTCCGCGTTCACCACGCGGGCCGCGCTCGCCTTGCGGACCTTGCGCGCCGACAAGTCCCATCTCGCCGCGATCTCCGGCTTCGCCTTTTTCACCGGGCTCACCGCGCTCGCCTTGTGGGCCTTGCTTGCCTTCAATACCCATCTCTCCACGTTCGCCGGGAGCACCGGGCTCACCTTGTGGGCCTTGCTTGCCCTCAATACCCATTTCTCCACGTTCGCCGATCGGACCTTGTTCACCGCGTTCGCCTTGCGGGCCTTGCTTACCTTCAATGCCCATCTCACCGCGCTCACCGGCCGGGCCTTGCTCACCTTGTAGTCCCGTCTCACCGCGTTCGCCTTGCGGGCCTTGCTTGCCTTCAATACCCATTTCACCGCGTTCACCGGACTCGCCACGCTCGCCTTGCGGGCCTTGCTTGCCCTCAATACCCATTTCGCCGCGCTCGCCCTGCAAGCCCTGCTCACCGGGCTCCCCACGTTCACCTTGCGGGCCTTGCTTGCCTTCGATACCCATTTCGCCGCGTTCACCGGCCGGGCCTTGCTCGCCGCGCTCGCCTTGCGGACCTTGCTTGCCTTCAATACCCATTTCACCACGCTCGCCGGGAGCACCGGGTTCACCGCGCTCGCCTTGCGGACCTTGCTTGCCTTCAATACCCATCTCACCGCGTTCGCCGGGCTCTCCACGCTCGCCTTGCAAGCCCATTTCACCACGCTCACCGGGAACACCGGGTTCGCCTTGCGGACCTTGCTTGCCCTCAATTCCCATTTCACCACGCTCACCGGGAGCGCCGGGTTCACCTTGTGGGCCTTGCTTGCCCTCAATGCCCATTTCGCCGCGCTCACCTTGCGGACCACGCGGACCTTGTTTGCCTTCGATACCTTGAGCACCGGTCTCGCCGTCAACACCGGGAGCCGCGAGACAAACCCAATCCGGTCCACCGGGCTTCGACATCGTATCGCGCAACACCTGATATGTACCGCCGCCAAACGCGAAAACATTCCCCTTCAATGCAATCGGGCCTGATCGGTATTGTTCGACGATCGGCAATGTACCGGTGGCACCGCGCTCTCCGCGTTCGCCACGCGGACCGACTTCACCTTGTCGGCCGGGAAAACCGCGTTCACCACGTTCACCTTTTTCACCACGAATACCGGAGTGACCTTGCTCGCCTTGCGGACCTTGTTCGCCTCGCTCGCCTTGCGGACCTTGTTCACCACGTTCGCCTTGCGGTCCAGCCGGTCCGGGTTGCCCATCCATGCCGTGACGAATCAACGACAGTTTCTCAGTCTGCGTTTGCTCCATTTTCATGAAACGAATTTCAAATTGCTGTTCACGCAACTCAATATCGCGTTCACGAACATCAAGATCACGCATACGCGAATCTATACGAGCATCCACTTGTTTGACGTATGCGTTGAGAAAAGCTTCGACTTCTCTCCGCATATTTTCCGTGACAGCCGCGAACTGATCGGCAAGGGTATCAATCAGTGCCGTGTCCATCATGGATTCCTTTTAAACGAGATCGACCGTTGCTTTGCTTGAATCTTTTCGATCAGCAAATCCGAAGCAGATTTTTCTTCATCATCTGATTCGTCATCAGTCGGTGTTGGAATAGAAGCGGCAGGGGGAGCCGCGTTAGGACGCGGAGCCGGGGGAGTTGTTCCGGGAGGGGTTGTACCGGGCGCAGGGATTGCAGCCGCAGCACTGAGAGGCACGAGTTGCTGTTGCACGCGGGGTTCATCGCCGAATTTAACTTCGGGATAACCTTCAAGATTACGACCTTCGTTGATCGAGAAAACGCCACCTTGAACCGCACGAACGATGCCTTCAATGCGCTCTTTAAACGCCGAACGTAGAAGTGCCGTCGTATCGAATTCGAGATATTCGTCAGGTTGTCCTTTGAGACCGAAAAACGAATCGAACGAAGATTCAATATGGTTGAGAGCAAAACCAAGCGACGAAGCCAGCCATGATTGCATCAACGCTTCTGTCGTCGTGAAATTCGTACCGCCGATGCCGAGGATTTGCATCGGTACACGATAAGCCAGTGCGATGCGTTGATCCGTCATTTTCATGACGTCAGCAAGTTGGCTATCGTTCGCCGAAATCGAAGGCATCGCAGTAGGCTTTAAACCGGCCGTGAGAATTGGCGTGCCGCCTGCGTTCAATCCTTTCGTCTGTTCGTTCCAACGTTGACGCAGCAACTCGACTTGTGTCGCGTCAAGCGTCATGTCGGTGGACAAAACAGTCGAAGGGCGTGACTGATTCATGTAGAAGGCAAGTTGTTGCGCCGACATTGCGTTACTGGCTGCGATGTCTCGCGCCGCCGCAATGATCGGGCTCTCGCCTCTTAAACTGTGATAGTCCGAAGTTCGAAGCCGGATATGGAGAACGTCACGAGCCGGGACCATTGCCGGGTAATCGAGCATGCGATCGATAACCGGGTTGCCATTGAGCCCGTAGAAAACATCACCTTCCGGGCCTACATGAATCGAACATTGACGCGGTTGCATCAGATGGAGTTCGACAACGTTGAACCGATCATCACGAATCGCGAGCGCGAACATATTGCCGTCTTCATAAAGATGGCTAACACCATTGAGCAAAAAGTCGCTCATGGTCTGATACATGTTCGGAGATTTGATGATTCTGGCCAGTGGAGAGGTTTTTATTCGCTCCCGACCGCCATCTTCCTTTGTTTTCCAGTGCGCGCCGGGGCACATGGCGATCGTTTGCGCATACGCTGAGATGCAAGCTTCGATGATCGCGGATCGAGCACCTGAAGCTTCGATATCATAGCCTTGCTGCCACCAATTCCACGAGCCTGCCGCTTCAGTGGACAGCCATCCACCGGAAACTGGCAAGTACACGCCACCTTTTTCGACGACGGACGGAAGCCCGCCGACAGACCTACCAGCTTGCACGCGGTAGCGAGGCTTCGGCGCAACCATTATTTCTGTCATGCCCGCAGAGCCTCATTCAATTTTGCGAAAGGCAAGGTCCAGTCTCCGACAGTTGTCTGTTTGTACGTTTGAATTGTCGGATACCAAATTTGCGTGAACCACCATCGCCAATCCGACAAGAACGGCAACAGCAAGTGTACAGATGGATGCCCCATCGCTCCGGCCAGATGTGCGGGCGCTGAGTCGATCGTGATGACGTGATCCATTTGCGAAATCACATCTACAGTGTCGTTGAAATCTCTCGAACGAAGAGGTTTCACACCAAAATCAGTCTCTCCTAACTGCAAACTATGCAGTTCAAAGCCCTCCAAATCGAGATTTTGGAGGAAATATTCAAGCGTGAACGCAGTTTGCGTACGGCCCGACCAACAGATGCCGATCTTGTTGCCTTTCGCAGCGGGCCATGCGGCGCTGATATATGGCTTGTTTGGAATGTTGCTGCGGTTTTGACGAAGAGCGCGCATCACTCCAAACATTGGAAGTCGATATGCGTAATCAGATACATCGGCCGGAACGTGATCAACCACTTCGACACCTTCGAAGCGTTGAGCGAGACGAACCAATTCCGAATTGATCACGAGCGTGGTAGCGCCCACGCGTTTTCTAATTTCTGGCAAATACCGCAAGGTCTGGATCGCATCGCCGAAACCGAGTTCGTGATACACCAACACACTTCCATCGGTACGTTCACCGTCCCAGATGGGCAAGTGTTTGATGCGGACCATGTCTCCACGGACGGGACCGAATCCTTGCCAATCAAATAGAAGCCACGCAACTTCGTGCTCCTTGAAGCCCTCTTCAAATTCACCGAGCGAAAGCAGCGTAGTGGCGCGATTCCAGCGCGCATACTTGTCGTTTGGCGTCAATTGCAACGCTGTTTCGTACTCAAACAGCGCTTCATAGAGTAGATTCTGGCGCTGATACGCCATTCCCCGCTCTAAATGTTGGTTCGAGAGCAAGGAATCCGTCAACGAAACGTTAGACAACAACAGGCTCCAACGCTTGATTCCAGCGAGCCTTGAATTCCTTCGGGTAGCAAATCCAGTTCTCGGATTTTATGTTTCCGAAAATGTTGTCGTTGTATCTACGAAAATTATCTTCTCGATAGAGCGGGGGACGATGCCAGAAGCATTCGTAGTCGTGGTTTGTCATCCACTTCAACATCGGAGCCTCTTGCTCCGGACGATTGCTTTCAGGGTAGAGAATCGGACGATCGCGTGCGATCAGTTTTTCTGCACCGAGCAACACGTTCAATTCCGAACCTTCGCAGTCCATTTTGATGAACGCGATTTTTGGCAAGTCGAAAAATGAATCGAGTTTTCGTTGCTCAACTTGAAGACTGCCGTAACCGACTTCCGGTCCGCCATAGTCTCCAATGATGCCGTCGTACTCGTCTACTTCGGTCAAAGTTGGCATGGAAACGACGCCATCAAACGCGCCAATAGCGCATTTATAGACTTCGACGTTGGAAATTTCGTTGTTTGGGAGGTTTTTTACCAGCAGCGCATGGGTTTCAGGCTGTGGTTCGAACGCAATAACGCGTTTTACGCGACGTGCGAGTGGGACCGTCAGCACACCGATATTTGCGCCGATCTCCAACACGACATCGTCTTTGGTAAGAAGTGCATCGTACATGTGCACTTCCTCTTCGGACCATTCACCGTAGATACGAAGTGAGGCTCCGAGAAAACGACAATCGGCATGATAGACAAACGTACCATGCCGACCGGTTGCTTCGCGTGTGGCGACCACGCGTTATTTCTTTCCGTTCATATCGCGGGTCTTGTACTGCCCGCCCTTCGGATCGGCCGGAGTGCTCGTCTTGGCGACAGAGTCATCCGACTTCTCTTCCGGCTTGTTGATCTTGCCGGTCTCTTCCAACTCACGAACAGTTTTCGACTTCGCACCGAGAGCAATCTGAATTTCGTCAGGAGTCGGCGACGGAATTTCTTTCGCGAGATCATCCATCTGTTTTTGATTCCGCTTGGCTTGTTCTTCCCGGAAGACGCGATTTGCCTCTTCTTGCTCCAGATACGCCTTGCGATGGGCGCTCATGTGAGGCTTTTTCTCTTCTTTCACCGCTTCTTTGGTCTCTTCAGCCACGTTTTAGCTCCTGTTTTGGAGAGTGCTTCAACGAAAAACGGCGCTGTTTCCAGCGCCGTTCATCGTTCGAAGCAATCTCGGGGAAAGATTACTTGTTAAGCGGACTCTTTGGCGTCGAAGTCTTTTCAGCCATGCCGCTTTTATCAGTCGAGGCTTGTCCGGTCGCACTCTTCTGATTGGCAATGTCCGCATCGGAACCGACAGGTTGCGCAGGCGGAATTTCCCGGCCGACTTCGATTTGTTGGGCCACGTTGGCAGTGTGATGACGTTCGTTTTGCAGCGGCGAACCATCAGGTTCTTTTACTGCAACGTTATGACCGGCGAGCGCCTGATGAATTTCTTCAGGGGTCGGCGTCGGTCGAAGCTTTGCGTCAGCTTCCATCTTCGCGAGATTGCGCTTTTCCATATCAGCGCGATCTTTCTTGAATTGCTCTTCAGCGTCTTTTCGAGACTGCTCACGCGCTTCGCGTGCAACCTTATTCGATTCTGCGGATTGTTTGGCGATAGTATCTAAGTCGCTCATAACACAAACCCCTGTGTTCAGAAGTATACCCAAACCGTCCGGAGAGTTTTTCTCCGGACGGTGGATAGCTCCCTGTTAACTGGGATCAGTCGCTTTCGTTCCTAGTCGATCAAACTAGGCTTAGTTCCAGACCATGGTGTCGGCCCACTGGAAGATGCCCGAACGGCGCTTCGCCCAGTTGATGTCCATGATCATGCGGATCGCGAGGCTGTCCGTCTGGAAGAGCGAGCGGATCGGCGCAGCGACGGTGTTCGGCGTCGCAACGGTCGAGAGAGCCGCAGGCGAAGTATCTTCCATGTGGAGCACGGCCTGATCGCTGACAGTGAACTGCGGAGTGTCGCCGGTCGCGGTCATGAAGTCGGCCGCGTCGATGATGCCCATCAGATCGGAAGTGCCAGTGGTCGTGGTCGCGATCGGATAACCGAGCAGCGTACCGCGTGCGATCTCTTCACGGAACGGAGTGTCGCCCGTGGTGGTCTGAAGCAGAGAGATCGCGAGAGCATCGCCGGGGTTCATGATCCAGACGGGCTTGCGGAGGTTGCCGTTGGTCGCGGTGATCAGCGCGGCCAGTAGTGCCTTCATGTCGGCGATGAAACCGACGATCGAAGCGGTACCCGAAACGGTGATCTTGGAGATGCCGTTGCGGAGACCGGCCGGACGCGTGGTCGAGGAAGCGGTCGCGTCGAGCAGGACGGTGTCGATCGCCACAGCGGTGTCTTCCAACATCGCTTGCTTCAGGATCGCTTCGATCGCCGGAGTCGAGTGCTCCGTGATTTCGCGAGTCATGGTGGTGATGACGCCCATCTTCTTCGGGGTCAGGGTGATCGGAGTGAACGCGCCCTGACGAACCGGGATCGGTGCGCCTTGAGCAACGAACGCACCGGCCAGAGTCGTGGCTTGGTTGCGCGCCGGGAACGAAATCGCACCGTTGCGACCGAAGGTGAACGATCCGCCGAGAGCACGAAGCTTCGGATAGACCGAATACGGCATCAGCGCTTCGATGAAGTCGCCGATAACGGTCTGTACCAACGTGTCGGCCCAACCCGACGTCGTGGTGTCGGCCGGAATCGCCGCCGCCCTCGTCACCATCTGCGACATGACACGACGGATGCCTTCGCTCATGGCGTTCTCGCCATAGTTCTCGCGGAGCACGTCCTTGATGTCGCGCTTGCGACCTTCGCCGTAGTGCTTGATATCGACCGCGATACCGCGAACCAGAAGGTCCATCGGAGTGGTCTTCTGCTTCACCGGTTCGGCGAACAGTTTGGCGATACGTGCGGGCAGTTGCACATTGCCGTGCGAAGCCGTGTCGTCGTCCTGCGTCTGCAATTGCAGTTGCGGTTGACGAACAGCGGGATCGACCACCGGCGCGGTGACGACGGTCTTGGCGATCAGCTTCTCGGCCTTCTCCAGAGCCGCGAGCGACTTCTGTTCGGTCTCGATCTCACCCGACAGGGTTTCGATCGTGGTCAGCGCTTCGGCTTCCTTCTCCGGATTCTCCAGATCAGCCGTTGCGGTGTCGAGTTGCGACTTCAGCGCGACGATGCGTTGCTGTTTCGCCGCGATACGTTGTGCGATGCTCATAATAGTTCCTGTTGATGATGTGGTTTTCTTCTGGGGTTCGGCGTGCTTGCCGGGACCGTCACGCTTGATGACGCCTGTTTTGGCGTCCTTGCCGAAGACGACATCAAGAGTTTCGGGAGAGACGCCGAGCGACTTGGCAACAGCCAAGGCGTTCGGATTGGCGGGGATAGAAACGAGACTTGTTTCCACCAATTCGGATTTCAGGTAACGCGAGCCATGGCCTTTGCCGATGGACTCGAATTCCTTGGGGAGAAAGCCGACAGAGACAGCTTTCAAAATCCCAGCTTCGATAAGACCAATGATCTCGTCGATACGTGCCGAGATTCCTTTTGGAGCGAGTTGAAGAAACCCGCGCAATTGACCGTTGATGACTCGAAGATTAACCCACTTGCCGATCGGGAAATCCGGATTGTGATTGAACAGTGCAACCGGATTGTTTTTGAAGTTGGCCAAATCCCAACTCGCAGCTTCGATCACGTCACCATAACGGTCCGGCGTCGCGTCGGAGAGAATGAATTCCATCCCCTTGTCGGTCTTCTCGACAACATGCTGTTGGGTTTTTCGAATTACAGTCATTTCTTTTCTGCCTTCCGTTTCAGTTCGTCGGCCATCTCCATCAGCGCGGTTAAATCCGCGTCGGAGTAGCGTTGATCCGCCGAACCGATCGGCGGGGTATCGCCCACGAAGTCATTATCGGTGAGCGTTCCGTTCTTCGTTGGAAGAACGAATTTTGATTTCAGATTTTTCAACATCAGATGTTTCCGGCAATCCGCTTCGGAGATTTGCCGTTGTTGTCGTAGAGAACCCAATTGCGAAGCATCGGGATCAATGAGTCGAAGGTGGACTCATTGGTGCGACTGTTGAACCCTATCTCCAACGGGATATAGCGCCCGTGTGAATGGGGGGCTCCCATGAACCGGCCAACGGACCGAACCACCGAAGTTGCCGGAGTGGTGTGAACGAAATACCCATCCACGTCGTACCCGGCTTCGATGTAGTTTTGCACGCGTTCGACGGCGGGCTGTTTACTCTTCAGCGTTGCGTCGTAAACGATATTGAGGCCCATGTGACGGGCAACTTTTTCAGCCATCAACGCCACGTCTTGAGCTTCGGCGTTGTAGAGACCCGCGTGGCGTCCCTTGTATCCGGGAAGCTGTTCCTGAATTTCGTCGGCGTTGATATAGAATGACTTCTCAAGAACGCCGGACAACTCTTTCTTCAATGACGTCGTTTTTCCTGCCGCCGTTCGGCCACCGGACAGAGTCAAGACGGGCTTGGTGCCGGGGGTCGGCGTCGCCATCTTGATCTTCTCGGGGGTGAACAACTCTCGAATGATCTTGCGATGCAGTTCGGCGCGCTCCGGCACATACTTGCCGTCTTCGCCCATGTATTGCTTCTGTGTGATCATCTTGCCTTTCATCTCGGCTTCAGCTTTTGCAGCTTCAGCTTTGAATTCAGGCGACAGTTTTTCTCTGATCTCGTCGAGCGTTACATCCTTGCCGCCATTGGCAGCACGTTCACGTTCATAGCTTTGAGCGAGAAGATTGGATGCAGGAAATTCCTTGGCAAAGGTGTCGGCTTCTCGCGAAGCGTCTAGGGCTTTGCTCCACTGATCACGAACCCTTGCCCAGACTTCCCGGCTTTCTTGAACCGGGGATTGCTCGATAATTTCTTCATAGCTTTTTCGAGCGCTGTCCCGCTGTTCGCGGTCGGAGCCGTCTTGTTTCGTTGTGCCGATGAATTCGGCTTTACCGAACCGGACCCCGACTTCTGCGTCATAGCGTTCTGATCCTTTTTCAACCGCATCAGCCATTGAGCCGTCAAGATCAGCAACAATAACCGTAGCGCCATGCTCAGTTGGTACGAGAGTATGAAACGCGATGCCGTCTTCCAGCAAGCCTTTGTGGATATCGGCCAGCGAGCCTTTGGCATCAAATTCATAGAGAACCGCATCGCCGTCTTGAGGCTCGTCGTGTTGCTGGAAAACTAGAACCTGTTTCTGATCGGCAATCCAACCCTTCATCGCGCCGCTTACGCGAAGGCGATCGAAGTCACTGCCTTCGTGCATCGAAGCGACAGAGTTCTCGGCTCCATCAGCCCATGCGCCGACAATGTCAAAGCTTTTGGTTTTCTCGTGAAGGGCGCGATCGATTTCAGCCGAAGCATCCTGAAGCGCTTTCTGTTGCGCGGAGTTTAATCCCGCAACAGCTTCCGGAAAGTCCAGATGGTTGGCGACGCTTGGAGAAACGAACTCAACACCGACTTTGCTTGGTTTCTCTCCACTATCACTCGATTCCCCGCCGCCGCTGTGAGTGAACCGGCCGTGTGAATCGCGGGGGTGTTCTTCTTCGTCCCACTGCCCGTTGCCGAGAGTGCGATAAATGGTGTCTTCGTCACCCTCAATCCACTTCATCTCACAGTATTGATAGGCGTCGTCTTCATCCATTCCATCATCGGACATGATCTCTACGCATTCGCGCATGAACTCGCCGTATTCGGAACGAAGTACCAGACCTTTTACTTTTTGTTCCGGCGTTTGCTTTTGCTTGCCGAGAAACTTCGCAATTTCCGCGTCGGTGAATCCTTGACGACGCATGACGGCTTCGGAAGCCGACATTGCTGTATTGACATCGCCAGCCGAAAGAATGGTTTCGTGCAGCGCGAAGTCTTGCTTCTCTCCATCGTCGTCAACATAGAAAAGATCGTGGCCTGAAACTTTTCTCATGCCGCTTTCTTTTTCTTCGACTTGCCGACATAGGCGTTGAAGCGGTCCATGGATTCCTTGTCGTTGAAATTCAGAACACCGTTCCAGTCGCTACCCAGCAACAATTCTTTGCCGCGCTCGGAATCAGCAATCGCCCATATTGATTTCGGATCACGACTTTGGGCGAGACGCATTAGAATGTCGGTATCGTCTCCACCATCCACCGGTTCGATATCTTCGTCTTCGTTCTCAATCTCGATTTCAGGAAGATAACCGCCGCGATCCGCGATCCGGAATTTTTCTTCGTCGTCAAGTTGGTCCCAATATTCTTCTTGGTACTCGTGCGCCCGTTCCGACAACCAGTCAGGTGGCGATTGGTTATCTCGTCTAGATTCAGCTTCGTTTTCAAACGCGGCAACGAGTTTGCTTTCAATCTCACTGCGCATTTCATCCGTAAGAAGCTTATGCGGCATTGGCTCTTCGATGCCGGGAAGCGTTGGCTGGTTACTGTCAGCTTTTACAAAGTCGTCGAGCACGCTGTCATCAAAAGAGATTTCAGCATCCGCCGTACCTTCGCAGTCTTGATCATCATACGACAACTCGATCGCATCAAGAATTTGAGTATTTGAAAAAGGAAACTTATCGTTGATCTCGTATTCTTCACGCCACTCCTGAAGTGCGTCTACCGCCCATTCATCGTGGTCGTCTTCGAAATTACTAGCGACTTCCATCTTGGCATCACGCATGCTCTCGCCGCTGTCGTGCCAATTTTGAACTTCGCTATCATAAAACTCACTGTAGTTATCGTTTTTCCAGCGATCGTAAATTCGTTGTTGATCATACTCGCCAATCTCGTCCCAATTCTCAGGCGTGTAGGTCGAAGTCGAAGAGCGACCGCTACCGCCGCCGCCCAAAGCGGTTAAGATATTGAGGCGGACACTGTTCCAAGTTTCCTGCGTCGGGACGTAGCCATACTTGGCCCATGCATACCCGCCGACGTCGAGATTCGCATTCGTCGTGACTTTGGTGAAGCCGAGTTTTTGGTACATCTCGACATTGCCAGCGAGAACTTGTTTTCCGACGTCGCTATTGCGAGCGTTGGAGAGAACTTTGAAAAATGAACTGTACCCACGCTTTTCATTGAAGTGCAGAACGCGGGTAAAGTCGCCGATACGTTTATCGCCTTCGTAGAGATTGCCGTTAACGGTCCAACTGTTCTTTTCATCAACAGTGATCGTGACTTCACCGGCTTTGATGCCGCCGAGAAAGTTATTGATGAAATCAGCGGGTGTGGTCCCGATTTTGTCATCCCACGTCTGGATGAATCTTTCTTGAACTGATCCAAGCGGAACGCCTAGTCGAATTTTGTCTCGTGCGAAGTCGGCGGGTTTGACTTTGACTTTTTCTTTGACAGCGGGGGCGGGAGGTTCTTCCGTTGCAACAAGGCCGCCAGCGAAACCATCACCCGCATCGCCCGCGTCGCTATTGCCCGCGAACGTGAATTTGCCGTCACTATCACGCGGATGCTCTTCTTCATCCCACTGTCCATTGCCGATGAACTTGAGTGCGAGTTCGAGCGTATCAAGCGTGTGTTGCTTGTAGTCTTTCGGCCGGTTCGCTTCGATCGCTTCCGGGAAGACCGTGATAATTTTGGTGCGAAGGTCGATACGAAGTTTGCGCAACTCCATTTGACCACGAGCGCCGGGTACCCATTCCAGTTTCGGCGAGAAGCGAATCTGTTCTGCCGTGAAGCCGTGCTTCTTGGCGAGAGCAAGCGCTTCTGATCGCATCAGGTAAAAAGCCTTTTGTACTGGTTGATCATCTACGGGAGCAGGATTCAGAAAAATCACGCCGCCGACTTCGTCGATATAGCGAACTTTGATCAGGATCGCGTCTTCAGGCGCAACAACACGAGGGCCGGGACCGATGTAAGCGACTTCCACCGGACGGCCATTCATCGTTGTCGTCTGTATCACGACTTCAAATTCCAGACTTTATCGACAGCGCGATAGAGATCACGCCAGAGTTTGGCGTTCTTACCCATCTGTTCCTGCGACGGTCGCGGTTCGTCAACGCCACGCCAACTCAGGATTCTTTCACCCATGTGATCTGGAAACTTTCCGGTGTCGTATTTGAAACGTGCCATTTCGGCCAGCGTCTCATGGACCGCTGATTGGCCAGCGTTGAATTTCTCAAGCGCCGGTTCTTTAGCTTTCCAGTTCAACCACCATTCGTAACTGTAATCAGAAACCCCATCCGCTTTCGCGAAATCAGTGATGGTGGCCGATTTGAAGAACGCTTCGTGCATTGCCGAATAAGCGGGGTATTTCGAATCAAATGGCGGCTTCAGAGACCCGTCAGCCCTCAATGCTTCCCCAGCTTCTTTATCGTCGAGAAGCTTATTGTATTCGGCTTGATACCGGTTCAACGCCGTTTGATATTTGATGTGCATGATCTCGTGAGAGATCAAACCGTCAATCGTTTCTCGATTGAGTTGTCGGTTGTACAACGTGATCAAACGTTCTTCGAACATGCCGTAGGGCTTGTCCACATCTCTCGATATGTGTGCGAGACCCGCCGCAAGATATTTCTTGCCATTCAATTCGAACGGCGCTTCGCCGTCGTGCGTATGGATTCGATTGGATGGGAAGTTGTGATCCTTTGCGACTCGATCGATCGTCGCTCGAATCTCTTCCTTGGTCATTGGTCCTGAAGTGGACCCGGTTTCTCGCGGTGTCTCACTTGGCTTCGCGACTTTCGGCTTCCGCTCCATCTTGGCGTAGCCGTCTTCAGTCTTGATCTTCTTGAATCCGAACTCTTTGTAGAAAGCTTCGAGCTTCGCCTTCGACAATGTCTTTCCGGCGTCATCACCCTCAGTCTTAAGAGGGACTGCATAAAGCTGAATCGTAACGCCGTGTTCGTCAGCTTTGTTGATCATCATTTCCATTGCAGCACGTCCGGCTCCGCGATCTTTCGCGATCAACCAGTGTGCTTCAATTCGACGATCGTAATCACTGACGCCATACACAGAATTAAAATGGACAGTCGCGATACCTTTCGGCGTCGTCATGAACTGCCACGTTGTGTTCGGTCTTACGTGTTCTTCGTAGATCGGAAGTTCGTTCTGAAACTTTCCAACAGGTTCGTCTTTCGAATAACCTTCAATCTTGGACCGCGTTATTTTGTGACCACGGGTCTTGAGCGCTTGTTCTTGCGGCGTGTTTAATCCGCTTGCTGTTGCTTCCCAATGATCGGGGTCAATATCACCGTCACCGGCAACACCACCGCCGCTAAACGTGAATCGTCCGTGCGAATCTCTAGGATGTTCTTCTTCGTCCCACTGGCCGTTGCCAATCGTTCGGGAAATCACGGAGCAGTGATCGGGAATGAAGGTCTGACGATAACCGTACCAGTCATCGCCGTGGTGCGTTCGAGCGGCGGATCGTCGATTTTGAGTTCGTGGTAGTAAATTCCGGGTTCGAGTTCGGCCGTTTCTTCTTGCGTGATCTCTATCGTCGCCACGCCAGCGAGAACCGTGATCGAAGCGTCAGACAAAAGCTTGGTCACGAATGCTTCGTCTTGTGGCGAATGTGCGTTGCGCAGAATGCGATAGTAAATTTCATCACCGGGGGCAGGCGTGTACACATCACCTTCTGCCGTGGTCAACGTCACCTTCACTTGTGCGTTGTTGCCACGATAGATTTTCATATTCTGGTTGGTGATCGTCATGTCAGCCCATTGCTAGAATGATGCAGCAAATGCCAGTCACGAGTAACCAGCGCCAATCTCCAGACCACAACGCCCATATCGCCGGGACGAACACGCCGAGAAGCAGTGCAATCGCAATTGCGCGTATCCACCACGGATAAATACTCACCCGATCATCGATCGTACGTCGAAGCTGGAATTCAGCGGGGCGACGCCGACAGCCATTGCCAGTGCCACCATGCCGTCGATCCGGCCAGACGATTTGTTTTTCGAAAGCTTGCGGTTCGACTCGTCGATCTTGCCGTCTTTGGTCTTGGTCGCGCCGTCAACAACAGCGCACGCTGCATTCATCGTCAGGACGGGATGATTGCCGTGAACGATCTTCTGCGAGAGCAGCAACGATTCCAGTTCACGCAAGGCCGGAGACATATCCTGTGTGCCCTGTCCGAACGGGACGAACTTCTCTTCGATCATGGCTTCGCTGAAACCGGCTTTGATCAGCCACGGCTTCAGGTGCTTCATATTCCAGCGGTCGAATCCGATCTTTGCGATCGTGTATTCGTTGAACAGTTTCCAGAGATGGTGAGCAACGAATTCGTACTCGACCGTCAGACCCGGTGTCGTGCGCAAATAACCTTCGTTGTGCCAGACATCGTACGGCACGCGATCAGCCTGTGACTTCTCAACGATGTTCTGTCCGGGCAACCAGAACGTCGGTTGTGCCTGCCAGATTTCATTCACCTGTCCGATCAGAACAAGCGCCGTGAGATCGGAAACCGACGAAAGATCGAGCCCACCGTAAAGAACGCGACCGTGCAAATCCTGCACTGGACCGCCGCATGCTTTCCAGACGCCACGCGGTACGAATGGATTCGATGCTTCGACACGTTGGTTCAATACGAGATTGCGGAATTGCGCTTCGCGCGAGGGCATTCGGCGAGCGTCTTCCGCCATCGCCAGCACTTCCTTTTTATTGAGGAAGTCACCGAACGCGGGGTTTGCCTTCTTGATCGATTCCTCTTCGAACGGATCGTCATCAAGCGGCGTCGTGTATAGTTCAATCACCGTACGCGGATCATGTCCGGCCAGTGCGTCGTCGATCAGAACCGAGAGAAGATCACTATCCGTTGGAGCCTGTGTCGAAATGATGATCGACAGAGGTTCACCTTGTGCACCGACCGCCGTCTCCAGTGCGTCATACAATTCCGAGCGCGGCCCCTTCACCTGTCCTAGTTCGTCGTGGACGATAAAGACAGGTGAGAGGCCATAGGCGGTGGAGGCTTCCGCCGACAGCGCGCGATACAAAGTCCCACGACCTTCACAGAACAATTGCTTCGCGGTGTCGCGAATTAGAATGAACGGCTTTAGCTCCGGCGACATCCGCACGACTTTTGCAGCCAGTGCGAACAGGATCGCCGCCTGTTCACGAGATTGCGCGGCCGAATAGAGTTGCGAATTCACAACCGCTTCCGGACCGGCGAGATGCAGCAAAAGCAAGAATGCAGACAAAGCAGTCTTCGCGTTCTTACGGCCGAATGACAGGATCGCACGTCGCGTGCCATCCGGGTTATCGTAAATCCGGAGGATCGCACGCTTCTGAAATGGACGAAGCTTGACCGCCTTGCCGACATCCTTGCCTTCAGGGATTCGGCAGTTGTCTTCGATCCACTTGATGTTGCGTTCACCGCGAGTGCGGACAACTCGTTTCCTCGGCGACGGCCGAGTTGCGGGTTGCGCCCTCATTCGACTTCTTCACCTTCATTGGACTCCCATGGCAATTTGACCATGGTGGAAGCCCGCGCTTTCTTCATCTGCGTACCAAGGTTTTCAGCACGCGTATAAGACTGCGGTGTAAGGCGCATCGATCGTGCGAGCCGTTGCGTTGCTTGCGACTCAGCACGCTTCGCTTTCAGGATCGAAGCGTATGCGCCGATAAGATCGACTTGCTTCTCGCCCTTCTTTTTCGGCTTCGTCAGTTCTTTTTCTATCTGAGCGAGACGTCTAAAGGCCACGATGTGCTGGCACATCTGCGCCAGCAACGGCCACGCATTACGGGTGAAATGATCGGCAGGCATGGCCGCTACTTGAGCGCGCCACTCGTCAGCCTCTTCATCATCCAACTCGTAAGGCGCGTCCGGCCTTTGAACTGTCTCGACAGGTCCGTTCGTTTGCGTGAGCAATTCTGAAACGGAAACTCTTCCGCGCTTCGCCATCACATCCTTCTTTCACGTGCGATTCGAACAGCGCCCCAAATTCGAAAACGCATCATTTTCGCCACTTCGGATTTCCAGAATTTTACAGGTTTTTGCTTGCCTACT
>FRDC01001001.1_pt1 | contig 100436 bp, 134 predicted proteins | sample 1106171 | NCBI WGS metagenome assembly FRDC01 (sample SAMEA3930566, study PRJEB13176) | freshwater metagenome | biome: Drinking water system; feature: drinking water; material: water | place: Singapore | collected 2014-12-20
GCGTAAGCACGTCCACGTCGCCGATGTTGTTCGTCCCGGCAGGCAGCGCATTGATTGATACAGTGCCGCTGACGGGTTGGGTCGTTGTGCCCGTTACATCTACACGCAATGGATTGGTAGACGTGCCTCCGACCACCGCACCACCCGACGCAGGCAAGGCGATGCCACGTAACATCATGGTTTGAGTGCCAGCGCCTGTATCAAAGTCACTGGTCACGTCGGCGGTGATCTTGCCATTGAGAGTTGATAACGTGCTCTCGGTTGCGGCCCCAGTTGGTAACGGCAACGACGCGGCTGAAATTGGCTGCGTCACACCAGATCCGTCCACGGGCAGCCGTCCACTGATGGGTGTGTATTGAGAGAGGTTGACCCCACCAATTAGATTCGAACCAGCGGGAATACTCGGCAGGCTTAGCACGTCCACATCACCGATGTTGCTCGTCCCGGCGGGCAGCGCATTCACTGATACTGTGCCAGTGACAGTGGTGTTGAGGTTGGCCGCCGTGGCTTGGCTCACCGTGACACCCAAATCGCTGGCGGCAGCCGTTGGTGTGATCGTTACGTTCACTGTGCCTGATGTCCAGTCAGTGGCGGTACCAGTGCGAAAGCGCGTGAATCCCACCACATTGCAGCGCCAGGCGCGCGTGGTGTTGGTGAGAGCGCCGCTCGCAATCTCGGTAACACTGCTATCCACGCGCGTGCAGGCAAGCGGAAAATAGTTCGTTGCGTCCGGTGAGGCCTCAAACGGAATGGTCACCACCACATAGGTGCCGCGCACAGTCAATAAGACCTGGCTGTAGTTAGTCACGTCCACCGCTGTGCCCGCTGCATCCGAGGTGATCGTTTGCGTGGTGGTAGGTGCCTGCTCATGTGAAAGGGCAGTGATGCGCGTTTGTGCCTGTGCCGCCAGACTCAGAGATAACAAGCCGAATAAAAATAGAAGTCGCTTCATAATTCCCCACTAAAAGAGAGCCCACACGCTGCCCGCTTTACGAACGCCGACAGCGCAACGATTGCAAGTGATTGACACAGACGTGGTTCCACCCAAGAAGGTGTCACTCCCAGCGCGACTAACCGTGATCGTGTTGGTCGCCGCGTTGTTTCCGACGTCGGTAATCGTGGTTTCCCAGCCATCTTCCACAGCAGACAGTGCAGGCAGGGTTTGTGTGTTAGCTGCCGAACCGTTCACATCAACACGCACGTCCGCTGCTGCGATCGTTGCGCTCCCGGTAACATTGCGCACCGTGCGCGCCATACCGCCAGAAAGGATGGTGCGTCCTGCAAAGGTATTGGCTTGATCGGTATATGCCGTGGCCGCGTGCTGGCGAGCTTTGGCAAGCGTGCCTGTCCAACCGACCGTAATTGAAGTGGCATTCAGCAGTGCGGTCGAGGGCGTGCCTCCAAGTGTCAGCGTGACATTGGTGTCATCTGCTTTTGTCAACGCCGCACCGCTTACGTCACTCGCGGGGATTGGTGTGGATTGCACGGACAGGACACCGCTGGAGAGTTTGGCATAGCCGGTACCTGTCGCCCGTTTAATGCTCTTCCCCGTGGTGCCGTTAAACAGAGCCAACTCGGAATCAACGGAAGTCGCCGTGTTGGATGAAACATCACCGGTACCACCTGCACCACTGCATGAAACGTAGGTGCCAGCACCGCTGAGGCACTTGGTTGCATCACCGGCTGCCGGTGCTGGCACAAGCCCCTTGGTACCACCGGAACCAGAATCGCCCACCATCACATTCAGCAACGCGGTTGCCTGTGTTGCGGTCAGGTCTTCAACGTTGCCGGTGCCTGCGGTGGTGCGCCCTTTGAAGGTGGCTGTTGATACGGTGGCGAGTTTGGCGTTTGTGACAACGTTATTGCTGATGGTGGTTGAGACACTGCCTGCGCTTGAGGTCACATCTCCGGTCAAGGCTGGCATTCGACCGCCATTGAGTTGGCCGGATGTGAGCAATGCTGCATCTGCACTACCAGTGACAATCTTACCTGTGGCGTCTACGACAAATTTATCTGCTGGACTCCCTGCATTGTCGCGGATGTCAATAATCCTGCCGGTGAAGCCAGAGGCAGGAATTGCCGCACGTATGAGCGAGCCACTGGTTAGTCCGGTGGCATTCATCATCGTGTGATCGCCGGTATTCACACTGTTGGCCGTCCAAGTGAAGGCGTCTGCGCTAGTGGCTGTCGAAACACCCGCGCGCGTGCCATCCACTAAAAACACATTGGTAGATAAACGGGCATCAACCACAGTTCCGCTCGCGATTGCCGCACCATCGAGTGTGCCGCCTCCGGCTGCGTTTTGATGGCTATGCGTGGCATTGATGAACGAAGCGATGGTCGGTGTGACGATAGTGGGCGATTGATTGAAGACAACCAATCCGCCGCCACTGCTTCCGATTTCATCAGTCAAGGCCGCTGCAAGATTGGCGCTTGTATCGCTCAACCCGTAACCGCTGAAGGTTGTTGGATTGGTGCCTGCTGTGACCCGGCCCGCAGTATTGACCGTCACACTGCGATAAGTGTTCGCACTCACGCCTGTGGTGTAGTCCTGTCCAGAACTCAGCGAGCCAGAGAGATTGCTGAACGATGGTTGCGCGTAACTCACCACGCCTTGCGCGCTGACGCCGGTCGCAAATTGATTGGAACCGGCAGCAGAAGCTTGCACTGTGGTTGAGTTCGCATTCGGCACATTCACTGTGCGTGTGGTGGCTGTGCTGATATTCGACGCATCGAACTGGAATTTCTTCGTCGTATCAGTTGGGTCAACCAGCAGATAGTTCGCTCCCGCTTGAAACGTTTGGATGAAGGCACCGAACGTGTTGGCTTGGTCGGTGTAAACGGTGTTTGCGTGCTGGCGCGCTTTCGCCAGCGTACCTGTCCAGCCAACCGTGATCGAGGCGGCATTGAGCAGCGCAGTGTTGGGTGTGCCACCCAGAGTGAGAGTAACGTTGGTGTCGTCAACCTTCGTGAGAGCTGCGCCATTCACGCCCAGATCGGTGCGAAGCTGGGCGATGCTTCTATTTGTCCAAGCACCCGCTTTGCGCTGCAATACGTCGTCGTTATTGGGTGTCAATCCAGAGATGGTTGTCAGGTCAGTGTTTAGCGGTTGAGCGTCGGTGATTCCGTAGCCGCTGAGCGTGGTTGGCTTCGAAGTCAACGAAGCGAACGTGTGTGTATGAGCGGTTGCAGCATACAACGAACTCAGGTCAGGAATATCTGCGACCGTCAGCGCGACGAAAGCAGGTGCGCCAGTACTGCCGGTGTTGTTACCGAAGAAAGTGTGGGCCCCTGCGTTTGAGAGATTGAAGGTGAGAGAGGGTGTAGAAGTAGAGTTTGTTACGCTTGTCGTGAACAGCGGAGACAGATTGCCCGCGCTGAAATTGGAGACTGAACCGCCACCAGCCATGGAGACGGCGTTGGCAACAAAAGCTGTCGTTGCCAATTGATTCGAGTTGGTGCCGTTGGCTGCCGTCGGTGCAGTTGGCACACCCGTCAGTGCGGCATTGTTGCTGGCGGCCTTGCTGTTGATCTGCGTTTGTACGGCTGCGGTAACACCGGATAGATAATCCAGTTCAGTGGCGGTGACATTTGAAGGACTGACGACTCCACTCCCGTTGCTGATCAGCGCACGATTAGCCGTCAAGGCAGGCATGAGGCTAAAACTCAGAGGATCCCACTTCAACCCAAGCGCCTGTGTGGAATCCGACCGCAACACCGTCCCATTCGCACCGGGCAGCAGTTGGCCTGGCAGCGTAGTACCACCGACGACCAGCGCCCCCTTTACGGTCAACAACGTGCGCGCGTAACCAAGCTCCTCCAACTGTTGTGGATTGGTATTGCGCACGATGTATTGCGTGCCAGTGCTGGGATTGTCGGCAATACCAGGTAGCCCAACGTCAGCGGACGAATGCAGATACACCGTCGCATTACAAGCAAGCTGCATCCCCGGCTGTCCATCGGCTCCGAGCAAAACCCCGCTGCTATTGGTCTTAAAAACCTGGAACGTGCGAGAGAAGGCATAATTTGCCAACTGCTGCCGATACAACGTGACGGTGGCAGTTGGGTCTGGTTGTGTTGTGCCAGGTTTATAAAACGTCTTCTCGACACGGCAGATGGGAGGAGCTTGCGCAAACGCAGTGGCACTATAGGTAATGAGTAACGCGACAATGATGATGAGCTTACGCATATCGGTAGGGTCTCAGGGAAAGCGAAAGCGACAGGCCGCACGTGCGGCCTGTCGCCAATGAGAAAACGAAACTACAGAACAGTGATGGCCTGCTCGGAGTTGTTCCGCAGTGTGAACGTGATGTGCTGCACCGTCGGGGTTAAGCTGGAATTCGCCGTAAAGCGGATGGTGATCTTGTTAGCACCCGTCAGGATGGCCCAGGTACAAGTCAAAGTGCCAGTACTCACGGCCGCCGCTTCATTCACCACGACAATTTCAGACGTATACACACCGCCTTTGTTGACCGCCGAAAAGCGCACAATGCCGCTCCTCATCTGATGATCTGTGCCATCACTGGTGAATACCGCAAATTCAATGACACCAGAGCAGCCTTTGGCATCAGGCAGTGCCACTTCGAACAGACCTTGCACCGTGTTATTGGCTGCCACGGCCTTGCGCGGCGGCACGATGAAGGCATCTACCAAAGCATTTGCAACAGCACCGGCACTCCCGACTGCGCCGCGTTGCACTTTGACCGTACCGGGTACACCGGCCCCGGTGGAAGCCCCTGGTTTCAGTGTCGTGTTGGCACCGGCCTTGTCAGTGCCGGCGGCATCACCGGAGCCGAGTTTGGTGGCGAGGGCCAGACCAGTTGCTTCAGCAGCTTTGCTTCCGACGATGAAATCGGCCGAAGTAATATCCAATCCGGCATCAGGAGGCGAGCCGACCGGGCCATTGGAAAGCAGCAGGCTTTTGCCTAGATGAAGTCGGACGTTTTCTTGAAAGATGGGTGCGGGCATAACCGAAGTCTCCTCTTGTGATGGAATGTTAGAACTGGTGGACGGCGACCCGCTTCCTTGTCTGCGTTTGGCATCCCCATATCAAACACAGACGCTGGGAGCAGATCGCCGATAAATCAACGGGGATTGCGTGACTTGCGACGTGGTTGAGGTTGGCGCGGGGAGTTTATGACTGAACCCTCAATCGTCGGCGGCCAAGTGATCGAATCACCAGCTACGACGAGACCACTGGTAACTTTGGACGACGGTAAGACGACGAGGCCACTGGAAACACCGGACGACGGCAAGGTAAGCCCATTGTCGGTGCCGCCATACGTCACTGTGTGATTTTGGCACTCGGCACAGGCGGCGGTCTTCACACCACAGGCAGCAAGCAGATTTCGGATATGCTCAGCCACAGCATTGCGACGGGCTGTTTGGGCTTTGATCTTGGTGTTTTCTAGGACGATACCGGCCTTGATCTCTTCCCGGCTGTTAGCAAGTTGGCGCAACTCGTCTGGTGTCGCGCGATCCCAATCCAGTTGCATCGGCGTGATAGTTACACCATCACCATAAAGCAATCTGTCAGATAGCTTGGTTGTGCCTACATACGGATCTTCAATCAGGGCGGCCTGCTCGGGTACGCGCGGCAAATAAAGCGACTCCGTAACGGTTAAGGCCTCGAGTAAATCGTCAAAGCGACAGGCCGGGCCTTTACTGCGCGGTTCAGCGTAAACACGATTGACAGATTGGAGGAAGAGACGCGCACTTTCATCCACATTCCCTTCAAACACCCATTTGCCATCTTTCAGATATAAACGCCCAACTGACTGCCCTGCGCTTTGCTCAGAGAGTTCTGTGCCTGCCGAGGCGTTCAGCTTTAAGGCTCGCTCTTCGGTGGTCTGGCCGAATGCCACTACTGACAACAAGGGCAACAGCAAAGCAAGACAAAGTAACTGACAGTAAGATTTGAGGTGCATAAACTTTCTCCTTTCAGGTGATGAGAACACTGAGGATGATTCTGGCAATTTTCGCGACCTCCTCAGCACGGTCGAGGCCATTGATAATGCGGCGAGCGTTGACATCGTCAGCTTTCTCGCCATTGAAGTAGTCGGAGAGTTTCTTGCCGGTGAACAGCCCTTGAAGCATCCCTTCGCGCAGAATGATGTAGGACGTCTCAAGATCGAGCGCCAGGTCTGGATTGCTAAGCAATGGTTTGCCAGTGATCTTTTCGAAGGTGGCATAGTTCTTCTGCCAAGTAATCTGCACCAGGCCGCGGCCGTAATAGCCGGTGTCCCAATAACGCTGTTGCAGTTCGTACACATCTGGCTGTTTCTGGGGATTGGCAAGCGTTTCCACCACAGGTGCGAAGCGCACCAATACGCGCTTGTCCTCGATCCTCTGCATCTTCCCCGTCTCGTGATACGGCGTGGCTAAGGCGTAGGCGAACTGTCGTACATCCTTCCAGCGTTCATGATCGGCCAGATAAAAGGGCAGCAACTTGATCAGATTTTGCTGACTTGGTTCATTGAGCTTGAGGGGCCCAGCCAGGCGCTGTGCTAGCGTGGCAGCTGCTTCGGTCAGTAAATCATCCATGGGGATAGTCCTTTGTGTTGCGCCGTCCAATCGTGCGCATAAACCAGTTGGTGAATCCGAGGGGGTTATCGGCGACCTTTTCGAGGAGGCGCACGCAGCCTACCCCGACGAGAAAAGCAGAACCGAAAACCAGAAAGGGAGTTTTGGGCAGGGTGGTAAGACGTGTGGCGATCAACCAATCCAGCACGGGACTGAAGCCGATTCCCGCACACCAACCAAACATCAGGCACGCCACACGGCGACTGCGCACCAACTCAGTGCGCCAGAACCATGTGACAGCGCCACCGCAGCACGCACCAGTCAGGCGAGCTAACACGTGAACGTTTAACTCTGCTGCAAAAACGTCCAGTGTCTCCGCTAGTAGTAGTGCGAATGCCAGCGGTGGCGTTTTTTTGAAAATCAGCAGCAACAGGGTTCCCATCCGAAAACAAAACCTTTCACCAGGAGGCGGCACCATGACTATGGTAAAGAGCGGTTTACTCAGCCAGCGTGAAATCTAGGTAATACTCTTTACCTAGTTCAAAATGTTCGGCCGCAGCTAGATTTGCGCAACCTAGCGTCAATTGCCCTGATGGAGAGGCTTGCCAAAATTTTGTGTTTTCGTGTTGAGGATCCCCATTGCCGTATACAGGGCTCATTTGAATGGTGCGGACTTCTCCCGGCAGCCAAGTTTGCCTGCCTTCCACAACTGGCCCTGCCACCGAGGCAGTGTGGCGATTGATAGAATCCACTTTGAATTTAGCTCTGACAGTTGCTGATTTAATCTGATTTTCGTCGGCCACGGCGATTTTCCTTTCTGTGCTTATGGGGCAGGTTGCGTGGACGTCGCTTTCGTTCACGTTTATCCCAGCCGCTTTCAAAGTTTGCCGAGTTGCCAATGTGGTAGCGCTGGCATTTACGGCAGTGATACATCATTAGATGACGACCCTTTTCACGCCATTCGTCCTGTCTCCGCTTGAACGTCTTCAGCATTGCTTCTGCCGCGCTGGCAGTTAGAAACGGCACCTTGCCCGTAGGACAGATGCGCTCTTTATCTACGTGTCGTTCTTTCAGAGTGGGCAAATACTCAGGTTCACCTAACGGCTCTTCGTCCACGCTGTAATCAAGGAACTCTGGCGCGAACGATTGCGGCGCGCCTGCCGGTTGTGACGTTGCCGCGTCAGAGGCGCAAACAGCAGGCAAAGGTGACGCAGGCAGCGTCGGTTGATCGGGAGTGTCAAAGTCACGCGATTCATTCTGCATCCAGCCATCCTGTGTGAGGGGGATGATCCTGCGTGCCAGACCATCCAGTAACGGGCCTTATGATGCAGGTTTTATTGCATATATGCAATCCTAAACCAGAACCCTTACCAGTAGGGCTATTTTGTATTGCACGGGTATAAGACCAAGACAGGCACGGCCAGAGCAACCTGTCTACCACAGGTTGCCTTTTTTGTTCGCCAGGACGTGTTTGTTGCGCACTCCGAAGAGTTGACGGGCAACGGTGGCTTGGAAATTTTGCTGATTCCAATGCCCCATGAAGCTTTCGAAGGTAATCCGCTTCAGGCGTGCCTGCGTGTGGGGTTGCGCGAAGATTTCCGGACCGCCCAGGTTTGCTACCAGCCAGCCGGGCAGCTTCTTGTGACCGTCTCGGAATTCCACCTCTACCTCGACGGCTTGTTGTTTCAAGGGATTGACCGACCATACCAGTTCGCGTTCTTCTTGCTCGTCCGCTTCGGTGGTCGTCGCGGTCAGGTCGGGTTCGGTGGTTAGATTCAGGCGCGTGATGCTCATAGTGTATTCCAGAAATTGTTTGAGAAGTTTTGTTGCTCCTGTTTACCGCCTGTGTTGAACGAGATTTCACTCGTCAGTTCGGCAAACAGCCATTCAAGCGTACCGGCCATCACCACGGCATCGCCGCGATTAGTTGAACGATGCAGGCGCGTTTTGATTTCATCCTTACTTTCTACCAACAGTCCAGCGGAGGTGAGTTTCCAGCGCGGCGCGGCCAGGTCTGCCGCCAACTCCTCGTCCGGCGGCAGACAGATCGCATCCCCGTGATCTGGGTCAAGCATTTCTCTGAATTTCCACCACATGGCGGCGCGCACGTTGCGAAAGTGCAACTTGCCTGTTTTGTCGGTAATAGGCTTTTTGCGTTTGGGGTCTCTCGGGTCTTTGGCTGCCTCACTGGCGATCAGAGGATATACCTTGACGTCATATTCTTGTAGGTAATCCGTTGGAGAAGTTCCAACGCCAATGGCATCAATGATGATGGCCGCTGCGTCTTTGTGCTTGGTCATCACAAACTGCGCGAGTGTACGGCCATTCGGAGTCAGTGCACCTGGCAACACTTCCAGCGGCTCATACCAATTAGCGTAACGTGGAGCGAGAGCATTGTCGTCGCCCTTCATACGGCCAAGTTTGTCACTGCCGCGCGCCACGTCTACGCCCAACGCTGTCATTGGCACATCTGGACGGTGACTTTCTTTCCAACGTTTCTGGGCGGCGCGAATCCAACTGGTCGGGATGACCTGTGTAATGCCGTCCTCTGGCTTACTCAGGAACTTACCCTTCATCAATGAGCGCATCGGCTCGGGCAGGGCTTCAATCGTAGCGTCATAGCCGGTGGCTTCGAGGATCGGATTATCTTTCAGCTTCGCGGGGAAAAAGGTGCGCGATTTGGCCAGATAAATCACGTCCCCATCTTTGTAGCCGCGCCGGGGACGATACACGATGCCGTCGCGCTTTTGTAAAGCCCCACTGGGAACACGAATTTTGGCCTCATTCTTGATGATGTACCAGTCCAGCTCTTGTTCAGCGATTTCCTCATCTATGTCATTGCCATTGGCATCCAGTCGCTGAATAAACCAGCGGATTTCGCCGGGCTTGGCAGGTTTGGGATGTGTGAATTGATCTGGGAACAGATACGCCAGCCAAGGAAGAAACCAGCGCACCACCCATTGGCCGTCTTCGTCCTGGGGTGGGTTGAACGTCAATAGAACCTGGCAGATTTGATACGGATCAGGCGAGCGGTTCCAACCGATAATGAAACGCACCTGGCTTTCGCTGAATTCGGTTGCTTCGTCAAAATCGTAGAAGTCGCGTTCGCGTCCGCGTTGATGCTCTTTTGATTGCTCATCTGGTACTGAGCTAATTTCAATCAACTGCCCGTCGCGCAAACGCCAGATATGCTCTTGGCCGTTATAACGATTACCCTTGTCATTATTGATGGTATTGAAGACAACGCGGCTTTTCTCGATGATGTCGCGCGCATTGGGGAAAGTTTGCCGAAAGAGTACGCTTTTTTTATGCCTTCCGGCAGCAAGGCCAAGGCCAAGATAGGTTTTCCCACCACCACCGGCACCACCGTAACCAATCACATCGGCGTCACTCAGAAAGGCCTCTGTTTGCGGGCCGTCATTGGGATTCCAGCCAAACCGCTGCTGCACGTACTCCAACGGTCGTTGGCGCAACAGTTCGGCCTTTTGACGGTCACGCCGGCGGCGACGCTCACGCTCCTTCTTTTTGGCCAAGGACAGTTGCATAGGCAATCGGCGGTTCCACGCCTTGATCCGTCAGTTGATCGAACAGTTCAAACTGCGCGTCGCTCAGGCTCTCCAAATCGAAGTTGTAATTGTGATTGGTAACGCGGTCGTGACGGCCCCACTTGGACCGATTGATGCGCTCCAGCCACCACGCATCGGCTTGCCAGGCTGGCGCGGCATAACGCTCGGTAGAGCGTGTGGTAGTGACCACCGTCCCATTCTTGGTGGTGCGTTCAGTGCTGATGGTGGTGCGTTCGAGAATGGCCCCACCCTTGGCAGCTTGCCGGATGCGACCCACCGACAACGCTTCTGCGTCTGCCTGGGCCTTTTTTAGAGCCACAGAAAACCCAGAAAACCCCTCCTGACCGGCTTCCCCTTTCTTGAGCCAGGCACGCAGTGTTTCATAAGTAATCCCACCGTATTGCGCAGAGTTTTCCAGTGTATTGCCAGCCGCTATCGCAGTGAGAATCTTGGATTTATTGTCTTCGGTGAAAGATGTTGGGCGGCCGCCTTTGCTGGAATCCTTGGCAGGCGCAGTGCCGCTCGTGACAGTTTTTTGGTCTACCCCAGTTTTCTGGGGTGACTTTGGTTTCTTGGGGGTTTTCTGGGCTGATTTTGCCGTTTTGGCAGCTTCAGCCGGTTTCTTGCCAGCCATAACCGAGCCTTGGGTATCTGTCTAGCAGTGATCATCCAGATACCGTTGAAACTGAATCCAGGCCGCCAGGGAGAGCCGATTGGCTTCCCTCGTGCGGCTGGAATCTATGCGACGGCCGTTGCCGCCCCTTTTGTATTGAATGGTGTTGTCGGCGAAGTAGCAGATTTGCCCGAAGCGGCTGCGCGTCCACGTGGTCGAGTCCACCGAATCGAACCGATATTTATGCAGTGAGCGTGGTGGACTAAATCCTAAACCGTGCACGCGACAACCTTGGGCGTGGGCGGTCGAGAGCAAGGCCGGAAAGTAGCGATATTCCGCCTTGATGATGTCGCCGATGGCGATCCCTCCCAGCGCAATGTAGGTATACTCGCGTATGAGCCGTTCCCAGTACTGCTGACCGCGCGTGCGGTGCCACACGGGGATGCACTGTTTGCCAGTCAAGTGTTCGAGCAAGGAGCGTAAGCGTTCGACCTCCGGCAGACCGACGACCGCATCAATATCGAGTTCAAAGAATTGTTGGATGCGGAAACTGTTGATGAATTCCGCGTAGCGCCGCACGTAATCCTCCCAGTTAAGCGAGCCGGATTTATTGGCTTGGGGAGAATTCAGGAACGTAAACGCGCCTGAATCCAGCAGGAAGGCTTGGCAGCAAAGTTGCTGAAACTCTTCAGGCTTCAAGTAATAGAAGCTTTCCAGCACATAACGCGGCTTCAGCTCCAGAAACAATGCCGCGAAGGTTTGGAATCCGGCCAAGTACAGCTTCATATCACCCGCGCCGCTCTCACGTACCAAAGGCCATCTGCATAAACTCGCGTCGTTTAATCGAAGACTTTTGCAAAGTGCCGCGCCAATCGGAGGTGATCATTTGAGTTTGCGCTTGGCGCACACCGCGGCAGGCCATGCATAAGTGCTGGGCCTTGATGACGACGCCGACGGCGCGGGCTTGCAAATGCTCTTCGACGGCGAAGGCGATGTCCCGCGTCATGCGCTCCTGGATTTGCAGGCGCTTGGCGAAACACTGCACGAGCCGGGCCAGCTTGCTGATGCCGACGACTTTGCCAGGGACATAGCCGACCACCGCTTCACCATTGAACGGCAACAGGTGATGCTCGCAGAACGAATAGAAATGGCAGCCCCGGAGGATGACGAGTTCCTGATAGGGTTGCTCAAACACGCGGCCGAGGATTTCTTTGGGATCCTCGTGATAACCAGCGGTCATCTCCAACCAGGCGCGGGCCACACGTCCAGGCGTGTCGCGCAGACCATCGCGCGTGACGTCCTCGCCGATTTGCGTGAGCAGCGTGGTGATCGCGCCAGCAATGAGGGGTTCAGCCTCGGGTTGAATTAGCGCACGTTCAGCAGTTTGTGTGTTTGCAGGGACAGCTTCCATTTGGGATTTTCCTTTACCAATTCCACGCACCATTGCAGATCGGCGCGGCGATAGCTGCCGTCCGCTTGGCAGGCAGGGGAGATCAGATAATGCTGGGCCTCGATGCTGGGCTTCGGAATAGCCTGATGTTGTGCGCGGACATATTTGACCTCGTGGGCGACTTTCTGGCGCAGCGTATGCTCCGCCGTTTTAGGACTGACCGTAATCCAGTCAATCCCGCTGGGTAAGGGGTTGGTGCCATTGGTTTCAATGGCGAGGAAAGGGACCACCTTCTTCAGGGCCGCAATAAGTGGTTCGTCTATCTGCAATGACGGTTCCCCGCCGGTCAGGATGATGGCGTTGGCGTGCGGGGCAATCTGGCGACAGGTATCCACAATCTCAGTCGCGGTCATTTTGCGGCCGGACGTGAATTCGGTATCGCAGTCGAAACCTTCCGTCTCACGTTTGCATTGCAGGTTGCAGCCGCTGAAGCGCAGAAAGATGTTGGCGGTGCCAGCACGCAGGCCTTCGCCTTGCACGCTGTAGAAGATTTCGTTGACGGTGTAAGGCTTGAGTGAGTAGGTCGGAACGAGTTGTTTGTCCATAGGAAGTTGAATGGTGAAGGTGTCGGCTTCACGATAAGGCACCTCGAATAGCTCAAAGGTGAAACGCTCTGTGATATTGGGGAACTGCTGGGCAAAGAGCCTGCGCATTGCCTGAAAATCGAAATTACCGAAAGCGAGAAACACGGAGTTGGAGTTGGGACGCTGATCGGCGCTGCGATCCCAAAAGGCAAACGCTGTCCAGCCATCCAGATGATGAAGCGCCGCCAGGCCTTCGATTTGCTGTGGGCCGCGCGGACATAAATGGCCGTCGAGTTCGTGTTGCCAGGCGCGCGGGAGATCATTCCAGCATTCACGACCCGTGAATACGTGGCCGGGCAAATGTAGGTAATGCCCTTTGTGATTAGCAGACCAGCAGCCAAAGTAATAGAAGTCAGAACGCCTGTCGCCCATAAATCACCTGTTCGTCAGTTCTACCAGCTCGCGGTCGGTCAATGGTTTGCGATATACAGCCCACGTCGCAGGTGTTTCCGACACACACACGGCAACCGTTTGCAACCAGGCATCCTTCGCATGGTCGTATAGCCACTTGGCGAGGTTCTCGGCAGAAGGCTGGAAGTCCAACACATCGTTCAGGTGCTGATGATCCAGTAGCTTGTCGAGTATTTGCTTGAAGGGTAGTAGTTCCCCGTAATCAACGACAAAGCCGTGCTCGTTAAGGACGGGGGATTGCAGCACGATCTCCACTTCGTAATTATGGCCGTGCAAGCGTCCACACTGATGATCAGGTGGCAGGCCGGTCAGTTGATGACTGGCCGAAAATTGAAAGCGTTTGCGTACTTCAAACATCGGTTCCTCGCAAGAAGTTTTGTTGGATGGCAAACATCACGGCCAGTTCGAGGTTGAACATATTGTTTGCCGTGAGCTTGGGGTAAAGGTGCGTCTTGTCCAGTTTCAAAGGTAGCGGCCAATGGTCGTTGACATTCAGGCGGCTGATTAAAGCTGGATCATTGGGTGCGAACTGCTGCATCGAGACAAAGTTGCTGTTCATCTCCGCCGTCGCACAGTCGGCGGAATTGGCTCCGAACTGTGACGCCACGCCGAGCACCTGCGGCGAGCCGACGCCGAGCAGGTGGATGTCGTTGTGCGGGAAGCGCGCGCGCACTTCGTGTAGGACGCCCAGCACGAAGGCTTGATCGCCGGAACGGTTTTTCAAGCCGCCGCCGATGGCGACCACATCATTGGGTTTGACGAGGGGCTGAATGGTGTCGCTGAAGCTGGCGAAGTCGGCGAGCTCCGGCCCCTGGATGACATAGACCTTTTGCAAACCGGTTTTGAGTTCGGCAAAGGCCTGCGCATTCTCCAGCGTGATCTTCTTCCCTGTGGCTGCGCTGATTTGGAGCGGTTCCAGTACTTCGGGGATGAGGGGCACATCCATCATCACCACGCGGTCGGCCTGTATGTCTTCAGCAAACTGCACAACGTTGGGCTGATATTTGAGGTAACGTTTACCCGCCGTTTTACAGCCAGTGATCAAGCCACTATCCACCATCACCAGACCATCATGCTTGGCCTTCCAATTGACCTTGGCTTTGTAGGCGTAAGAGAGCAGGTAATTGAAGCGTGGCCAACACACGCGCATTTCGCACCAAACGTGGAAGAGCTTGAATTGATCCCAGTTGATCGGCGTGCGTTGTGGTTTGGCTGCCTCGTGATCGGTGCCACTGCCAGAGGGTAAACCCGCCGCCGCGGCCTGAGCGGTTTGCTGAAGATCACGCAACATATTGGCTAGGGCTTCGTCACTCGTCTGGGTTTCCTGCAGGAGGTCATTTAGCTTTTGCGCGTCGGCGCCAGCCATTGCCCCAATCGGATCGAGTGTAGCAAGCACCAGTGCGGCCTCCTGATCATTCAGATCAGTCATCAGCACAGGCAGACCCTGGCAAATTTCTTCCTGGCGTAAGTGCCCGTCAATCAACCTCCTTCGTCCGCCGAGGGCTTCGCTGTAGTAACCGAGCGCCGCGCCGACGATACCCACCTGGGCCAGCAAACCACGCAGAGCGGCGCGCTGCGCCTCGTCGTGCGTGCGCCAGTTTTGCTGGTGTGCCGCGATCTCGTCAGCATTTTCCAGGTAAATCAAACCGGTAATGCGATTGCGCCATTGCGGAGGGCGTTCTGTGTGAGGTGATGAGGGAGCTTTTTTCTTTGCCATGCCCGGCAATATAACGAGGCTGGCAACTTTGTGCAATTTAGGATTGCATATATGCAATCCTAAATTCTAGCTGATTAATGTTACTGAATGGGGTGTTGTGGATCGTGCTCAGATGCAGGTATCTGCTGAATTTTATTCCATAGCTCATCTAGCACTTGCTCAACGGTGAAGGTCTGTTTTTGGCTGTCCCAATGTTTCGTCGCGATGGCCTTACCTCGGATGAGAAAAACGGCAATGACCCGTGTTACCGTGCAGTCACAGACAATCTCACATTGGGGTTGTTCATCCCCGTTGCGCTGCTGGACTGCATCTATTAAGCCATTCTTGAATTGCTCGTAAGCATCCATCCAAGGATCATACAGAGTCGGATGATAATGCTCTTCGTCATTCATGATTACCTTTCAATGTTTTGCCTTTGCCTTTGGTCACACCCAAAGCTTGCAATTTACGACTCACTCCGCTCACTGATTTCCCGACAATGCCGGCAATATAGGCCAAACTATGGCCACCCTGGCGCAATTTTACGGCCTTTTTGATCTCCGCCTGCTTCCATGCCACATCTTTCGCCAAGGCCAGATTGCGTCCAATCTCGCTGCGTTGTTCTTGGTTGAGTTTCGCTAGCCGCTTCTTGGCGCTGGCCTTTCCAGCTTTGGAAGTCACTTCGGCTAGTGTCAACGGTTTCTTTGCGGCCATCGTCCCCTCTAGGTGCAGAAATTTGCGGAGGGGATTCTACCTAGTGAAACTCTGACGGCAAAGGCAGCTAGTTGATTCCGCTCAGTTGCTTGAGCAGGCGATTGAGTGGACTGTTGACCGTTTGCAGGAATTGCAGGCGATAACTGACGGATGCTTCCAAACAGGTACCGGCCAAATCGGTGGGAAAGCTCTTCTGAAACTCAGCCACGGCCTCGACGATGACTTTCGTTGCCCATTGCTGTACCAGCCGGTGAGCCTCGGCAGCCGAATGGGCTTCGTCCAGCAAAAGCTGTACGGCCTGCATATTTTCGTGCACGACCTGGGCTTGCACGACCTCGCGTCCCCATTCAATCACAGCCTTGCGCGGATCGGTCGCGGCCAGTTCCAAAAAGGACTGGCGCACCGTTTCGTAGTGGGTTGACGCGGAAGCGGCAAAGACGCTGGCGTCCTCACGCCAGTCACCTGCTTTAGGAGTGGGAGACGGTGAAGCGGTCTTTTTGGGGCTGCGATTTTTCATGAGTTCCTTTATGAGTGGGCTGCTGGTCAGGAACAGCTCGTGACGCCGTTTTTTATACAGCGGAACGTGTTCCGTTGTCAAAGTCGCTGGCAAAGGAAAAGGGGACGTGCCCAGTGTCACACGCCCCCTCTTTGCTCAACCGCTCATTCCCAGCCGTGTCACAGCAGCAGTGGTAAGACCTCATCATAAGCTTGCTTGCGCAAGGCGATTAACTGCCGGATGTCAGACTCCTGCAACACCAGACGTGTCTTGTTGACCGTGTCGGCCGCGATGATGCCGAAGCCGATAAGCAGCGTTTGCAACTCGCGCCGTCGGGCAATTTCACTGGCGTCCTCATTCAACTTTTCGATGGCTTTGAGATCGAGCGGAACACTAGACTGCCCTGTAACCGTGCCGTCAGCGCCGATACTGATGCTGAGCGATTTCTTTTGCAGCAATGGCAATAAGAGCTTGGCGGATGCAGCCAACTGCTCCGCCCAGTCTACGACGTGCTGCAAGCCTGACTTAAAGTTTGCCGGCAACCCGGAAATGGCATTCAACCCATTGGTGAGTCGCAATAAATCCACCACGCAATCAATGACCTTTTGGGCGTCGGCTCCTTCCAAGGGCGATTGGTCGAATTTGTTGCTGATGGTCTGGGCGTCTTCGAGCACGAGTTTGAGCTTGGCTTTTACGTCTATCAGAGCCTGATTGCTCAAATACGGTTCACCGCTCGCGCGCTTTTCCTGATTGAGCAGCACCGCGATTTGCAGGACTGCTTTGCCCTGTACAGGCGTCAGTGCCGCCAGGCGATGAAAGGTCAATTGGGCGGTGTTGGGTGTGGGCGTTGGTGTTGCACTCGGATCGGGATTAACGATCACAGGTTTCTTTTGACAAGCCAAGGCTGGCAGCAGGGCCAGCATCAGCGCGACGGCGTAACAAAGGTGTTTCTTGGTCATAGGCTTTAACTGAAGAAAGGTTGATTCAGAAGGTGTGGAGCTGAAGCTTCCAGCAGCGGGTCTTGCTCCGTAAACCCGTTGCTCTTAAGCCACCGCGTAGCGGCTTGATGGATTTCCGACCAGGTGGCCTGGGCAGAGAGTTGCGCGACGGATGCCCAGATCGCTGCCGAGAATGCGCCTTGCGGTATGCCGTTGATCTTCGCATCCATGCTGTATTGATCGGCGTGGCAACCCTGTGCGGCAATCAGGTCGTCGTGCTCATAAATTAGTTTGAAATGATCTTGCTGATACAGTTCCCAGATCGTGCGCGCGACAATGCCGCGTTGCCGCAGGGTTTTGGCGACGAAGAGTTGGCCGCGCCAGGTGTACAGTTTGTTCTTGGTCAGTTCCGTGCGCGGCTGCGCTTGAAACGCGCGGGTTTGCTCGAAGCTCTTGCTGGTACAGAGGAAGGGGGCCAATGCTTTGCGCGTGCGCATTCCCAGAAAGCCCGTAAAGGAGCGGATGGAATCTCCGCTGTGGCAGCAGTCATTCCACAGCCTGACGCGCCAACTGGGATTGATCATTCCATACAGGGCAGCTAGTTCCGTATCTGACCAGTAGCCGTTCTCCCGGTAGTCATACGGCACTTGGAATTCCGTGAAGCCATCCTTCTCGTTGCCATCCTGCACAGCGCGATCGCGCGCACCGTGACCGGAAAACAAACTCAGTAAGGTGCCGCCCTCGGTGTCGTAGGTGCGCGGGATTACGACATCGAGCATCAGATTGAGGAAGGCCTGACGTTTCGCTTGTTTGTCTTTGAGCCAATAGATGTCACTTTTGCTGACGATTTTATTGGCCAGACAAAAGCGTTGCAGATGCAAGGCGTCGTTTTCGGTGCCACTCAACGGCGCTAAAGGGGTGGCATTGAGATTACGAATGACGACGAGGTGCTGATTACTCATTGATCGTCTCCGTTTGTGACGAATCGGATTCCGGTTGAGCCGTCTCCATTAGGATTACGCCACGTTCACTCTCCAAAGCAGTGCGTAGAAGCACTAACTGCTCTGGCGTGAAGTCTTCGGCCTTTAACACAAACATTCCCTCAGTCGTGGGCAGTAAGGCTGGATTCTGCGGCCAGACAGTCGAGGCGGCACTGTTCTTACTATTGGCTTCGACTTCGGCCAAGGTGGCCGTCGGGTCGGCGAGCACAGCTTTCTGCACCAGGTCGCCGCGCTTGCGCACGCTGAGCAGCGCCATTGCGACAACCCCCAATTCGAGCAGCACGCCGACGGCGGTTTCGAGATTGTCAGTAATAAAAGCATCCTGACCATTTGGGGAGAGCAAGCCCGCGCCGATCAGCAGCATCGCCAGCCAGGTAAGTACCCGGCGCGCCAACGTGCTGACGACTTGCGTCCGGACCCACTCCTTCAGGCCGGGTATTTGGTTGAGCAATAAAGCAAGATCATTTTCGGTTGGCATAATCCTCCGTCGGTTAAAGAAAAAATCCGAGCACCGTACCGACCAGCCGCAGAAGGTTGAACACCTTCTGCCAGCCTTGCGCCCCCTTCACGATCTCGTTGAAGCGGCGCGCCAGTTCCGGCGCCTGCTTGGCGGTTTCGGCTCCGTAGGACGACATCAAGGCCATTTGCTCGCTGACGGTGACACCATTGGCGGAGATGCGTGCGAGGTCACGTAAGACTTGGGCCGTGCGGGGATCGTTTAGCGTGGCATTGATCAGCAAACCTGCGTTGGTAAGTTGCTGGGTGGCTTGCGTGGCCTCTTGCAGCAATTGGCCGCTGTTCTCGTTGAGCGTTTGGGAAAGGGTTGAGAGATTGGTGAGCAACACGCCCACCTGTTGCAGGTTTTGCGTGGCTTGGGGCAAGACCTGGTTGTTGATTTGCTGAAATGACGCATTGAGATGAAGGCGCGTATCACGGGCCGCGCCTTCCACCACTGGCAAAATTCGATTGACGTTTGCCAGAGATTCGCTGACACCGTTCATCCATTCATTGCGTTGCCGAACTTTGTCCGGGCTGTTCCAGGTTTCTTCCTCAGCGATTGCGATGCGACGGCCGCGCACCGACATTTCCATCAAGTTCGAGCTGATCGTCGCCGCTTTTGGTTGCACCTGGGCGCTGATGGATTCGGCATTGCTGGCGGTGTTAAGCAAGTGCGGAGTGAGTGGTTGCAAGAGTTGCGTCTGCGTGTAAGCCAACAGTTGACTGCTTTGGTTGCTAACATGATCGGCAGCGCGCAGGAGTTGGTTGAACTGGGGAATGGTGGTGAGCAGCAAACGGGCAAGCAGCAGAACGAGTAAAGCCAGGCAGACAATCTGAGCGGTCAGTTTGATCTTGATGAGGCGATCCATTACGGCAAGACCGGAAGTACAAACAAAAAGTGGAGTGACGGTCACTCCACTGAAAGCGCTGGATTGGTGCGTTGTTGGTGTGGTGGTAAAAAACCAACGGGCGGATTATAGGCTGAAGTATTGCATAAATGCAATAGCAGTTTGCATACGTGCAAGTAGGCAAAATTAGTTGATAGGGCGCCGGTCTACCAACTGTGGCCAGACGTAGCGCCAGCGTAGAGTCGTGAGGGCGGTCTCAACCTCCTGAAGCTCTTTGAGCAGCCGCTGACGTTGCTGGCGGAGAAAGGCGGTATCCTGCAACATTTGCGGCACGGCAAGATTGCGCGCCAATTGCCATTCCTGATCGGAGCGCACGAAGCACCAACCCGCTTCGCCGCAGTCAGCGCATAGATAGTGTTGGCCGTTCGTACTGGCGACACGCTTCAGCTTACCTTGGCATTGAATGCATTTACTCATCGGGATTCAGGTACTCATCCGCAAACAACAGAATAAAAAAAGCAATGGCGATGCGCACATCGGGGGTGCAATCTGAAGTCCATTTATCGGACGTCGTCCCTGTGTGCAGGAGCCACACGACAAAGTAGAGGCCTGCCAGGCAGCCGACGCCTTGTTTCAGTATCCAGGTCAAGCTTCCCCAGTTCGATGATTTCATTCCTTTTCACCATCCGCGCTCACAGCGCGTCAATCTTGCGTAACTCCCTATCGCAATACTCATCCAGTGCGACCGTGACGCCGTCCGGGCTATTCGTAACGATTTCTTGATGCTGAAACTCTATGAGGCGCGCCCGGCGCACGATCTGATAGCGACAGGCATCAACTGCCAAATGGCCAACATAACGATCAATGTCTTTGGCCAGCAGGGTCATCGCCAGCCAGCCCAATACCAGACTGACTGCCGGGCCATCGTGATTGAAACGAAATCCTCCGTATTTGCCGAGGCATACGTAGAAGGTAAGCCCATGTGAATCCGCCAGGGCGGGATGTTACTGCTTGGTTGCGTGTTGTTCAGCGGTTGTATTGGTCAAGTTGCCTCCATTTCTCTTCAAACCACGGCATGCCATACCGGGCTTTCTCTTGGGCCAGATAGGGAGCGATAACAAAGAGTTCCTCCCCTGTTGGGTACACCTCTTCCAGGCGTCGGCGCTGCCACGCATAACGCAGCTCGCCGACGCCGTCTTCAACTTGCCCACCTTTGGCGTAAAACCCCCAGGCTCCGCGTAGGGCTAGCCGACTATCCGTCCGCAGTACTTCGACCGCGCGATAGGCTTTGCCTTTGGCCGTATAAATGCGCCGCACGCGATAGAGGGCATAAGTCTGTTGTTTGAGTAATTGCTGGAATAGGCGCAGCACTTCCCGCGCCTCGACCTGATGCAAGAGGTCATAGAGCTTTTGATCGCGGTACAGTGAACCGCGCGGATTGAGCGCCAGGGAGACATATTCGAGCAGCAGCGCCCGCGCGGTTTGCTCCGGATGCCGCAGCATGCGCGCGATCGCCGCTTCGTCCACGCGATTAAAGGGGCAATACACGCAGGCCGAGCGCGGCCAGGCTACGCCGAAACGTTGGAGCAGATAGTCAAAGCAATCCGCCCGACTCCAGCCCCATTCGATCAAGGGGAAGAAGGCCTTACGTCCGGCGTGGTCATACGTCGCGGCGCGCGTCGCCCGCTGCTGTTCGTCGGCGTTAAAGCCGAATGCCATCCGGGCCTGCATTGCCTCGGTGCAACGTTGGGCACGGCTCGTTTCATCGGCGTTGTAACCAAAGGCGTGGCGATAGCTCGGGCTGAAATACCGTGCGAGCCACGTCTCGATGACGAAGGCTTTGAATTTGAGCGCGCAGCGATGTTCCCCGCCAAACTGCGGCACCGTACCGGAAGCCGTCAACTCATCACTGAGCTTGTAGGCGCCATCAATCTGCAGTTCCTCTGGCGCACGTGTATCGTCGAGGACGACAATGCCGTCGGCTTCCAGGTGACCGGCACGGGCCACCTGGACATATCGAATGCGCTGCGCGCGCAGCAGGGGGAAGATGTAATGCTCTAACAGGTATTTTTGGTCGGTGTGTTCATCACCGGTTTGACTGCTGATGACCGTCAAATCGGACAAATCGAAATCGCGACAGGTGTCATCTTCGCACCAGCGCGCGAGGACAGCCGTTGATTCCACACCCATTCCGTAACTGAGAATGACGGGCTTCACTTACCAACTTCCTCCGGCCGTTTGCCGCGCTTCGCGACCTTGCGGGTCATCTCCACCAAACCGTCACTGACCACGTGCATAAACCAGAGTTGGTCCACCTTACCGAGATCGAAGGCCATCGGATTGAGAAAGATAAATTCGCGTACAGCTTCACGACTGATGAGGAAATGATCGCCGCCTTGTTTATCGGTTTTGCGTTTCGTGCCGGCGCGTTCGGCCACCAGCTTGCCGTCGTTGATCCACTTGACCACGGCGTGCTGATCAATCCCAAAGCCATAAGCGACAGCGGAAGCGGAGTATTGCCCCTGATTGTGCAGATTGAATTTGAGCCGTTTGCGCTGCAGGCGCACCGCTGTATCGGTGCGTTTGAATCCAGCTTCACGAAGTTTAACGTTGATGCGATCAGGAACCAGATGCGCCCATTGTTGGATGATGGCGTTTTCGGCTGGCGTCCAAGCATCCTCCTTGACGCGCGTCAGGCCCAATTCCTGCGCACGTTTCCGCAGTGCCCACTTGGGGAAACCGGCTTCCTGGGCCAGGTTCTCCATCTCCGGCATGCGATCACTGGTAGTATTGCGACGTTTGGCATAGAGAGCCTTGATCTGCTCATCGATCTCAGTGGTGAACTGATACTTGCGTTTTTTCTTATTGAGCGCACCGAGCCGTTTAAGACTGGTACAGTTGACGCAAGCCTTAACCGAAGTTGGCCCTTGAAACAGACAATGGCCGAGTACTGTGCGCGTTCCCCCGCAGTCACAGTGGCATAACCAGAACGGCTGCTTCCGCTTCAGATCGAAATGCTGCAAGCGCTTGATCACCAGCTTGCCATAACGTTCACCAGTGCGATCTTTCCAGCCAGCGGGCAGCGTATAAACAAATTTCTTCTCGCGTGGTTTTTGCTTGAGCGGGCCATAGGTATAGAGGGAACCGTGCCGTGCGTCGCCAAACGACAACAGCAGCACAAGCCGTTCCATCAACGCTTGGCGGATACGTGCTTCGGCTGCTGGTGGGAGGGTCGGCACATCCAGACCCGGCAACCGCAAGAGGTCTGCCGGGTCTACATACACATACTTGGAGAAAAAGCGCGTACCAACCAGGTTCTTGCTAATGGCCTGCTCAATCAAGTAGCGACTTTGTCCTGTCCAGCGACAGGCCTGTTCGATACTGACGCCCTCTGCCAGTTTCATCTTCAGGCCCAATGCATAGGCACGGTTGATCACCGTTGAGGGGGCGCGTCCTAATTGTTGCGCCAGGGTTTCAATATCAACTTTACCCACATTCTGGCGTAACAACTCTTCTTCGGCGGACGACCAGTACCAGGTCTTACTTTGGACGCTAATACCACAAGCTGCCCAGGCTTCCTCCATGGAACTAAAGTGCCGCAGGATGGCTTCCACCGATGGATAACGCCCCGGCTCGGTGCGACTCTGTCCCGTTGTCGCTGGCTTCAGTTCGCCATAGGTTTTGGTTGAGGTCGGTGTGACACCCGTATCGGCTGCAAACAATGTCAGGCCGGTCAGCACTCTATCGCGCGTCCAATACATGGGACGCCCTCTGTATTTTTCCAGGTTCATGATGCTTGAGCCGAGCGCACCATCGTTTCCAGGGTGCTGGGGACGGGCAAATTCTTGAGGAACAAATACAGCGGGCAGACGCGGCAACGAGCTTCATCTGTATTGCCGCACTCATCACAAGTTTGCTTGCTCACGTGCGCCAGCTTGGTGCTACTGGACGCGAACGGCGGATTTTGCAGATAAACCTCGCGCACCTCGCGGATCGTGAAGACAGGTAAGAGGGCTTCATGTGGTTCTTTGCTGCGTCGGGCTGGGGCTGGCGGCGACTGCCTGACAGGTGCTGTTATGGTGACGTCGGTCGGGGCATTTCGCTGCGCTAAGACAGCCGCATGCTCTTTTTGCAATTGTGCCAGCGGCACAAATTCGGCCAGTTGATTGGCGTAATACACAATCAACTCTTCGTCTTCCACCTCCAACAACCAAGGCGCAGCTTTCAACGGTATCTTGGCAAGATGGTAGAGATCGCGCACGGCTGGCGGCAGTTTCAAAAGTTGCAACCGACTGGCGACGCGTTGTGCGGATAGTCCTTTGGCGCGGCACAAAGCTGACACGTTTTTGTGAATTTTGAGGAGCTTGAGATAAATCTCGCCTTCCTCAATCACCGACAGGCTCAGGCGTTGCACATTCTCATCAATAATGAATGCCAACTGATCTTCGGGCGGGATGTCCCGAATGATGCAAGGGGCCTGTTCCAGGCGCAGCAAGCGCGCGGCGTGATGGCGGCGATGGCCGCCTAGAATTTTACCTTCGGGTGTGACGTGCAGCGGGATCTGTATACCGTTGGTTTGAATGGACTCTACCAACGCTTTTACGGAATCATCAGTGATGACCCGCGGATTGTCTGGGTGAGGGGTGAGTTCATCTAGGCGAAGCCAGATTACTTGCCAGTCAGTTGATTGCGTCATAATGCTCCTTATTGCACTGCTGCAATCATGGCTTGCAAATATGCAATCCAGATAGCAGCAGTGCGGCCTGAAAAGTGTGTGCAGTCCCCCTTTGCGGCGCGCGGTTACGCTGCCAGGGACGCTTTCGCTTTTGCTTTGGTGGTTTTCGGTGCGGTGAGTTGCTTGGTGAAGTCTTTGATGGATTGGGCCAGGTCGAAACCGATCAAATCGGTCAGTGCTTTGTGTAGTTCCTCCACTTTGCCGTTGCTGCTGGCAGAAGTCCAGAACTGAAAATCTTCCAGTACGACCAGTTCGCAGATGAACGCCAGCAAGGCGTGGGGCGTCCCCAAGGCGTCAATAGCGATCTCTAACGCACCTTTATGATCCGCCCCACCGAACTTGCCCGCCAAAGGTGGCAGTTCGCGCCGCTTGAACATAAAACGGCAGGTTTCACTGGGTGCGTTCTTCAGCGCCACCTTAGCGAGTAAGACAAACAAAGGCAGATGTTCGAGGTGGAACTTGTCGCGGGTGATGGTTTCGATATAAGCCGTCAGTGCCACCATATATTCGACCAAGGCCGATGACCGTGCTTTTGCCTGTTTGCGCGCCAAAGCGTCTGAGCCTGAGCCGCGATTGGTGGGCACGTCAAGTTCGACATCAGAATGCTCTTTCGCCAGTCTGACCGCCTCCCGGCGTTCAATCACTTTGATGGCTTTGCCGGAATCATTCACCGCGACTTTGATCGGTGCATCTTTGCCGATCAATTGATGCCACGTGCGGTTCTTTGCGTCCGCGTAAACAGTCTGATCAAGGGCCACATAGCCACTGCTGGAATCCACGTGATCCTGGTTATACCGCAACACCTTCTTGGTGGTGAGTTCATCAAGCACAGTCCCCTCTGCTGCAAACTTGGCGATTTGCGCTGCGCGATGAAGTTCCACCTTCTTTTCATAACAGACGCGATCCAGACAGGAGTCTTTCACACCGGCATCTTCAAACAAGGCGCGCGCTGCGCCGGTACGCTTCGGGCAATTCAGACAACTGTTCGCCGTCGGCAGGAGTTTGGCATCGCGGATATTGAACGGCGCTTTGGAAAGCTGTAGGAGGAAGGTGCGCCGAATATAGTCTTCCGCCTCATGCACGTTGTGCATCAATCCGTAATGGCTGTTGCTCAAGATATAATGCGCGGCCGCGGCCCGATCATCCTTGTTGTCTACCCACATAATGGCGTTGGCCACACCGAGTCGCATTTTATTATCGAGCAAGGCTGTTTGTGCGGCCTTGGGTAGTTCAATCAAACGCAGGCGCTGCCGTACCACTTTTTCGCTCTTGCCGGACTTTGTCACCAGGTCGTCAATCGAATACGCAAAGCGCACGCGCAGATTCTCGAAGGCCTGAGCTTCCTCCATCGGCGTCATATCCGCGCGCTGTGTGTTCTCCACCAATTGCGATTCGGCAGCCTGGGCGTCCGTCATTACGCGGATGCGGGCCGGAATCGTCTCAAGCCCCGCTGCTTTGCTCGCCCGCCAACGACGTTCCCCACACACCAGCTTAAAGGGCTTCTTGGCACCTTGAACGGGACGCACGAGAATCGCCATATCCACACCGCGTTGCTTGATGGATTCGGTCAGTTCTTGCATTTGCGCCGCGTCGAAGTGTTTGCGCGTCTGATGGGCGTCCGGTTCGATTTCCGTCAGTTTCAAATACCGAAACTCTTCTCCAGGTTGGAGGGGCGGGTTGGATTTCACGGGTTTTGTTTTGATAGCACCCGACTTACTGGCGGGTGCTTTGGCAGCTTTTGTGCTCATAGTGCTCCTAAGAAAAAGGTTGATTAGGCCGCGGCCAGATGGGCTGCTTCCGCCACTTCATCAGGTGGTTGAAATTTCTCCTGTTCGCTGGCCGTGAGTGGATTGTTGACTTGCTCTAGCAGATGGGAGGCCTCCTGCTCGATGCGTTGAAGGTGGCGGAAGGTCGGAGAATCCGCTGGGACTTCCATCAGATGTTGATGCGTGCGCAGATGGCGCGCATCCTGGATGATCTGTAACAAACCCACCCGCCAGAAGGTCGGCAGCTGTTGCTGTCGTTCTGTTTCCGCTGCATTGGCAAAGTTGATTTGGGCGATCAGATGATCCAGTGTTTCTTCCCTTCGCAGCGCGAAGGTAATGCGCTGTTTCACCGCGTCAGCCACACTCATTGGATCCTCATCTATGCTGACGCGCGGATGACCAACCTGGGTCGTAATGGTATTGAGCACTGCGGTCGCGCGCTCAAGGCGCGTGACGAAGCTTTCCCAAAACTCCATTAGACTAGGCCCCATGCCGTTTTGCGCTTTCTCACCTGACCAGCCCAGGCGCTGCGCTTGTTCAATCAAGGCCAGATAGTGTTTGGTGAGGGGTGGATAATTCAAAGACTTTCTCCTTTATTACGCCACAAAGCGTGGTACCTCGCGGATGCGCAATGCGGCAGGCCATTCGGTAACGTCTGCACCCTTGTGGTGCTTGAGACGCTGTGAAATGAGTCCAGCCGCTTCGGCTGGAACATTGAGCTTGGCACCGGCGATACCGTTCACTGCATCGCTAAAGCCGTTGCCGAGTTGTTTGATGAACAATGGAACTTTCAGACGCCGGTTCTGATGAACGAGTGATTCCAACCAAGCGCGTTCCAGTGTTTTGACCGTGTTGCCGCTGGCACCACCAGCAATGAGCCAATCCAGCCCGCGTAGCCAGTGACTTATATTCACGTGTTCAAAGAGTGGTTCGAGGCTGACGCCGCGCAATGTGCAATGGGTTTGCAGTAAGTGTGGTAAGCGCAACTCTGCCGTGCGTTGGTTGGTGACTGTCGTCATCACCATCACATTGTCGGGGAAGCCTCCCCATTGCCAGGAGAGTTTGGCTAAACGTTCGATCTGTTTCGTGAGGAACAGCCAGATATGCTGTTTCCCTTTGGGCGAACGCGGCACATCATATAATTCGCGCGCCAAGAAATCATCGGTCACAGCCTTTGATCCGAAGTCACTGAGAAAGCCCGTGAAGATCAGCCGCGGCAGACCGTTCAACCACGGCTTGTCTGGCCGTTCGACCCCTTGCAGTGGAGCCCAGGAAGCGGCCTGCGCCATCCGTCCGGGCAGCATGCGCACTTCGCTGAAATTGGCGGCATACTTGTCGGGCATTGTTTTCGCCAAGCGTGTTTCTTGGAAGATGCCGGCGTAACAGATGCGCACTGTTGTGCCGTTCCAGAGTTCGCAACCGTCACAGCCGCTCGACGGAGAAACCGATGAATCACACCATTCAATATCGGAAACAATGGACATCGTTGCTCTCCTACCAATCGAGATCGCCGTTCATCGGCATCACGCAGCAAAACAGCCCTTCGCGCGCGCTGTTGACCGGTCGGACTTCCAGCGGGAGCTTTTCGGGATAGCAAATCAGTTGCAGCTTTTCACTCGGCCTGAGTTGACAGAGATTCAGGAGAAATTGCGGATTGACACAGATGGGCACACTGGCGCCGCTCACACGCGCCGGTAATTGGCGGCCCGAGGTCAGTGTTTCGACCGCGCTTGTTTTGATCGCCAATCCGTCGGCGGTGGGTTGCAAAAACACCGGAATGGTCGGCGTGCCTTTGGTCGGAAAGCACTGTATTTGTGCCAGCGTTTGCCTGAGCAAATCGCTGTCCACTTCAATGGTACAGGTCGGCTTGACTGCCCGAATGGCTTCCTGAACAGCCTGATAGTTGGGATAAACCGCACCACCTGTCGGCCACAGTTCGAGCTCAAGGTGATGATGCCATACGGTGAGCAGCCCCGCTTTCAGGCGCAACCATTTCCCCGACATCGCTAACTCAATCTGCTGATCAGCAGCCAATAGATAATCAATCAGACCTGCGCCGTGGGGCGTTAGGAGCATTTGCGGGATGGCAATGCGGATGTTGGGTGGGTCGTTTTGCCAAGGCTCTTGCAACCAGACCATTTGATGCCCATCGGTGCCGACGATGTTGACCGTAGCTAAATAGGCGTTGTGATCGAGCAGCAGGCAATCTTTGTTATGGGTTTGCGTTTCCGTTTCAAGGCTGCGTCGCGTCAACCCTAAGACCCTGGCAAGCTGTGCGGCTGGCAGCGACACGGCCTGCCTTTCATCAAAGTCCGGCAAAGCGCTGGGACCCGGAGCATCCTCGCGGATTGGCAGGAGTACGAAGCCCTCAGCACTGGTGACACGCAGATTGGGAAGTTGCAAACCATTGGGATAGGTCTCACGTGTTTCAAACTCCAATCCCACCGTAAGCCCGGTCAACTCCAACCACCAGTTCAATAAGGAAGCCGAGACGGTAACTGTCTGCGCTTCCCTGCTCTGCTCTTTTGGCAAGCCATTCACACAGGGCAGCGCGACTTCGACAATCGTGCGCGCATCGCAGCAGCGCAACGTCAACTCATTGTTTTGCAGCGTCAGTGTGACGGTGTCATAGGATTGTTTTGGCAGGGACCACTTCGCCCCGCGCCGCGGAATCTGCAATAGGGCTTTTAAGAGAGCGTATTCCTGACGGATTTCATCCCGCCACAGTTCACAGCGCATGCTCGGTTCTGACATTCAGGCTTCCTTTCTTGTTAGGATTGATTGGGCTTGCCGATAACGTTGCCGCACGGTTTGCAGCACTTCATTGGGCAAGCGGAAGAAATTCCCATTTGGCATACAGGGAACTGGTTGGATGATGGTGAAACGACCGAGCAGCCAGTGGTACAGTGGCTGATGCCACGGGCGCTGACGTAGGGGTAGCGCGGAATACTCCCTCACACACGCCACCCATTGGGCCACGGCGAAGATCACGTTATACGGCTGCTCTGGCGCGGTGCGTTCCGGCACTTCAATTCCCAGCGTCTCGTTCAGATAAGTGGCTGAAGTCGCATCCCAGTTGATATTGACGTGCAAGGCCACATAGGTATCCAGACGTTCGACTGGCAAAGCGTATGTGCTATAGACCAGGCGCAACGGGGCGCGTCCTGGCGGAGGGGTAAGCATCGTCCACGGCCACGGGCGTGTCAGTGAAAAGCCAAAGATCGGAATCTTGCCTTCACTCATACGCGCACCGGACGAACAGGCAGTACACGGGGCGCGTGTTTGCCACGGGTTTTCGGTTGGCTCATTTGCGCTTTGACCGCCCGCACCAATTCTTTCGGCCAGGGGGTGACCCCAGTCATCCAGGCCCGCAAAATCAACTGCCAGCGATCCTCTACGCCCAGTTTGAACATGCAGCTTTTGAGATGGTTTTTGACCGTATTGATGGCGATGCCTAGTCTGTCGGCGATCAATTCATTGCGCGCGCCCTGGCAGAGCACCTGCAAGACTTCGCGTTCACGGCGGGTGAGGGATTGAATTTTCTGATAGTCAGCTTTCGTCATGTTAGGCACAGAGTTGTTCTAGATGAGGTTCTTGCGGCAGTCCTTGCTCAAGGAGTTGCCGGATGAGGTGTTGACGCACGGTGGCTTGCCAGGCCTCCGGCAGCCATAACACGCGTTTATCAGCTGGCACCTGTTCCTTAAGCGAGGCTTCGATTGGTGCAGCAAGCGCCGCATATTCCATTTCATTTAGGCTGTGCAAATAGGCTTGGACCTGCTCTTGTCGCGCTCGATAGGCGTCATCAATCGCGCGCATTTGCTCTGCAAGTTCGTCCATTTGCTGTGCGGCTTGTAGCTGGGTTAAGCGCTTCGCAGCCAAACGGAGCAGTCCGGCATTAAAGTAACGTTCATCCCGTTCGGCTTGAATCTGCTGTGCCTGACTCACCAGGTTGGCGAGATCGGCATCCGCCACTCCTTCCAGCGCAGTCACCCAGCTGTAGAGCTTGATGCGCCCTTCCTGAGTGGGGACCTTGTAAGGTTCCCGCCCCTCGTCAATCGTAAGCATCGGCAGGAAGGGCAAGCCGTCGGCATCACGTGTGCTTTGCAGTAACAGCCAGATCAACTTCTCTCTATTCGAGAGTGGGCTCGGTGGGGAGTTCGTCGAAGAGGCTAAGAGTGTCGGCAGCGGCGATGCTGTTGCGATTGGTGCGTTGGTTGCCATGTTGTACCTCTGGGGAAGCAGCTTGCGTTTTGGCCGGGGGCAAGATGATGGATTGCGGTACGTCTAGGACAAGCATCGGATTGTCACGCCAATCCAGAAACATATCCCAAAGTGTTTTCGGGTTCGGTGGGCGATTGCCCTTTTGATACTTGAAGCGATACCATTGAACAACCTTCCGCCAGATTAGCAGATCGCTCTGATCTGTGATTTGAGCTAGAAAGCGTGTGGCAAAATCAATGGTCGCGCTGCGTTGAAATACTTCCTGATAAATTTCTGCCGCTGGCCCTTTAAGCGGATCCCCAATTTCATCATTGGGTGGCGACCAGTGATTAACACGAATCACGTTATTCATGCGGGTAGTTTGTGTCTTTGATTTTCGAGTATTTTTACCGGTACGGTAGATTTGCTTGCGTAAGTCCGGCCAGCGGGTCGGGTCGAGCCATTGCGCTTGTGGAAGTATGCGCCAGCCATTTGGCTGCCCGGCACGTGGCACCCTCGCGATAACGTTTACCTGTTGCAGAAACTGCATTACCCAACTTACCCAGCGCGGACTGGGTGGCTTGCTGTCCAGGGCCGAACAAAGACGGCGGAGATCGGCCACTGAAACAACAACTTCATTTCCATCACCGGCGCGTGCATGACTCTCGCAGAGTTGACGCAGCTCAATGAAGGCGCGCAGTTCTAAACCAACGAAGGGATAGGCCAACGTCCCGGCCAGGTCGAACTCCTGGACGACCCGCGTGGGTTGTTCAGGAGCAGGTGCAGCCTTCGCAGAAGGCCAATACAACAATTTTGCAGGCTTCATAGCATCGTGTGTGGTGTGCGGCAGTTTTGGGTTGTAGGGCAGATTCGGAAAAGCACGCCCGCAAGGAAAGCAGGCAGACGAGCAGGGCGAGGCAAAACAGGCCTAACCAACGGCGCACGGATGGCCGCTGCTGGGAGACCTGGATCAGCCGAAGCGCGATCCTCGTCTGTGTTGATGTCGTGTTGTAACCAATGAGGTAAATGCCACAAGGCAGCAACCTCATCCGGCGAGTAGCGTTTTCGGGCACTTCTGAGGGCGCATCCAATGGTGGGGTTGGCATGACGATCTCCTTCATTCAGCGAAAAACGGGCACCGTTGGTTGACAAAAAACTGAACTCGCGGGGCGGGCAAAAAACTGCGCTTAGCCCCAACGCTTTTGAATCGGGTTTCGATTCAACTAATTTTCGAAGTGGTGAGTGCGGCTCAACATGCACTCGGGGATAGCACTAAAAGACTACAGTAGTGGCTCTATTCGGTCAACACTGTAGTGTAATTTTTGCCAAGTAATTTCTACCACCGTAGTAATGAGAAAATTACCGCACAGTGTTCCACTTTTCACCTATGATTGTTGTAAATCCTTACTTCACTCTGAACTGAGTAGCCAAAAACATCATGTTATCTGACTATTTGAGAGCACAAATGGATGCGCAAGGACTAAAACCTGCGGACATAGCGCGTCGGGCAAGAAGTGCCGGGAAAAAAATTAGCCCTTCCAACATTGCTAAGATCCTCAATCAACAAAGTGATCGCATTCTGGTGGGCACCGCTGATGCGTTAGCGGCTGGCTTACGAGTGCCGTTGTTGGATGTCGTGCTCGCGGCCTTGAACCGTGAGCATGAACAGGAAATTCCTAACATCTTGCAGCAGTTTGGTCGCACCTATCGCTTACTCGACGCCGATCAACAGGTGCAGATTGACTATCTTCTGACCGTGACCACGCGTGAAATGGAACATTTACTGAGATTGGTTGATACAGATGAACGCGCTGCCGATTCAGCTACATAGCTCTTTCTAGCTAGGTTCTATTTCGGCAAAATGCGCTGTTTTTATTGCAGTTCCGCTCAATTTGTGCCATTAAAGCTGCGGGTTGCATATTTGCAAGCCACTATCTTTTTTATCCAAGGAGCACAAAATGAAGGCCACCAAAAAGGCTGGAACGTTTGCACGCACTGTCCCGCGCATTACGGCTGATGGACAGCCGACAGAACTTGCCGAGGTGCCCGAAGGCATCATCCGGCTGGCAACGTATGTGAAGGACACGATGGCGCTGGCAAAACTCACGATTAACACGGTGAGCATGAATTCCAATCCGAATAACCCGAAGAACAGAATTGATCCTTCGACGGTCTGGCGCTTGCTCAGTCTCAAGGTGCGCAACATTGAGGATCGTACTTTGATCCTGCTGGCCAATGGGTTAAAGGTCTCCCCTGATACCCTGCGCCAGCTCTATCTCGGCACCTTCGATGTTTCCAGCACGATCCGGCCGGTTGATCTCAAACTTGAGACCTGGCAACGCTTGGAACAAAGCGCACTGGAAAATCGGCGCGTCATCCGTACCGCCGATGGCAGTGAGTTACCCGATGTCAGCAACGAGTTGGAAGCCTTGCTCAACCAGCATCTGCCGAAATTGAAAAAGGACCGCAAGACCGGCTAACCCGAGTCCATGTTTGTTTCATTCATGTGACGTTCTTACAATCATGGCTGATAACAGATTGCATTTATGCAAGTAACGATTGCACGAATGCAAATAACAGCAGGAGGAATTGTGATGAGACAAGTTGGCTTACCATTGGAAGATATGCCCAAACCGAACCACGTGGCTCCGGCCCGGGTTGAAGATGAGTATCGCCAGGCCGAACAGAAACTCGATAACTTGCGCTACCTAGCGACGCGCACCAGCACACCGCCAGAACCTGAACCATTGATTGATCAACGCCGTTATAATTTACCCCCAAATGCGAATCCCAAAATCTTCGAAAAGGCATCCTGATGCCCTTCCCCTCGTTAAATAGAAAGGCCAGTCAGCTTGATGAAACTGACTGGCCTTTCTATTGGGATTCATCCAGTTGACAAACCTTAGTGTCTATCAACCCGTGTTTTTAAGCGCCGCTTTAGAAAGTTGAACGCCTTTCGCTCAACCTGAAGTTCTTGAATGATGTCTTCGTTTTCATCCAAAACGTCCACGCAATAGTTGCTATCTGGCACTTCAAGCGAGCCGCAAACGCGAGCGTGGCGCAACGTTTGCCAACATCCCCTATACGGGTCTTTTGGGAAGGTGACAGGTTCGTAATTCACAAACTCATTTTTCGATTCATTGATACGCACTAAGCGGAGAGCAAACGCTCGGTTATCAAGTTCAGGAAATCCTGTCAGGTTTGTCATCTGGATAAATCCCTTTCTATTATTGTCATTCTGTGGTGTTCCCTTCCCTGGCGACCTTTGCCAGAAATACCAAAGTCTCAATTCGTTATCAGTCGCGTTTTATATTTGCAAACCTGTATTGCATATTTGCAAGCGAAAATTCGTGCAGAGTCTAGCTCTGAAGTTGCTGCCAAGTAACATCCCATTACTATTGAGATTTATTTTCGTGGAGGGGTAGAATGACAAAAGCCGCGCAGGACTCGCAATCACGGCGCGGCTTTCAGTTTCCTTTTCGAACAAACTGCCAACACCGGGCGGTGCAGGCCTCGTTTGTTTGCATTGTAGGCAACTTACACAGGATTGCAAGAGGGACACCAATGAAAGTTATCACGCTCTCAAATAACAAAGGTGGGTGTGCCAAGACAACAGTCTCACTGAATCTGGCCATCGGGCTAGCTGCGAAAGGCGCCCGCGTATTAGCCATTGATATGGACTCGCAGGGCAACCTTTCGGCGGCCCTTGGCACTGACTTGTTCGCACTCTCCGATTCCCGCCTTACTACCTATCGTTTCTTGTTGGACGAACGTTCTGAACCTGAACGTTACTTTTTACAACCACGCCCAAGGTTAACTCTGTTACCCAATTGTTTAGACGATCAGGCTGAAACACTGTTGGATGGGCACGATGTAACGCGGGAGCTTCTATTAAAAGAGCGTCTCGTCACCCTGCAAAATCAATTTGATTTTGCCGTAATTGATACGCCACCGCGTCTTGGGGCTCCTACCTTAAATGCGCTGGCCGTGGCTGATCTGACGATTATTCCGGTAGACAGTTCGATGTTTGCCCTGCTGGGCTTACGTGAGTTGATGCGTAAAATTGCTCGTATCTGTAAGGCACATCAACCCAATATGATCATCATGGCCTTGATGTCCATATTTACGCAACGTTACAACCTCGATAAATCTGTCCACGAACAGGTACTGAAATTCTTTACACCTGACAATGTTTTCAACTCCACGATCCCGCGTGCAGTAGGGATTGGTGAAAGCACTTCCCTCCTTCAATCCGTGCTTGAAGTGGAACCCAACACACCACCCAGTTTCGCCTACAATAAACTGATTCAAGAGATCAAAGAGGTCTTGACTTATGAACAAGAAACAAAAGCTCAAACAAGCCGAAATACTCGGTAATTCACTCTCCATTCGGCGTCCCAATCTGGCGGCCAGAGATGCCATGCTTGAGCAATTTCTACCGCCCGAACCTATTGAAACTAAAGATAATACTAGATTAAGTGGAAGAGCTAGTGAAAGAACAGATAAAAGAGCTAACGAAAGATCACATAGCCCAGCAGACAGCCTAACTAACAGCACAGCAGATAGCACAGCAGGTAGCCTAACTAACAACCCAGCACATAGCCCAACAGACAGCCTAGCTGACAACCCGGCACACAGCCCAGCTAACAGCCCAGCAGATAGTCTAACTAACAACCCGGCACATAACACAGCAGATAGCCTAACTAACAGCCCGGCAGTCAGCCCGGCAACTAGCACAGCTACCAGCCCAGCAGACAACCTAGCTATCAGCCCGGCAGTTAGCTCGGCAAAGAGCCCCGCACATAGCACAGCAGATAGCCAGGCTGTTAGCCTAGCTATTAGCCCGGCAGGTAAAAGGAAACTGGAAAAGCAGAAGGAGAAACGCAGCAATAAGGTGAAAGGGCAACCACTGGACGCTACACATACCTCAGCAGAGCAAAAGCTCTACAGTGTGTTGTACCGGCTAACCGTGATCGCAGGAGAAAATCCTCGCCGTTTCATTAACGATGAATTGCAGGAGCTAACAGGTATAAACAGCAATACAACTATCCAGCGGGCGTTGAAAGGACTTTGTGAGAAGCTCTCCATCATCATTTCAAGCAGGGAAGGGCAAAATCGCTATGGCCTTGAAATCTATGTGCGCCACCCAACTGAAATCCTTCAGCTCCGCCGTGAAGTTGGAATGAAAATCGAGCCGATCAGGAAAAAGATTCTGGGCATTGAAAATCAGATTGTGTATGCAGAATTGTTGAGTCTGAATGCTAAAGATGAAAGAGCTAATAAAAGAGCAGGTGAAAGAGCTAACGAAAGAGCTAACGAAAGAGCTAATAACCTAGCACTTAGCCAGGCTAATAACCCAGCAGCTAACATGAGCATGGTGAACTATCCAGATAAGGCAATAATGCCGATCCAGGGACAAGGTATCAGATTAATTAATAAATATAACGACGATGCGCTGAAGAACACCAGCGCATCGTCGGAAATAAAGGAGCCTTTGGACGAAGAAAAGCTCGGCTTAGTGATCGAACTTTTCCATCAATTGAGCAACGGTGGTAGATGGAAACCAGAACGCGATGAACCGGTGTTTCGCCAAATTCAACACATTCCGCTTTGGCACATCATGGTGGGAATGGCGAACTCGCTGATCCGCTGCACCGAGCATCGTTACAGTTGTCTCAAATATGCGTTGCCAGCCATCGAAGAGCACTACAAGATGATGAAGATGTTCCCAGAGAGGGAAATGATGGGCATCGCCTATAATCTCGTGCAGAGAGCAGTGAATTGCCGTGACGCAGGCAAATGGACGATTCCAGAATGGGAAGCCGGGGCCCCATTGCCACCTGATCCGGAACAAGATTGGTAGCGCTACTTTTCGAAGAGAAGACCTTGCCCGTGCTTTCCGAACAACAATTCAGACGCCACAGGCACCGCCAGTGACTCCGGAATGGGATTTGGCGCAGGAATGAGGGGCATTTCGGTCGTAGACTTGGAAAAGAGGGAAGGTGGCAGTCCAAACGCCAACCAGGGGGCATAGAGTGCGCCGTTGATCTTGCAGATCGCGACACATAAGGGATCAATATCCTGACCCGACAGACGCAAGCTGAAATTGGAGGCGTGCAGCAGCATCCGCCCCGTCCCAACGGCAGGATCATTCACGGTCAAGGCGCGCTGATCCTCATCTTCGCCAAAGGTCATCCGCACCATCATCTCAACCACGGCGTGCGGTGTAGGAAAGAAACCAGCGGGATTCCAGCCCTTCTTACGTTCGCAAAGCAGATCGCCTAGATAATCGTAAGGGGCCTCCAACCAGGATTTGACGTTGAACTTGCGATATAATTGCGCCTGAACTTTGTCACTGAGTTGGGATGCTTCTGTGTGAACGCCCAAACCAAATGCCAGCCAGTAGATGAAATCTGTCAGCCCTGACCAGCTCCCACCTTCGTCGCAGATCGAAATACATTGCCAAATGTTCTTGAGCGCAGCGCCGCCATTGCGTTGGGTGTCCTGAAAGTCCAGCCGGGGAATAGGCCGGTCGCCCAGTTCACCCGTCAACCACAACTCATAGAAATAGGCATAACGCGATTCTTCCTGCCTAAGCTGCATCTCCCAGCCTTGCAGGTAGGGTTGAATCCAACCGCGATAAGCATACGGCCGCTCGCGTTCATCCAGCCTCGGCAAACGGCCATGCTCAATCAGAAAATCGAAGACGGTGGCGCCAGGCCTCACCGTGATGAGACTCTCGTGTTTTGCGGTGCTCATTGCAGGGAAGTGAAACTAGCGTTTGGTTGGTTTGGACTTTGCGCGTGGGCTAGTTGACAGCATTCGACTACGGGAGGTCGTCGGCCACTGCACAAAGCCTTGCTTGAGCAAGGTCGCCAGCGTGCGCCGCGTGAAGCTTTGGCAAACTTCAATGCAAGCACCGGATTTACTAACGGGAAGAACAACCAGGATGCACGGATGTTCTCCCCCTAAGCCAGCCAGCTTGCCTGTGAACTGACGTTTGCCAAGTTGGACGCGGATGGTGCTGTTCTGTGCGGCAGCCCTGGCCAGGATGGCATCCACGTCCGTCATCTCTGAGCGTCCTTGTTATAGAGATAGAGACCGAGACCGAATTTGGCCGCGGCCCGGCGCAGGGCCATTGATTCGGCATTCGACGAAGGGTCGCCGTACATCCGTTCGCCCTCTTCCGGTTCTTCCTCGGTACCAGTCGCCTCGCGGTAAACCAGCCCTTCCAGGCAAGGAATCGCTAAACGCACCGTCAAGACAAGCCGACCTTCATTGTTCCAAACGGTGTTGCGAACCTCATAGCTCCAGCCAGGCGCATGCAGATCGAGATACTTGACGGCGTGATACCAGGGGATGAAGTCGAGGACTTGCCCGCCCCGCATTTTCTTTTTCAGGTGACGGGGTTTAATCGGTTTGGAGAGATCGGCAATGACCGCGCCAATGGCGCGCGTTGGGGCCGCTCTACCTGGAGAAGTAGGCGCGTCGGAGGAAGGTTCCAGTTCTGTTTCTTCCAAGTCAGTTGCTTGTGTCATAACAAACTCGCATCGTTAGGCTTGATCCAATTGGATCAGCAGTTCTCTGGCCGTCTGCACCAGACTAATTACCGTCTCAGCATTGTCTTCATCGGTGGGATGGAAAGGTTGACCGCTGTTATCGGGTTCACCGGGCAGGTTCAGACTGGCCACCAGTTCCACGAATTCCCGGCAGCGTTCCTTGCGCACTCTCTCTAGTAGGGGGTCGTGCATGGTTTTCTCCAAGAAAAAGGGGGCTTTGCGCCCCCTGGGTATTGGTTTACTCGTCTTCGCTAAATTTGATTTTGCGTTTGCTCTTGGTGCGGATTTGCTGATCAATCAGGCCCGTCACCGCGCCCATCTGTTCCTTCACCCGCTCGCGCAAGCTGGGTTGATTTTTCAAGTCATCCACACTTACGCCCGTCATCACCTTGCGCGCTTTCTGCACGAGTTCCTTCAATTGAAAGTCGTTGACCAGATTGCGCTGCTCAAAGGTGTTGAGAAAATCATTGAGATTGTCGAGCGCGTTGGCGCGCAGCACTTTTGGTTTCTCACCCGGCGCCACCGGCGCCAGGCGTTCGACCAGGTGCGTGACCAGCTTGGCAAAGCTCTCGCGCAGCGCGTCGCGGATTTCGTCATACATCGCGGCGACGTCAGCGTTGAACTGCGCGACAGCCGCTTGATGCAGCTCTGAATTCACCTTGGCGAGTTGTTGCGGGACAGAGCAATCGTAATAGCGCAAGGAGACGCCGAACTTCTGCCGGATGTCCTCGGCAGTGGGGTACTGCTCCTCGTCGCACAGGGTGTCGAGCAACTGCGCAGCCTGGGCCTCATCCAGACTGTAGCGTTCGGTCATCTGCTTGACCGTATGCTCAGCGCGCTTTTTTGCTTCGTCCTTGAGTTGATCGTACTTGGCGAGCAATTCCTCGACGCACTGGCGGCGTTGTTTGTCTTCGGCCTCGATTCGCAGCACGACCTCTTCGACGAGGCCCAGCGGCACCATATAGGTGCCTGCCGGCAGGATTTCGGCGGGCAGCGCGCGCCCTTTCATCCAGTTGCGAAACTTTTCGGCATGGTAGCCGATGCTTTTGACAACCGGATGCTTCGTATCAATTAAATCCAAGTTGTATTTGATGTCCTTGCCGCGCTCACCTTGGACGATGTCCGTGAGATCAATGCGGCGCGAAAAGGTAATCCCAGTGAAATGGATGCCCATACAAGCCGCGTTGGCTAGTACATCGTGACCGGCTTTGGCAGCATCCAGCGCTTTTGATTTAACGGTTTTGGTAGACATAGTTTGACCTTGCAAATGTTGCTGCTAGAGCAACCCAATTTCCTGAATCTCGTCCAGGTAAATCGTACCGATGGAACGTGTGTAGTTACTGTCACTGTTGGTCAGTGTGTAAGAACGGCGGCCTACGCCATCTGTACACGCTGACAGCGGGCGCGCGCCCTCAATCGTCAACGTGCTGCTCAGCTTGCGCCCGTTCCAGTCAATGCCGGCCATCATCAGAATGTATGGGACAAATCCGCTTGGTAAGTGCTGAGCTGAGCGCATTACGCCATCAAGGATTTTTCTAACCCTTTCTGGATCTGTGATGATATTGAATGCATTTTTTCGATGACTCACAATTTCTCCTAAACGAGTGAAGGCACCTAGCGTAGGTGCAAGGGATTGATGCCGGTGAGCGTCACCAGCCCGGCAGGATTGATGATGACTTCGGCGGTCGGGATTCGTTTGAAATCATCTTCCCGGTAACGATCCGAGAGGAATTGGAATTGTTTGTTGGCGCTGGCTCGCAGACCTGCGGCGCGCCGTTGTTGTCGGTTGTAACGGCCCGCGATCACGACATCCACACAATCGAAGATCGTCGCCACCGCTTCGTCATTCGGCAGCCGACTCAGCCACTCGTTGGGCGAGTAGCCTGTGAAAAGGACCACCGACAAGTGCGGCAATCCGGTTTTGATCGCTTGCAGTAGCGCCAGCAGGCCTTCCATCTGTTGAAAGGGCTCCCCACCACTGATAGTCACACCTTCGATGTTTAGATCAGCCAGGCGCGCGACGAGAGCGCCGACGGCGTGCGGTTGTTCAAGCGGGGGATGCGTGTCCGGGTTGTAACAGTCCGGACAATTGAGGGTGCAGCCCTGAAACCAAAAAACGGCCCGCGTTCCGGGGCCGTTTACTTGGCTATAAGGTTCGAAGCTATGAAGCTGGATTGTGTCTACCACGTCTGCTCCTGTGCAGTGGTGACCGTTTCTTCGGCGTGCGCCTCGTCAGTCAGGTCGCGGCTCAGCATCTGCCCGCCGAGCTTTCGCTCCAGTTCAGCCGTAATTTCCGTGCAACGCATTCCCTGCACGCCTTGTACATGCACGGTAACAACACCCTCTTTAGTGATGAGGACTTCGATGGTTTTCATAAAAGCTGCTCTCCTTTGGCCGCCATTTCAGCACGGACAATCTTCAACCACTCCTTCCATTCGTCAGCCGTGAATTCGCCTTGTTCACCGCGTTGGAGGGGGTAGACGAATTGAGAACCGTTTGGCTCCCTGCGGAATCGCATAATTGTTCCGTTGCTTAACTCGACGTCAGGCGACGGGGTTAATTGATCGGTTTCAGGCTTTGGCAAGTAGCGCTTGGCCATTGCCCAGGTGCGGAGAAAATCAGCAAAAAGTCTTTCAATCTCAGATGTTGAAAACCCTATCAAATTGCTATCCGTCAACCACTGGGCATAGCAGTGTTCAATTTCCGCTTGCGTGCCGCCTGCTGCCAGAAAGTTTTCGATACTTGCTTGCAAGTAGATGTTAGACCCAGCTTCCAAGTTGATGTCCTCCTGTTATTGCAGCGCATAGTCATTTAGCACCAACCGCAGATTGCCGTTGGCATCCTCGACCATCTCGGCCAGCTCGTAGCCTTGCTGGGTCAAACTGCTGATGGTTGCGTGCAGCGCGTAGCGTTGGGCAAGTGATTGCAACCACTCCTCCCCATATTTGTGACGGTCGAAGTCGCTAATGATGGCCTCATACGTGCCATCGGCTTGCCGTAGAAAGCCGATGTCGTTTGATAGGGACCCCACGTAATGACGCCGCACCACAACGTTTGCTTTATCGTCGCGCCGGTCGCCGTGATAGCCAAACAGATGCACCGGCTCGGCGTGTTGCTCGACGGTGGTGAAGCCCTTATCGGCCAGGGCCTGGCACAGGCAGGCCTGATCGGCGAATTTGGTTTGGAACTTTGAATAGTGGCTCATTGCTTCCTCAATCTAGGCTTGTGATGCGCCGTTTGACGGGCGCGGCTTTTTCGGTGGGCAATTGATAGACACCCGCTGCCGACGCGCTCAGATAGCGGCCAGCGGCCTGCGTGCGCAAATCCTTGATGGCTTCGTGTGCAGCCTTGGCGACCGGTACCACGTAGCCGGCAGCCTCTGCTAAGGTCATTTTGAGCTCGTGCGCCATGCGCGCGCACTGCTGAATCTCTGCTCCTGTCCAGTCGGTGTCATCGAATTGATCGGATGTGTAGGCTGGCACGCCATACCGCTTGCAGTACATGTCCCAAATCAACGCGCGCTCTTCTTTGGTCGGCAGATCGAAGAAGAACGTCCCGCGATTGAAGCGCCGGCGCAATTCCGGCGGCAAGGTGGCGATCTTGTTGCACGTGGCAATAAAGAGCGTCTGCCCCGCGCCGATGGCCGTGATGGTTTTAAGCGCCGCGCGAATGCGTTGTTCCGATTGACCCACCAGCGAACCTTTCATCCCGCCCAGATCAAGTGTGACGGTGGGAATGCCCGCTTCGTTACCGGCAGCCTGGGCGGTAGCGGTTTTCGTGGCGCCGGGTGGGCCGATGAAGATCATCCCGTCGGCCTGGTTGTCCTGCATATACGAGAGCAGGACACCAAGATAATCCTGCGATACGCCAGAGGTGTCATGACTGCCACCCAGCACCTTGTCAATCTCGTCAATGATCACCACCACTTGCGGAGGTTTCAGCCCGTTGATGACTGCCGTCAGGAATTGCTTAATGCGGGCGACACCGCCGATGTCGGCGAACTTGCCGGTTCCCCGCCAGACGCTCAGGCCCGGTGTGGCTTCGATCATTTGGCGTTTGCGCTCCCAAAGCGCCGCCAAATCAAAGCCCGTGGCGCGCAGCGCCAATGCGGCAACCTGTTCGGCAGCAAACAGGGACAGTCCGCGCAGAGCGTCTACGGCACTGGTGGGAGCCTGATAGTCGGCCAATTCGCCGCTCTCAACCACTTCCGCCAGCATCTCCCGCAACTGCTCATCATTGGGCAGTGGTTCGTCGTACAGCAACACATCACCGGTTAGTTCGACCGGTAGTGTCAGACTAGGCCCCAGCAGGATCAGGGTGGCTTCCTTCGCTTTGAAGCCCTCGCGCAGATTGGCAATCGCTTGGATGACGGGCAACGTATCGAGATAGCGTTGCGCGTTGTGGAAGATCAATACACAGGGGCTTGCCAAGATGTTGGCCGCATTCAGTGAATCGGCTGGTTTCCCCGCAAAATAGCGCGCTTCCTTGCCGCCCAGGATAGCAGCTAGCAATTGCTGGGCGTTTGTTTCAAACGCCTGAAACCCCAAGCAAAAGTCCCATTCAATCACCGGAACCCCGGCATCGCGCAGTTCAGAACGCAACGTCGTGACCGTCGCGATTTGGTCGCTGGTGGTGATGCCGAGTAAGGGGACACCCTTATCACGGGCCCGCATCACCTGTTTGACGATTTTGCACATGCTAGGAATCTCCCTTCGGGCTGACGTATTGCGGATATGAATAATGCGGTTCCTCGTATTCGGCATCCGCAGGGATGGGGAAGCGTTGTTCCAAACGCATTACCTCGATACCTTCAATAATAAAGCGATCCAGACTTTCTATCGGCGCGCCGTTCTTGCGGCAGAGTCGAATGTGTTCCTTTAATCTTTCATCTAACAGCGCGCGTTCCTCTTCGCTCAGTTGCTCGACTAAGCCAATCGTAGTTGTGGCAAGTTTCAAGATTGTCTCCATGAAAAAAAAGGCAACCGGAGTTGCCCTTTCACCCTGAAGGGTGCGGTCCGCTTGGGATACTGCCGCACCCGTGCGTTGCGGGGATAATGAATTAGCGCCATTTCTCCAGTTCCGTCCATAACCAGCCGTCCTCGCTCACGATTTGCAGTGTCGCGCGCAAAGCGGTGGCCTGGGCCACGTTACTGAACTGCGAAGTGCTCACGGAGTCGCCCATAACATCGAACGCCGCTTGGATACGAATCGTTTTCGCTGCCGCAGCGATTGCACGCACAATCTGAGCTTGTTGGGTCTCGTTCAACTCCCCACTTTGCAACGGCCGCGCCAGGCGCGACCAAACTTGCACCTGCGTTTCCAGGACGATTAACGAGGCCATTTCCTGGCACAGGGTGACGCCGGCGGCATTATCTTCACGACGTAAAACAGCCACCATCTTCCTGCGCGCGTCCAACATACGGCTATGTGCCGTCTTCAGCTCGCTCTCAATGCGTTTAGACAACGTGCGATAGTTCTTCACTTTAGCCATGGTGCGACTCCGGAAAATTGTTTGAAACGGTGCATCACCATCGGGCACGACTGGTGATGCACCAGGCCGAAAGTGCTAATTCAGCAGCTTCCGCGCCAACTCCAAGGCCTGCGTTTGCTCAGCCTGCGAACGCGCGGCCCACGGCTTCACCTTGCTGGACGGGGTGGCATGCACGTGCTTGTGTGCCGACCGCCGATCCGTGTGTGTCAACTCTGCAATCCGTGTGACGGGCACACCCAGTTGCGCCAACGCCTGCCGTAAGGCGACTGTGCCACGCCGAGGGGTCACTTTAGGCTGCGGGGGAATTTCAGGTGCGGCAACGACCACTTGTTGCGCCTGTGCTGGGGCCAGGTCAGGAGCAGAAGGCGATTGCAATTTTGCAATACTATCGGGTTTATATGCAATCTTTGGGGCGTGACGAGCCGAACAGGCATCCAGTGCGCGCGATTTCAGTTCGTTACTCAGATGCAGCCCGTTGAAGGGCTTCACCTTTAAGCGATTTTGTGACTCATGCCAGCTAACAGCCTGCATTGTGGCTTGCTGTTGGCGTACTGTGGCAGTCAATGACGTAGTAGGCACTTGCAGGCGAATGAGTGTCATACCGGTGAATTGCATCGTGGATTGCATAGCGATCTCCTTTGATTAAGTGGTTTGAAGTGAGGGTGATTAACAGCAACGGTTGCTGGTAATTTCATAAAGGCCACACTCCTGCGACTGTGGCATCTAGCAATTACCAACTGAAGTTCCCTTCCTAAATCACGAAGTTACTTAGTCAGCCGCCCGCCCGCGCCCATCACAAACCACCGTTGGTCCATTGACGTTTGACCGGCTCGCGCTTCTTTTGACCCCCAGCACCAAAAGCTCTGTGCCGCGCTTCCCAGCACCCTTCCCCCTACCGTTCACTGAACTAAGCACAGCAATAACGCGCAATCGTTGATTGCAAATATGCAATCAACGCGCGAAAGCTAGACCCGTTCGGGGTTTCGGTAATGCATTTGTCAACGATCTCTTTCGACGGCGCGGAGTATCGTTGAATAGTTAGCAAAAGGCAACTATTATTTTCAGGAAGAGTGGGGTTTTTTCTAGTTGGTGTTTTTTGACAGAAATGTCACCGTCTATGTGGAGTTACTCATGGGATTGACGGGAACGAGGGCGACCACTGGGAGAGGTTGGCTGATAATTGATCACATCATGGCGATGCACGAACAGTTCATCATCAATTCGATAGACACCAATCAAACCTTGCCGAACGGCCTTCCGCAGCCCATTGACAGTCATGCCAGCCACCTTGGCAGCATTCGGGATGCGTAACAAATGCTTCACGATGTCGCATTTGATTTCCAACAGCTTGAGTGTTTCAGCCTGTGCCTTGTTTTTTGACACAGGTTGGGATGACTTTTTCGGCATATCTCTAACCTAACGACTCCCTGAATAGTTGTCAACTGGTAACAATCGTAATTTTCTGGGGATTGCGCGACCCGCCCAAAAACGGCACCCCTGCAAGTGAAATGCAATCCTCCTTGCTTATTTGTACAGTTACCTTATCTGTAAAACTACTACATGAAAGCATGGGTACCCCTGCAAATACTTGCATGGGTACATCACTCCTCGGAAATGAGTCTAAATAGCCATAATAGAGCAACTTAACGTTTTGCTCACTGCTAGCGCTGGACCCATGCAAGTATTTGCAGGGGTAATCCAGCCACCCCTGCAAATACTTGCATGGGTGGCTGCTGTGTTGGGTTATTTTTAGCAGGATTGCATATATGCAATTGATATTGCTTGACAATTACAACAGCCCGCAGTAGTATTGAAAAGGGGCTGCCGCACGTGGCGACAGCCCCAATTCGCTCATCACGCCCAGTTTTCTAGGCTCAAGCGTGACAAGCGCAGAGATTGTACGGATCACCGTTATTAACGCAAGCTGCGTCGTTTACTCGATTGCCGTCCTGCCTGCCTTGTTTGTCTTGGCTTCGAATCGGGCCTCACCACCGGAGGTTGTATGTCAGTTCAGAAAGAGACCATGACCACTCAAGAAGCTTATGACGAGGCGACTCGGCGGCAGCACCGCGCTGCCTGGGATCGCACCATTCTGGGGATTGCAGTGTTCTGCGGCATCGCATCGTGGATCCTTGTCTACTCCCTTTTTCCTGGCCGTCACTGGGTTCTCCGCGGAGTACTCGCTACGTTGTATGTTTACGCAATTGAGCGAGTCCTTCTTCTGTTGCGTAAAGGGTTGATGACCACCTATGAAACCCCGCGCGAGATCAATACCGCCATCGCAGGCATCCTTGGCCTGTTTGGCGTAATCGCTGTGAATGTGGTCTGCCATTTCGGCCAGCAAATGGCAGGCGCAGATTTGAATCCCTATCTACTGGAATACCTGAAATGGGGCTTGGTCATTGTCCCCGTTGCCGTGATGGGGCTGGGCATCTGGCTTCAATCCCAAGACCCTGAAGCGCGCCGTGACGCCCTCGACCGGCGCGAACGGGGAGAGCGCCAGGAATTCAAGACCAATGCGCGCCGTGATGCCTTACGCCATCCCACGATGGTCGCCACCAAAAACCTAATCGCTGAAATTACGGCTGAAGCGATGGCAGAGGAATGGATCGAAGAAGTGCGCGGTGAATTGCCAAATGCTGTACGCGCCCGGCTTGACTCTAAGCTGCGCACACGGAACAAGCCCCAGCGCGGCTATGAGGATCACTACGCCTCTCAGTTTGGGAGGGAGGCAAATTATCTGGGCGACGAGTATGAGCAAACACCGGGAAAATACCGGGGCTGACGGATGAGGTGGAACCGTCAGTAAGACCCATCACCACCACTGCAAAAAAAGTCTAGCGCCGTCGGGTGAAACAAAGGGGGAAGGGCAGGGTGCAACCACTGAAGCAGCGCTGCCCGACCCGGCGGCGCAAAACGGGAGCCAAGCAGATGGAACTCTTAATCCTGGCCGTGATCTTCAAGCTGCACGAACTGACTTGCTAACAGCGAGAGCAGATGAGTCTGGACGCCAATCATTTGGACGGGGCAAAGAGATGGGGCAAAGAGGCGAGCTTTTACCGCTGGCTGACCATCTTCGCGACACTAATGGGAGTTCTGAGCAGACTGACAGCCAATCTTTGGCGAGTCAGCGAACAAATGATCCTGAACAGTTTCCCAATTCAGTAACGGCGAGCGTGCCGACTGAGACAACGACTGAGCAATCAGTCACCCGCTTGGCTGACTACTCAGTACGTGCCAAATCGGAAACCCCGCTGACTACTCAGCCGGAGCAACCGTTACCGGCGCAACTTTTTGATTTTATGACGCTTGCGCCAAAACTGAGTAGTCAGCGGGGCGTGCTCTATGACAACAAAATCTGGAAGCGCAGTCGCGTCAAAAAGGGGTGGCTGATTCGCCGGATTGAGGGCTATTCCATCAGCGAGACTGAGTATGGTGTGCATTACTTATTCGTAATCAGTCGCAAGCCTGATCGGACCTCAGGTGATATGACGCAACATCCGCTCGCCGGATTTTTCAACTGGCAAGCCTTGCAAGATGCAGGGCGCTTAGTAAAGGAGAAACGCAATGAAAAGCAGCGCGGCAGCCAGTCTGGCTAACCCGATGGCAGACGCCGCCATCGCCCACGCTTCCATGCTGTTTCAAGTGGCCGCTGGTCAATGCAAAGAACCACCTGAACGCACGCGGCTGCGCTTTGAAATGCTGGTAGCTTTTATCCGTACCGGCTCGTGTCAAGTCAGCCAGACTGACAAAGCACTGGCCGAGCAGATCACAACCTGGCTGACTACTCAGCCACAAACGGCTGAGTAGTCAGCCAGCAAAGACAGCGTATGTCACCCAAAAACTTTTCCGGTTTACTGACAGAGATTATGCGGCGCAATGGCATCACTCAGCGTGCCCTGGCAAGTCTGGCTGGAATGGACACGGCCACGCTTTGCCGCATTCTCAAGCCGGATTATCCGCATACCCCCCAACGCACAATTAAGAAGTTGGTGGAGCACGTCGGCTGCACAGCCGCCGAGCGGGTAGAACTGTACCGGCTCGCGCGCATTCTGCCGCCTGAATATATGGATGCCTTTTTACAAGGCCGACTGAAGATCATTCCAGCAAATAAAAGGAGCTAACCTTGAGCAGTAAAGCCCAACTACGCAAACAGTTATTACAACAACGCCATCTCAAAGAAGAGAACCGCAAATATGGTTTGGGGCTGGTTGAGATTGGCCCTGAACACTGGCCTGCCGGACATGCGCCCAATCTATTGCGCACCTTACGCAATCGCCATTTCCTGGTGCAGATTTACCTCGAGGCCAGCAATCTGTATCGGCTTTCGATCAATCGAACTGCGCTCAACAACCAGATGGACTGGGAAGACGGCATTTCCTGGGAAGAACTCCAAGCCCTGAAAGATCAAGCTGGCTTTGCCGACTTTGATGCCGTCGAGGTTTATCCGCGCCAGGGGGATGTCGTTAATCGCACGAACATTCGCCATCTGTGGGTGCTGGAATCACCTTTGCCCTTTGTGTGGCGCGTCTGTTCACAGCCAGCCACGCCGATTACCGAACATCTGCACGCTGAGGCTGCCCCTGCACTCAGTTCATCTGAGGGATGAGTTATGCATTGCCAGACGGTCGAACTTCCGAACAGGACGCGGGCCATCGTTTGTGGTGGCAGACGTCAACGTCCGCAAAATTGCGGATGCGGTGGGGCAGGGGACTTTCAGTGCGATTTCCCGGATCGACGTCAGAGCGGCACTTGCGACGCCTACGTTTGCGCCAAATGCACGTTGCATCTGCCGACAGGCAGCAACAGCCTGGATTATTGCACCACGCACAGCCCCTTTGTGTTTACGTACAACGGGCTGCGCATCCTCGTCGTCAACAATCGCAACACGCTGGCCGGGGAACTGATTGATCGCACCACAGCGCTCGGCAATCCCTATACGCTGGGTGGCATGAATGACACGCCTGGCGCGCGCATTACTGTGATCGCGAAATACCGGAGACATCTCTGGAAACAAATGCAGAAACCCGACAGCCTGGTCAGCCTTGAGTTGGCGCGGCTGTTACAACTTTGGCAGCAGAGTGGGGAACTGATCTTGCGCTGCTGGTGTGCTCCAAAACACTGTCACGGCCAAGTGATCGCCAAAGCCCTCATTCATCTGCTGAAAGAAAAGAACGGCGACTGGCAAGGGTTACCTCGCGCGCAGGGTGGGTGATGCTAGCTACATCCCGGTACGAAGCGTGACGATACCTAAGGGGACCTCGCGTGCCTGAAAAGTCGCTGTTCTTTTATCGAGGGGAAATGCGGAGTAAAGCTGATGAAAACCAAATTGCAACTGAGTCAGACGCTTGAATTGCCGATAGACGTCATCACACAAAAGCTTGCTTTCCTTGGCATCACCGGCAGCGGCAAGACATATGCAGCGGGCAAGTTGGCCGAACTGTTACTCAGTATCGGCGCCCAGGTCGTGGTGCTCGATCCGGTCGGCACGTTTTGGGGATTACGTCTGGCTGCGAATGGCAAGGATGCTGGTTTCAATATCCCCATCTTCGGCGGACTTAAGGGTGACATTCCGCTAGAACCAACTGCGGGTGCGCTGATTGCCGACATCATCGTTGATCGTGGAATCTCAGCCGTGCTCGACGTGTCGCATTTCGCAACCTCAGAGCATTACAAATTTGCACTGGCCTTTGCGACGCGGCTCTTCGAGCGGCGCAAGGCACAGCCGGCGGCAATGCATCTGATCATTGAAGAGGCCCAAGAATTCGTCCCTCAGAATGCCACTGACAAAGGTGATGAACCGAAGATGCTCCGGGCGTTTGAACGTCTCTGGAAGATTGGCCGCAACTTTGGGATTGGAGGCAGCTTGCTCACGCAGCGCCCGCAGGAGGTCAATAAGAAAGTGCTGAATATGTCCTCAGCCGTCTTCGCCTTCAATATGATTGGCAAGCAGGAACGCGAAGCCGTGCGCGATTGGCTGCGCTCGAATATGAGCGGGGCAGAAGCCATTGTAGATACCCTGCCACAACTTGAGATTGGACACGCACACGTTTTCTCACCGCGTTTTCTGAAGATCAATCAAGTCGTCCGCATTGCACCGAAGATCACATACAACGCTTCCGAAACGCCGAGCTTCAGCGCCTTGAAACAGGAAGCTGCACGCCCGCTTTCACCGATTGATTTGAAAGAGATCAAAGCAGCCTTAGTTTCGACCATCGAACGCGCCGAATCTGAAGATCCACGGCGATTAAAACAACGCATACGGGAGTTGGAGCGGCAACTGGAAACTGCTCAGCAGACAGCCGCACCAAAGATTGAGCGCGTGCCGGTCATTGAGTCTTCAGATGTGCAGGAACTATTGGACATCCTACACAAGTTCCAGCATACGGCTGCGTCACTCACTGCCAAACTCGCCGGCCTTCCGCAGGAAGACGTTCAAATCACAATGGATACAAAAACCATCCTGTGCGAAGTAAAAGAAGATATTTTGAGGAATAAGCAAGCTCGGGCGTTTACATCAAAGTCTCGAACAGGGAAGGCGGCAAAATCCCAGTTAGGTACTCCAAAGAAATCAATCATTGCCATCGCAGCCGTTACCGGCCTGCATGAACCCAAAAAACTTCCCAAAGCCCAGCAAACGATTCTGGATGCGCTGGCCTGGCTCACGAGTTGCGGCATCGTGAAGCCGACGCGGCAAAACGTGGCGGTCATAGCGGGCATGAGCAAGAAGGGTGGTTATTTCAGAAATACACTGGGGAATTTGTCGACCGCACAACTCATCGAATATCCCGCCGCCGACCTGGTCACCCTGACCCAGACTGGCAGTCAGCAAGCGAGCCTGGTTTCAGCACCGCGCGACTTAGGCGAGTTACACGCACGTTGGTTTGCCAGGTTGCCCAAGGCGCAGCGCGCGCTCTTGAGCGTCCTGATTAAGTTTTATCCGCAAGAAATGTCTCGTGCCGATCTCGCTGAGCGGGCTGAACTCGATGACACCGGTGGTTATTTCCGGAACGCTATCGGGGCGCTCAGTTCGCTTGGGTTGGTCGAATATCCGACCACAGGATTTGTACGAGCCTCGGACCTACTTTTTCCCGGCGTGGAGTGATGTATATGAACGTCATTTTTCTCGACATAGATGGTGTGCTCGTTACCCGCCAATCACTCCAGAAAGGGCAATCCGGATTGCGCGCCAAAGCCGATCCGCGCGCGGTCATCCAATTAAACCGCGTACTCAAAGCCACGGAAGCGCAGCTCGTCATCAGCAGTACCTGGCGATTCTCTATGGGCCCTGAACAATTGCAGACCGTGTTGTGTGACGAATGGGGTGTGCAAGGCCACATCGTTGGCACCACCCCAACGTGCCTTGCGGCAGTAGGGGGAATTGTTATTGCCACGCCGCGCGGCGTGGAGATTCAAGCCTGGTTGGATTTCATCAAGCAAAGCTCTTTCCTAGCGGTCGAAAAGTTCGTCATCGTTGACGATGACAGCGATATGGGGCACCTGACCGAGTACCTGGTGCAAACCAGCATGGATAACGGCCTCACGCCGGCGCACGCCGACGAGATCATTCGGAGGCTTCGCTAATGCCGCGCGATGTGCGCTTCACCGTGGACGATGCGCAACGCGCATCCGACGACTGGGGTTTCAATTGCGGCCCGGCTGCGTTGTGCGCTGTTCTGAATCGCACTCCGGCCCAAATACGACCGCACCTGCTCGACTTCGAGCAAAAGGGGTATACCAACCCGAGCCTGATGTTCAGCGTTCTCAAAAGGCTGGGCGTGCAGCATCGGCAAACTTATCGCGATGATGTCCCAGTCTCACTGTTATCTGTAGCGGCGAGCCGAGTCCTGGTTTTCGCGCTTGTCCGAATCCAATGGGGTGGCCCGTGGACGCGACCCGGCGTGCCAATGGCCGCGCGCTACCGCCAGACGCACTGGATTGCCTGTGCTGGTGAAGACAACCTGGTCTTTGATGTCAACGCAATGTGCGTGGGCGGCTGGCTACCCTATGCGGAATGGGCTGAGCAACTCGTTCCCTGGCTGATTCGTGAATGCGTGCCGAGGGCTGATGGTACGTGGTGGCCGACGCACGTGATCGAGGTCAGTCAACCGAAATAACGCAATGGCATCTCTACAACGCATCGTAATTCCGGTTTGTGCTGTCCTGCTTTGGAGCTTGCAAATGGGGCGAAGGCTTAAACACTACCTAAAACAATTGCGCTGGCCGCGCGGCAAATACAACGGTCGCCGGATCGTCGGCGTCTCGGTCAAAGTCAACTTTCGCGTGGATGGCTGGCACTGGAAACCTGACATCCATTACTGGGGCGTACTCTCCTGTCACTGGCTTTTCATTTGGACATGGTGGGAGTTGGTTTATCACTTGGAGGACTAACGAACAAGCTATGAACTCAACCAGAAGAGGCGGCTGGCTGCAAACTTACACCGGGAAAGCGATGTTCCCGCTCGATCCTGGCATCGAAGAGATTGACATCCTGGATATTGCTCACGCACTGAGCAATATCTGTCGGTTCAATGGACACGTTCAGAAATTTTACTCAGTGGCTGAGCATAGTTGCCACGTCCACGATTTAATTCCAAAACCCTGGCAGCTTGGCGCGCTGATGCACGACAGCAGTGAAGCGTATCTCTGCGACCTGCCGCGACCGATCAAACATAGTGCGGGATTTGCTGAGAAGTATCTTGCAGCGGAATGGCACCTAATGACTGTGCTCGCCGAGAGGTTTCGCTTTATCTGGCCGCTCGTCTCGCAAATCAAGGATGCTGACAACATCCTGTTGCATACCGAGGCCTCTCAACTTCTTTTGCCTCGACCCATCTGGATTGACGAGTCTTTTGTCGAACCTGAACTGGTTTTGCCTTGTTGGGATCCAATCACGGCACGCGAAGAATTCTTGGCAAGATACTACGCCATCAGGAACGACTAATGGATCTCCAAACCTTTCTCAAAAGCGGCAATTATCTGCCGCGGCCGCTGCGCGATTTTCACAACGCCAAGCGGCTGTTCAAACGCATTGATGAAAACATTCAACGCACGCTGGCAAACGATGATAACGCGCGCATTTCCTATCAGGGTTACAACTGGATTCTTGCGCATATCTATGTAGTTGATCAGTTTCTTTGGTTTATGGCCCGTCACGGCTGGACGCTGCAACGCAGCCGCCAACCGCTCGTATTTGCTGATTTAGAGACGACGCTTAAAGAATTTGATGAACGTCAACTACAGGCGTTGAAAACACTGATTGACGCACGTTTACCCCAACAACACGAACTATCTATGGAGAAGTCGAATGAACCTGCTTGAACTGAGTGAACAGGAACAAGAATGGATTGCCGCACTGACCCACGTTAGCGAAAGCGGCGAACCAATTAGCGAAGAAGAACAGGCTCGCATCATCGAAGCCTATATCGCGGCTGATGAGCAATTCAAAGACAAGGTTGAGCGTTATTGCCAACTAATCGAAGCCTTTGCCGCCCGGGCCGTGTACCGTGCCGAACAGGCGAAGAACGTTCAGAAGCTTGCCAAACAGGATCAAAACATCAGCGACAAACTCATCAAGCGCATTCTGTTCGTGATGCAAGTGCGTGGCGAGAAGCGCATTGAAACGGCCTTGTATGCACCGCACATCGTCGGCAACGGCGGCAAAGCGCCGACGGTGATTCCAGACGCCTGGCGCACCAACCCCCGCTTGGCCCCGAAGGAATTCCAGAAAGAAGTTGTCGAACTCGACCTGCTGAAAATCCGCCAGAAACTGGACGCAGGCCAGACGGTCGAGGGCTGCAAAATCGGCGAACGCGGTGTGCGTCTCGCGTTACGCTAAAGGAGAAGGCCGCAAGTCGGTCGGCAGCGGACTTGGAGAAGCGAGATGGGCAAGATGGATGCTGAACGTCAGCGGTTGATAAATGAAGCCGCACGAATCGTAAACAACATAGATCAGCACTTCATTGACGCTGAGTATTGGAACGACCTTCACCCCGACGAAGAGCCACTTATTGCTGACCCGGACGGACAGTTAGCGGCATGGCGTCAGGGATTAAACAAAATGCTCGAAACCGAGGCGAGCAGAGGTAACTTGCCTTCGGTAGTACCACGTAAGGCTCACCGCAGGAGATATGTTCCGCGACTTCCTGAACCGTCTGAATTGCCAATTGACCGGTAGCGCAGAAATGGCTTGTTTATGGATACCCTGAAATCAATCGAACCTGTCACTAGCGCCAGCGAAATGCTGGCCTGTCTACTGGCTGAAATGGATTACTGGCGCAATAGCAACGTGGCGCCGGACATTCAAATCGGCGCCACCGGCGCACTGAGCAATGTGATCGCCTTTGCCACCGTGCGGGACTTTCGCGCCGACTGGCATCCTGAAAAACCATCACTGATGGCGGAATCAAAGCAGCTTGAAAGCTGAGCTTTCACAGACCTGACTACATAATTACTCTTATCGGACTCTGTATAACAAAGTCCTTTTTGATGGAAAGATAGATGAGAATAGAAAAAATCAGCGAAAAGATTGCCTGGTTGCAAGCCAATACCACCGACTTCTTTTCACAGATGAGTACGGATGCAGGACTTGTGCTTTGCGTGTTAGAGGTTAGTCACAGCGGCGATAGGTTTCAGTGCAAGGCACGTGGCCGAACAATGCAAGAAGCGGCACGGCGCGCGATGATGAAGATGTACAGTTCTCTGCAACTTAAGGAAGACAAATGTTGCTAATACAACTTCCTCCAGGTGAAAACTGGTATGCAGAGGAGCTTATCATGATGAAAAGAGAGAAAATCGATAATTCAGCTTATCTTCAGATAGATGGCATCTTTGTCACGACTACCAACTGCGGAGTTACTCATTTTATAGAGAAGACTCTAAGCCTTGGTCCAAGAACAAAAGTCCGCGTTGTGCGAGTTACTCCTGCACATCCGGACTATCCGAGGCGTGGTTATGGGCCGGGGGTCATGGTTACACCTGTCAACCCAACGCATAAGAGCTATGCAATAGAGTTCTATCTTTCAGATGCTGAATTGACAAAGGGTGCACTGAAAACGACGTAATAATCATGGATCATGAACTTATTTACGACACAGAAATTGCGCCGCAACTAATGGCGATCGCCAAGCGTTGCGAGAAGCTGGGGATTCCATTCATAGCTGCCGTCGAGTATGCCCCTGGCAAAATGGGCAAAACGGAAGTGCGTATACCTGAGAGTGGTTTCCAGCAAACGCTGGTGCACTGGGCCGCGCGGGCGATGGGTAACGTTGACAAGCTGTTTATAGCTGTAGACAGGCACGCACGCGAGCATGGTCATTCGTCGGTTTATCTGCAAATGCTTGGAAATAACAATCTGGTAGAGTCTGACAATGAGTTTGTGGCGCTCACTATCACCAAGAAGGAATAGTTTTTGGCGGAGACTCCTCACACCCTCTATTTCCGTGACTGGCGTTGGTACTACGAAGTCGGGCTTACCTTTATTGGCGTGGTCGGATCACCCGTGCGCGGGCAGGCTAAGGAACTTAGTTTTGCTTACGCTCCGAAGGTGGATATGCGGTACAGTGTGCGAGTAGAGGCTGAACTGAAGCGCCAGATCAACCAGCGTTGGCCGCAACTGCCATTGGCTGATCCGTCCCCAAATCCTGATAAGGCCGTTGCGTCACCTTGAGCCGATGATGAATCCAACTCCCCTTCGAGGCAGTCATACGCAGTGCTTTCCATTCATCCGGAGTAACTGGCGCATATTTATAGAGCCGGTGCCCTTGGAACTCCACATATAAACCCTGGCAGTTTTCACAATATCCATAACTCAGCACTTGCCGACTCGTCACAGGGATTCGTTCAACGGGATGCGACATACAAACTCCTTTGAAATCCGTAGCTGATTTCGCGATTGCGGGCCGGGCAGGTTCCGGTCAAGTGTGAGGCACCCAAGGCGAGGCGTTTGCCAGGCTCGAACAGCAGGCACGTACTGCCTTGCTTCTCTCCATCAGGGCACAGCTACTGTTGCCGCAATCGCAAACTCGACAACTTTAGAATCTGAACGCGACACCACTGTGCAGTGTCATCGTCCAGACGCTGTGCCGTCCTTCGTTAGGATGGCCGGGCGGCTGAGTGAAACGGGCATTGACGCCGGCGAGTCCTGCGCGAATCAGCCAGCGCTCATTCAGGGGGAAATACAATTCCCCTGCCAATTCATCTGCCGCGGCTTTATTCTGGGTTTGCTGCTCAGTGAAATAATGCCGCCAGAAAACCACAACTCGATTGCGGAAATTCAATCCACCTCCCAAGGTCGGGTTGAAGGCGGTTTTGCTGTAGAGGCTGGCGCGCTGATGAATCATGCTCCCACCGGCCGAGACAAACGGCGTGACACTAATCCACAACGGCAAGCCAGCGCGTAGATCGGCACGCAAGCGCACGGCGTTGGTATGTCCGTCGTTTAGATAAATCTTCGGTTCGAGGATCCAACTGGCTTCACCGACGGCAGTGAGGAAATGATTGACAGGCAGCACGACGTCGGCGCGACCGCCCACGCCATCGCGATTCCCTGTCCCGGTACCATGCGTGTAAATCACACTGGCGCCCACTTGTTTATCTTGCGCCGTCACGCCCAGCGCAAACATGGACACGATCAGCATCACACACAGCAGCGATAAGATAATGCTGGCAGAGACACGACCCAGCATCATGAGATAGGTAAGGCTCATAACTTGATTCTCCTTGTGAGGGGCGGACCTTTCCGGATGGCCGCGGCGATCTCTTCCAAATCAGCCTGGCGCGTGCCGCGTGTGCGTACCTCGATCACATCGTCAATGGATCGGGCAATGCAGATCAGCCCTTTGGATTGATGGATATTGTTGAGTGTGACGGCCTGGTCGTAGCTGAGTTCCCCGCCGACGGCGCGCTTGTTTTCGATGGCCAGTAGCTTCCCGGCAAAGGCCGGATTAAGCGCGCCATTCTCACACGCCGTTAGATCGGGCCAACCGGTTTCAACACGTTTCACCTGTTGCTGATTGGCGTTATAGGTGGCCCCAGCATCGGTTATGCTGAAGGGCAGTCGCACAGTCCGCAGATAAGCGCAGACATCTTGTTGCACTGCTTTTTCTAGCGTGAGTTTGGCGACTTCCCTTTTGTAGTCGGAGACGTTAAGGCGGGTTTGGTGACGTTTCACCGAACGGCGTTGACGCTGTGATGGGACTTCAGTTGTAAGAATCCTTGCCGTCATTGCTTATAAGCAATACTTTATTGCATATATGCAATAACGGCAAGGCGCAAAAACAGGCTGATTACGGCTTGGTTTTCGGGCCTGGCCTTTGTTCAGGCGAAGTCGCAGTATTCCCTTGCGTGACGGATTGCAGTGGCTGAAGCCGTTTGGTTTGCACATTGATTGTGCATTGACTGCAATCCAGACCCGTTTGTTGCTGATAGCGTGCCCGAATGCCCGCGACCAGCGCCTCTGTTGCCTGTTGATGCGTATTGGCTTTATTGCGATAGGCAATGTCCTCACTCAGCGCATCCCTCATTTGATAGCCTGCTGCCGACATCGCATCCGCATTTTTGGCCGCCAGAATTTTGTCGGCCGCTGCCGCGATATTCTTTCGCACCTGCGTCTCTTCCTCTTTCAAAACCGCGCCCTGTTGCTGATTTCTGTCGAGGTTCAGTGCTTCTGTCTCCTCTAGCGCCAACGGATCGGAAGGTGCCGCAACTGCTGCCGGCGTCGGCGTTGCTGTCGCTTTTGCTGTGGGCTTAGCAGGCGTTTGAGCCAATGCGACCTGGCAAAAAACGGCACAGAGTAAAACGATCAAGGTAATTGGTTTCAGTGGTTTCATAGGTGGCTTTTGCTCCTTGTTATGGGTAAAGGTTAAAGGGTTTGCATTTACGCAATTTAGTATTGCATAAATGCAAACCCGCTGAAAGTCTGGTTTATTGGGGAATCAGTTCGAATGTACTGCCACGTTTGACTGAGCTGCTGCCTGAGGCAGTCTTCTGCGCGAACTGCAACACCAATGTCCCTGCGGCGTTGACTGTCACGGAACCTTCGACCACCACGTAATAGGTGTTCACGCTGTTGGTGTCCTTGGCATCATTTAGCGCCGTGCTGCGTAGACCGAGCACCTGCCCGGCTGACACTCCAAAGCCATGGTGCCAATAAATGATGTTGGTAGTCGTGGCCGTACCTGAGAGCTGATATTTCAACCCACCAGTCGCATCGGCATCAATGTGCAGCACAGCCCGGAATTTGTAGGTTGCTCCGGCGTCTACGTTGTGCGTTAGGTTGACCGATGAACCTGCGATGTCATTGAGGGTCGTATTGGCTGATTTGGTGAAGTCGGCATCGAGCACCTTCACCGATGCCAGCCCGGTCGAGACGATTACTTTGCCAGCACCATCAACAGCCAGCAACGCACTGCTGGCAACCTTCGGCGTACTGCTATTGATGTTGGCGAAATAGAGTCCTGAGCTATTAGCAACTGCCGAGGTGACAGTAAACCCAAGATTGGTGAAACGTCCGCGCTCGGAACCAGCCACACCGAGAATGATCGGAACGGCCGTATCCGCCGTGTTGATCAGCAGTGAGGTTAGTCCTGTTCCCGCCCATAACACCCCTTGGCGCGAGGTCGTGAGTCCTGCTGTGCCGCGTGTAGTGGACGAAGCATAAAGGTCCAATCGTCCTGCATCACTTTGGGAAAAGAATCCAGCAGTGGCGTTGATCCCCGTGTTAGTGTTGCTGACCGTGACGCTGGTGAGCCCATTTTGCGCCTTGGTAAAACTCGTACTGCCAGCCGCATCGTTATGCACAAACGATGAATAGGTAGTAATGGTGTTCGACCCGGTGGCAATCACACCCTGCCCTGCTGTTAGGCCGCTGATGCTGCCGCCAACCGTTTGTGGGGCCCACGTGGATCCCGTCCAACCCAATACCTGTCCACTGGTAGCTCCGTTTTGTTCGATGGCACCCTGTAGGAGTTTGCCCGTTGAATTGGTCAAAGTCGTGCTGCTAGACCCGGCCTTGACAACACCCGCCACTGTCAACCCGCCAGATTGATCCACACTTAAAGCGTTCGTCCACCCCGTCCCGGTGTCAGTCCAATCCACTTGCAACGTTGCCGTACCATTGATGTCCAGGGGTTTTGTCCAAAACCTAAAACCAGCCGTGACGGGACTGCCATTATTGGCCGCCGAGTTTAACACGACCGAAGGAGAGGCCCGGTAAGTCCCGGCTGTGGGTAAGGTCTTGGGACTGTAGGTCACTCCTGATACAGGGGAGTTTTGCGTGGTCACAACCTTGTGTAGATGGGTAGCCCCCCAACTAAAACCATAGTTTTCGTCAACGTTGATACTGCTATCCACGACAATACCAAAACCAGCACTGGCGAACAGTTCCGGCTGACCACCGTTCGAGACGATGGCCAATCCGCCGGTCGTGTTGTCAATCAGCAACGCACTCGGCGTTGCGAATGACGGGGAACCGCTCTTAGCATTCACGGCCATCGTGCTGCCACCACTGCCCGAATCGGCAGCGGGTTCCCATTGCAGCGAGGTGGAATTGTATTTGATGACCTGGCCGTTGGTGGGCGCCGTCGCGGCCATCGTAATGCCCTGGAACTTTGTGGCGTTCTGCAGGTCGGTGGTATTAACACTGCTTGCCGTCAAATAGCCGCTCGCGTCGAACGCGGCCACTTTACTGGCTGTTTGTGCCACCAAGCGATTAACGGGCACACCACCAGTCCCCAGGCTCACACGTGCTACCCCACCCGACGGATTGGTCAGCACTAGCCCCATCGTTTGATCAATCTGCAACGTCGTAGGATTGCTGATTGAGGGGGAACCATCTACCTCGCTGATCGCGTTCAAGGTTCCGCTGCCACCGCCACCACCACCGCATGCCGTAATCGTCAGCGTCCCTGCCGCATCCGATCCCAGGCAGCCGACGCCAGCCGCGGCCGGGAACGTCCAGTTCACCCCCTTGATGCTGATGTCGCCAGTGGAACGAATTCTGAATAGTGGGCTGCCTGCGGCGACCGCGCGCAGATAGTCCCCCGTTTGGCCCGTGTTATTACGATTGAGCACCAGCACATCTTGGGTCGTGGCCGCCGTCCCATCGCCGCCAATCGTCGCGTTACGCGCGGCCGAGATCGCGCGCGCAAAGTTGGCACCGGTGCCGCCAAACGTCAGCACACCGCTCGCCTCACTGATGAGCGAGTCCACTATCGTCGAAGCGCCAGAGGCCTTTGGAACGGTACCTGTGGTCAACGTGCCGGTGATACCAGTGAAATTCACCGTGCCACCACCTGTGTCCGACACGCAGCGCACCAGGGTGCCAGCGGCATCCACACATAGATGAGCGTTGGAAGCCGAGGCCGCTGAGGACGACGTCAGATTGTAGAGCGTGAGACCGGACGTGTCTGCCACACCAGAGGCGACTGTCACGGTGTTGTTGTAGATACGCAGTGGCACAAAGTTGCCGCTCTGGAAGTACATTGGCCAACGTGTACTTGACGACTTGATCAACAGACTGATGTTGTCTGTCGTCTCCAGCCGCGCCTGGTTGGTCACGGAAAAATTCGACGGAATAGCTGTGGGCGACGAGACGTAGAGTTTGACGTTTTCACCCGTATCCAGCAAGGAGGCATCTATCTGCTTGGCTGTGAAGCTCCCTTCTACGGCTGCGTCCGTGGCGTGGATCGTTACGGTCGAGTTGTCCTCGATGCTGCCCCCGATGACCTGCCCGAAACTGGCAAACACCGGCACCCGATTACTGGACAGGTTGTTGGTGGTAACCGCTACGCTCCGTGTAACGAGCGGGGTGTAGAGCGCTCCCGCCAGTGAGACGCGCAGCGTGTTGTTGGTCGTGCCGCCGTCCTGGTCGAAAAACAGCTTGGCTTGTGTGCCACCGCCAACAGCAGGAGCCGAGGTTGCATCTATCACGAACTGCCCCGCCATACGCACTTCTGCGCCGGACTCGCTGAGCAGGCCGTTGCCAATCGTGTTGGCCCCCGTGAACTTGGCGTAATTACCAGTGGTACCCGGGCCAATGGCACCCCCCCCGCTGTTGTTAATCGTCACCACGCCAGCGCCGTTATTCGTCAGCGTGCCGTTGCTGACATTGATCGTGGTCACACCGGAAACAGTCGTTGCACCATCCGACGTTTTCACCACCAGCGTACTGGCCGTGGCCGTTGCAAACAGACTGGCGACCGCATTGTTGAACGCCTGAAAACTGGCTGAATCAATAAAGCTAAATCGCTCTGCAATCGCGTTTTTTTGTACGCGATGATTCCGCATGAAGTTGGTGACAGTATTCGTGCTGGCAGGTACCTTGAACGTTCCTAGCTGCTCTGTTACCGCTCCATTACTGCTCGTCCAGAGCATTTTGTAGTACACGGCCGGCGAAAGGCTGGCAGTCGGATAAAGCTGCACTGTGAACTGACCATTGGCATCGAGGCTGGCTGGTACACAGGCTGACATGGGAATGATCCCGTTTGGTCCGGTAGCTGAGGCTGTCAGGCAAAACTGCAAGCGGCCGGAGCGTGGTTGCCCATTCGGCCCGGTCAACTTGTCCGTGACCGTTGTCAGGGTGTCCGTGACGGTAATCGTGACGGTCGCCACCGGTGACGCTGTTTCAGATCCTCCACCCTCAGGTTTGGCAGCAACCTGAAACTGAAAGCTGTCCATGCCAGTGTAATTGTTGGCGGGTTTGTAAAGCACCAAGCCGCTATCAGGATTGAAATAGATGATCTGGCCGTGTTGCGGTGTCGCACAGGAAACGCAACTGCCGTTATAGGCCACTTTGTAGATGATATTGTTGCCAGCTGGCACTGAACCAAACAGGTAAATGGTATCTGCCACGCTATTTTGCGCCACAATCGTGCTTGATCCGGTCGCGGTCTGAGCTTTGACCAGGCCCGTACCGAAGCACAGCAAAAATAGCAGAGTCAAAAGACGACAAAGGGTCTGAAGTGTTTTGGTGATCACAGGATCGCTCTCCGGCTGGCGAGAGACGGACTCATCGCAAGCGGGCTGTTGGCCTGCGATGAACAGAGGGGATTATAGGCGGTTGGATTGCATATATGCAATCGAGCTTATAATTGGCAGCGCCAACTTGTTTTAGGCTTAACGCATTAAACCTATAGCAAGTGCGCCATTCTTGCACTCCAAGACTGCTCCTTGTGGTTGTCCCATGCAGGCTGCACTAAATGCTTGATTGCAGATTTCTAGCCGATCCTCTTTGATAAAAATAGGACGTCCTAGATTCGGAGAAGAAAAAGTTCCCACTATCTTAATTGCTTGTTTGTTTATGTAGGCTACACGCAGCACTTCAATGCCGATATTGTCTGTAATAACAAGAGTGTGCCAATCGGGACGAGAAGAATGAAAGATGTTACCCGGATTAACGAAAAGCTCATTATCAGTGATTTGCACAATAACCTTGTTAGCCTGGCTATACACATTGGCAGAAATGTAGATGCCAGCGGGAGTCTCCTTAAATGAAATAATCTCGTTACCATCAACACGAATGGCTGCTAGTCTATCGTTCGTAAAGAAAACTGAGTCGCCAAGAAAAAGCACGTTTGCATCAGGCCAGACGGGACAATCGGTTTTAGGCATTGGATCAATGGCAGGAATCAGCACCCCATGAAGTGCTTCATTAGTGGGAACAGCCTCTGATTTTTTCGGCGTCCCCTGGCTTCTTTGCGAAGGCTTAACTGGCTGACGCAAATAGAATCCCAGCAATATCGCAGGCCCAAGAATAATGAAGCCGAAGGCCATCGAAGCTAAAGCAGTCTGTACTATTAGTTTCAGCGGTGTTTCTGATGATTTACTGACAGAACCATCCGCGAGATATACGACGGGTGCAACTTCTTCTGACGGACGAGCTGAGTGATAAAACAAAACAAAACCAACTCCTATAAAGACTAGCATAATGAAGGGATTGCTTAGCCAATCAGGGGGGCTGAGCAATGTATCTAAATTACCTACCCAGTCGGCGATTTTGATCGCGAGCATTCCTGCGCCGCTGGCGGTAAGTAGGACAGGTGGTATAAGTTTGGTTCTTGGGGAGGCCATATCCTAATCTTATTTATGACCACTTGATATGTCTACTACCTGGGCAGATTGAATAGCTCATTTAGCACGCATCACATCACTCCATTGCACCGTATAACCTGGCGCTGGATGTTCCGCTTTCGTGCGCCACAGAGAAGATGAAGGGTATAGTCCACAGCGTACAGTATCACGACCAAATTTTGCGTTAATGTAATCCATTGCCTGCATCAGCTGCCGTAAGCCTTCCACTCGCTCATCCCGAAATAAACGCAGAGGAGCAGTGTCTTCTGGTTGTAGCTCACTGAGAGAGACGCCAGCGCGACGATACTGAAAGCCTGGCTCGTAAATCTTCCGCAAACCTGACAAAGCCAGATGTGACAACTCAATCGTGCAATTGCTTAGTGGACTCACCGTATAGGTTTGAGCATTGCCATATTGAGGTTGATCTTCTCGAAAGCCATCGGTGCTGATCCAGACGGATAAACGGCCGCAAACCAGACCTTCCCTTCTCAGTTTTCGCGCGGCGATAGAGGTAAAATAAGCAGTGGCCGCGCTGACGTCTGCCAAGCTCTCGGTTGCTGCACCAAAGGCCCGTGAGCAACTCACCATTCGGCGTGCAGGCCGCGGCGGATTCAGTGGAAAGCAAACGATGCCTCGCAGTTCATGCACGGTGCGGAGTCCTACGACCGTTAGATGTTGCCGTATCCAACAATCCTGTGCATCTCGCAACAATAGTGCGTTCACGATGCCGTGACGTTCCAGCAGTCCGGCGCGCGCTGGTCCAATCCCCCAGACCTCGCCGACCGGTAGTCGTTCCAGTGCCAGTGGCAGATACTTAGAATTTGAGAGGTCAAGCACGCCAGCCGTCTTGGGTGAATTTTTGGCGTAATGAAGCGCCACTTTGCTTAACGTCTTCGTCACACCAACGCCAATGCTGACAGGCACGCCTGCCAGTTGGCGCACATCTCCGTGGATCTCCCGGCAGATGCTGGTGATCGTCTGGCGAGTACTGGCCTCGACTTCAATAAAGGCTTCGTCAATGGAGTAATGCTCAATCCGCGGCGAGTACTGGTAAAGCATGGCTTGAAAGCGCGCGGACATTTCTCCGAAAAAGCCGTGGTTGCTGCTGAAAACTGCGCCATTCGCAGCTTTAAGCACGTTGCGCACCTCAAAGAACGGTGCGCCCATTGGAATGCCTAGAGCCTTGGCCTCTCTGGATCGCGCAATCACATTGCCATCATTGTTACTAAGTACCACGACTGGGCGATTTAGTAGCGATGGGTTGAAAGCTCGGAAACACGAAACATAGAAAGCATCTGCATCAATTAAGGCAATCGCGGACTTCAACTCAACTCACTAACCGGAGGTCTTTACGAGTGTTCTCAAACAGCGTTAGGGAGGCTTTCACGCGCCCGCGAATCAGGCACGTTTCATCGGCTGTCAGAGTTTTATAGTTTGGATTGGCGGGAACGAGGTCATACTTAGGTTCGCCATTCGCAAATTGACCAGACTGACGTTCCAGGCGGCGCACAAGTGCTTGATGCTGGAACCAGACCAGCACAATTTGATCGTTGCGATAGTGTTTAGCGGGTTCGATGACCAGCACATCGTTGTGCCGAATGGCCGCGCGAATCATCGCGTTGCCTTGCATCACAACGAAGAAGGTATAGGGGCTGACAAGCAGATGATCTAATGAGAGGGGCGGCTCCTGTTCATCCGTTGCCTGCGGCTCGAAGCCGCTATACATCAATGGCATGTTGTGCTTCTCCTGCTGTCTTGCGCACTTGCAAGAAATCACAGGCACGTTGAAGAATTCAAGCCGTGGCAGTGAATTAAAAATCGCCACGTAGTGCCACGTGGCAGTTTTTAGGTAGACACGTGGCAAGTGAAATAACGCTTAATCAAACTCTATTGTGGAGGTCTAACCCTATGAACTGGTGGCGATTTTTCAAATATCTCGGACTAACGTTTGCTGTAGTGGGTTTTGTTGTCGGAGTTATAGTCTTGAATTGGCATTACCTACATTTGCGTAGCCCCGAACAGCGAGGAACCTTTGGCGATATGTTTGGAGGCGTCAACGCCTTGTTTGCTGGATTGGCGTTCGCTGCACTGATTATAACCCTGTGGATGCAGTGGGATCAGATACAATCGCAAGAACAAGACTCGAACGTGCAAAAGCAGTACATACAGAACGCACTGGAAGCACTATCTGCATCGGCAGAGGCTCAAAATTCGTCCATGCTCGCACTGCAAGCTCAAATTCAGGAGTTAGCCAAACAACGTAGGCTTTCCATCTTACCTGCCTTCACTATAGTTAGATTTCGTAATACTGAGAGTGGGCCGTGGCTGAAAAATATCGGGAATGGCACAGCACTTAATGTACGAGCTAACATACTCAATTTATCTGATAAGAAGGGTCGAAGAATAACAGAAATTAGATTCAATCCCGTGTCTCATCTCTTAAAGGAGCAGGAAGAAATTTTTTCAATTGCAGACTCAAAACCCGAGCTAAATAAGAGTTATCAAGGAGATTTACCAATTAACATTATTCGATCAGTATTTATTTCTGAAAACGCAACCTTGACTTTGTTATTTGAAGACATTGAAGGAGTGACCCATAGACAAAACCTGACTATGGAGGCGGGTATCTGTAAGCCATCTACTGTGAAACAGCTTTCAACATCTCAACAGGTCATTTAGATGCTTCATCACCAAAGTTAAAGGGAGTCTTTCGACTCCCTCAATTTCCGGCGCGTCCTCAGCCATTAGGGTATAACCGCGCCGAGTTGGCACCATTCTAATCATTACCGCTCAGAATTCAAATCCTACCTGGCAATGCCGCTAAATATCCCAAGGTGATGATTGTTAGCAATATAGTTAAGCGTAAGAATTCTACTTTAAGTAGAAGAAAAAGCTTGTTTTGTCATTCTACTTAAAGTAGAATGCTTTCAGCTCATTGAGAAAGGGGGTGATGCTGATGAAGCGTCGCAGAGGACAGCAACAGGAGAAGAGCTTTGCACGGCTTGAATTTCTCCTGCTGCTGTTAGTAGCGATTCTGCTAGTCCTTTATTGGGTTAGCAGGTAGCTCGAAAGGGAGCGGGAAACCGCTCCCCCTCTGTTTCAATGAGTATAACACAACACAGATGGAGGTTAGATGTGGAGATCGAAAAATTGAGCATACGTCTGAAAGAAGCGCGTGAGGCCTTGGGACTAAAACAAGCTGAACTGGCAGAGCGTTGGAATTGCAATCCCAACACAATCAGTCGCATCGAACAAGGTCGTGAGCCAGGCATGATTGGCCTGTACGCCGACGCGGTGCGCTGGTTGGAAGCGGAAGCAAAAGCGAAGTCAAAGAAATAAGCTGCACTCAGACCTTCCTTTCACGCAACGCAAACAATTCACGATAGCGCGTCTGCACCTGGCGCGCCGTCGTGTATTCAATTTCCCTTCCAATCAGTCTGCCGATTCGACAGCGCACGTCAGCCAATACGCCACACTGTGACATTGAGGGCACGAATGTTGGCCAACCTTTTACGAACAGCATCTCTGACGGGATTTCGGCTTCAATGAGCTTCCGTTCGGCATGGCGCTGTTTAACCAGTGGCAGCCCTTTGCGCGCAGTTTTCGTGAGCAAGTCCGGTCGCACATCAGCCAGCCAACGTGACGGCTGGAAACTAAACCCACTGCTTAATTCCAGCGCAACCACACGACGATAAGCCGTGTGATTGCGTTCGTCCCGTAAACTGGCATGCAGGTCGTGCAAACTGCTCAGTACACAGACCGAACAGCTAACGCGCGTGTTGCCATTGATCAAATAGGCTTCATGGGCCGCAAAGCTGAACTGATGATGGACGGCAAACACGTCTTCCACCAACAGATCAAGGATCGGGTGCCAGTCTATGCCGGTGGTGCCGTTTGGTCTGGTGAGTTTCTTGTTTACCTGGCTGATGGGCTTCAGCGCGCGAGACGTGGATTCCTCGCGGCGAATACCGATAACATTGATGATTGGCCTGCCCGGATAACGTTTGGCTAGTTCGCTCGTAATCGGCGCAATCTTCAATTCAGAAGTGCAAAATCGCATCGCGGCCGACGACCAGGGCGTAATGAGGGTGACACATTCCAGATTGACGTATCGTCGAAGATTGTCCCGCCAGCGCTGTTCCCAGCGCGCGATCATCCCGCCTTGCCGACGGCGCACGACAATAAGCGGCAGGTTTAGAAAGGCAGCCAGACGTTGGCACTGTGGCAAAGAATCGGCGTGCTCAATCTCACCGAGATCGGCGTGAATGAGTAATCGCTCTCCACGGTGTCCAATCTGGTTGAGATATTGATTTACCAGAATGGCAGCAGTGTCAGAGTCCTTGCCCCCGCTGACGCCTATGGCAACGACGGCATCGGCTTGCAGATAAGCCGCAACCTGTTCGTCTAGGAGAATGGATTGCATTCGGAAAGCTGGGTGAGAGTTTGCATTTGCTGCTGCATCTTCAGGAACAGTTCATAGCTCATCAGCACAGCCAAAGGCGTCTCACCATCTTGAATGACAAGCGTTTTATCCAGCGCGCGTAGATTGGTTGCATTGAGCGACCGTAGCTTGCTAACGCCGACGAATTGCACCTTTGGATCAAGGTAAGGAGTTGAATTTGCGTTTAACATTGGCCGCTGTTCTTCAAAGCTTATCGCGCGATCTGAAGCAAAGCCCGGCAAATTGCTAATGCTAAGGTGTTGCCTCTGCCTGTCCGTCCGTCATAGCGTTGCTCACTGTCGCGTAAATACACTTCAGAGTCCTTCCCCTGTTCGATTGTTACTTCGACTTTATAGGGATTTTGCTGAAGGAAATTCAGCAAGACTGCCCAAGCTGTATTATCAAATAGTGAGTAATGTGGAACGTTTTGGACTTCCCTTTCAAAAGGTCCAGGTAAACCAGTCCATTGACCGGTGTCCTTCTCTTCTGGTTTCGCATTTCGCTTCGCTAATGCGACCCAGCCTTCCACCCTGGCAGCAATGAACGCATCCATCACTTCGCCAGCGGGTTCGTTTCGGACGTTGTCTAAAAATCCTGGATAGTCCCTCAACGTTTCTTGTTTTGGTTCAGCTTTTGTTTCCATCGAAACCTCTTGTTAGAAAAGAAAATCAGATGTTACCGGTCTTGCTTTGTGTCGTTCGTCCACGTGGACGGCCGGAAACTCTTGTTCGATAAACGCAAGCAATTTCGGCAAGGTGGAATCCGGCTGCCTGTCCCAGTCCTTTTCGTAAACGGGGAGCTCCTGGCCTTCGTGGGTGTAATGCCATGAGATCTGTGCACAGCCTGGAATATCGAAATAGATGATGTGCGTTGTTTCCGCGCGATCGCTGGGATGGACACCGAATTCCCATTCCCAATGCTTGAAAAGCAGGATGAGGTCCTGCATCAACTCTTGCTTCTGTCGGTAGTAACGCCCGGAATAACCAGGTCCCCAGCGTTTGGCATTGATGTTCGCATCCTCGATGAGTAACGCCAGGTACGCGGCTAAAGCTAACGGTTCAGTGGCAGCAAGCTTCTTCAGACGCAATTTGAGTTTGCGTGTGCCGATGCCAAGTGCTGTTTCTCGGGCTCGTTTGAGTTGTCGGACCTTCTCGCCTCTGCCCATAAAATCATTACTAAAAGTAGCTACTTTTAGTAACTACCGACGCATATATCTGACTGTTCGTGTAATTATTATCGGGTGACTAAAACGAGGCCGACATTCACCGCATTCCAGCCAATAACCCACGAACCATTGCTTGGAGTCTTTTTTGGTTGTGCTGAAGTACATCCCGCATTTCTGGCATTGCCCTATCACGAAGCGGGCTGTCTCTCGCATCACGTAGCGCCAATGCTCGACCGGATAAAGGTAAAACGTATAGGCCGACCTCGCCCGCAAGTAAGATCGGAACGGGGTATCTTGCAGACGACGCCAGAATTGTTGCTCCAAGGCCTTCTGAAAGTCCGGATTGGCCAATAGTTCTTCGAACTTAGGAATGCTCATCTTTCCCCACTACCAAAGGTCTTCGGTGTATCGGAACCCTTGAAACCCTGTACGTGTGATTGGTTCCGGTGGACGGCTGATCGGGCCTGTGCAGACGGCCCAGTATTTCGGCTTGCGGATGCTGCGATCCCAACACTCCCGCTCATCACCATCGACGTAATCAGCGATGTTCATCCGAAGCTCGATCTTCCCCTCGATGAGCAAGTACATGTGCAGTACTTCAATTTTAGGAATGGCCTGCAACGCGATGTAGATCGACACATCGTGGCCGCGTTCAATGGCCTTGATGGAGTTCATATAACGCTGATGTCCGACGGTATCGTCTTTCAGCGAGGGCAAGGTGCGGATAATGCCAGTGGATCTTTCTCGGTTCATCATAACTGCCTACTCTTTGGGAAAACGCGGCTCTGCCAGTCTGGCAGGCCTTGACCACGATTGAAGTGATTGGGATTCGCTTGATGGATGAGTTTTAGCGCCTCAATAAACTTCTCATGGGCGGCACTAACAAGCTGCTTCATCTCCTCCGTACACTGGCAGTGATGCTTGCAGAATCCACATCCATTACAAACACTACCAGCGTATCCGAGTCCACAGATGCAGCGATGACCGCGCACGCAGCCTTTGGTTGATTCCAATTGTCCGCAACACCAGCACGGACTTGGTCCATGCAAACTCATAATCTTCTCCTCAGAATTTGAATTGCGACGACAGGCCGGATTCCCCACCCGGCTCCGTAGTAGCCCCTTCTACCAGCGGGTCTATCGGCAGTTGCCCGCCAAGGCATATCGCAGACTAGGAAGCCACCAGTAGGCTCCCTTAACACCCCACCAAATCAATGGCAGGCACGCTTGACGTGTCGGCATGTTCATCTGCGTTCGCCGCCTCGTCCGTCTGTTCGGAGGGGTTCCTGGTTAGCAACGAGATGCACGCTTTTTGTGCTCGTTACCCCTTAAAGCCAGCCCGTTCCTACTGGACACGCCAACGCTGCCGCGTCGCTGTCATCGCAAGCCTTGAAACCAATGCCACTTCTCAGTTAAATCTCCTACTCAGAAACTGAGAGAGACGCCATAGCTTTTGATCCGCCTGGACGATTTGCACTTCTTCCGCTGTTGCTCGGCGCAATTGCAATCCTTCCTCGAAGGTCAGAATCTGACCACAGTTAATGCAGACTGTGACGTCGCCAGGTTCTGGTGCACGTTGCCCCTCTCTCTGAACATCTGTTGTTGCGTTCAATTGATGACTGCATCGAGGGCAATTGGTTTGTTTATGACGTGTGGTCAACAGTTTGCTCATTAGCTTCTTCAATCATTAAGTTTGATGGGCATCGAATAAAACTTGTCCAACCACTACCGCGTTCGTCTGCGTAAGCAGCTATCATTGGTAATGCTCCGAACAGGCCATTGATGACTCCGAGCATTCCAACGTCATAGCCTGTCTCGGTCTTTCCAGCCTGTATCGTTGGGTGTTCTGCAAGCACTTGATTGCAGGGGATGCGGGTATTGATGAGCGTACGCATTGCGTCGGGATCAGCCGCCAAGGCACTGTTAAGCAGCAGAACGGCGTCATCTACACTGACCACGGGCAATCCTTCACCAATCTCTTCAGTGATAACGTCGAGCAAGTGCCCATAGCTTTCTGACCAGCCTTCCGGATAGTCTTCAAATTCAGCATAGGCTTTCAAAAATTGCTCTGCTGCCATTGCGACTTTCGCCACTTGCGCAAGTTGTTGCGCCGTCAGTTCAGATTTCATATTCATTCGCTCCAATAGCTCCCGTCGTTGTTTGGATGTAAGCAAGGTGAGCATTAGTTCCCCTTGTGACGAATAACAAAGCTTGGCAATGGCTCAAGCTCGACAATCGAAGCCCCTGCCGGGCGAATCGGCGCGCGCAGTTCTTGCAGATCAAACGAGCAGTGAGGGCCGGTATAAGCAAACCCCGCCGGCACACCCACCCATTCAAATGCGAGGTGACACTGTTTGCAGCGCACGCGCACATCGGCCGTGTAATGCGTCACAGTTTCTTTGTCCTTGCTCGTGAGACGACCAATTTGAGTGAACACGTCAAATTCTTCGTGCTTACAGTCCGCCAAACAATGAAGCTGCTGATCATGCGTGTCCGCCGTCTTTAAGGCTTCCTCAACGACTTTCCAGGCCCAACCCGGTAAGCCGTTTTCATCATTCGGCCGTTGATTGAGGTAATGAAGCTCCTGTAATTGATGGAATCTTTCGCGGAGCTGCAACCCTTCATCCGCCTTCCCTGCCAGCCAGGCCAGCATCTCGCCATAGTCAGGCAGGCAATTCTCTTTCCCGGTTTCCTTGCGCCAACGCTCGATCCACGGACGTTCACGCGTCGCCTGCAATTCGAAGATGTGATTCAGTGAGACGTTGTCGTCCATAACGGATTGGACACTTTCAGCTACTGCCAGCCAGCACTGTTTAACGGCTTCTGAGCATTCGCACCATTGTGGCAACGGTGCACCACTTACAGCACTCTGCCAGCCCGACGCATTGGCATAGGTTTCGTATAGTTTTTGAGCTATTTCATCCATTGTTCATGCTCCCACTTGTTGCAGATAGTTCTCAGCCAATTTGCGCACGTGGTCGCCACTGCGTTCCAGTTTCTCGACCAGGCTCGCATCCGGATTGATGACCGGCTGAAGCTGTGCCCGTTTCAAGCCCAACACTTCGGCCATGATCGGGTCGGCGCCAGCTTCGGCGACGAGGTAATAAGCCATCACCGGTTCAAGTTGCCCGTCGCGATTGACCCGACCAATACATTGCTCAAGCACGCCAGGACTCCAATCCAACTCTCCGAACACAATCGTCCGACAGGCGAACTGCAAGCCATCGAGACCTGCGCCAGCGCGTAAGCTGATAATCAGTACTTTGGCATCGCCGTTGACAAAGACTTCTTTCGCTTTCGCTTTCTGCTGAGAGCTTTCGCTGCCCGTGTACATCACGGGGTGCAGGTCTTTCAGCTTGTCCAGCCAGATCGAATAAACTTCCCGATGCCAGCCATACAGCACAACCTTTTCCCCGCTGGCGACGAGCAGTCGCACGAAATCTGCCACAAACGGCGCTTTAGCGATGCCAGTGGCTTGCCGCAACCTGTTCGTGAATTCCTCACTCGCCTGGAATTGTTCGCCGCGTTTTTTCTGTGAGCTGCTGAGAATGAGCCGGGCTAGTTCAGCGCAAGACTTACTCACTTTGTCCAGTTCATTGAGATCGGCCTCGATGACGTGATGGATTTTATTCAGACCGGGTAATTCGCGCCCCACATCCGCGCGTGTGCGCCTGAGCATTAACCCCTGTTCGCGTAGGTAGGCGCCAAACGCTTTGGGATCTTTGATGCTATCGCCTACGCACCATTCGCGCATGAATTCGTCGTAGCTGCCGACGACACCTGGCGCAAGCACACTGAGCACCGAATAGAACTCCGCGCCAAAATTATAAATTGGGGTGGCACTGAGCCCGAGCCGCAGTTGCGCATGCTGGGCAATGAAGCGGGCGGCCATATATTTGTTGCTGTCAGGGCGGCGCAACTCTTGCACTTCGTCAAATATAACCGTCTTAACGAGTTTGGCTAAGGTTTCGGCCCAGCCTGCCAACTTGTGATAGTTGATAAGCAAAACATCCGGCATTTCGACCTGCTGGCGGCGTTCGCGTGTTAGATCGTAGGGGATGCCGTATTTGACAATATGGACGCGCATTCCCGGCACAAAGCGTTCAATCTCACTTTTCCATTGCAGCGGGAGATGCGTGAGAGTCACCACGAGTGCGGGGCGTCTGGCCGGATCGGTTAAACAACAGATGCCGCTGAGCGTCTTCCCCACGCCGACATCATCGGCCAACAGCAGCCGTCCCGTTTCCATCGCCAGGGTTGCGGCAACACTCTGGTAACTGCGTGGAGGCAGCGCCAAATCGAATTCTTTGGGGCTGGCCTGATTGTTAAGCAGTTTGTGAATGAGACCTTGCTGCTCAACGTGCGCCGAGGCCCGCGCCGTCAGCAGCGCGCGATGTTCGGGTGCAATCTGCATTGGATATCGCGAAAGAAACCAATCCAGATCGCGGGCATTCTCTAAGGTGTTGGAAAGCTGATGTGTGCCGTGACCGGCCACATTGATTTTGCCGAAGACACGTTTTAGACGCATGCTCACGTGCGGCTCACACGTGATCTCCCAGGCGTTATGTTTGGGGTTATGGATGATTTGTCCGACAAGCTGCATATCAAAACGCTTCCTGTAAAACCAGACTGATCAAGATTACGGGAATACCATTGATCGTCGGAGGCACTGTATGGCGCGTGCGATTCGTCACCAGAATCAGCGCGCCTAAAACACCACTGTTGGCGTAGCGATGGAGCTGCCGAAGGACATCGGCGCGCGACCCATCCACCTTGACCTCGATGCCGATGTCTTCGACGACAAGATCAACTCTGTCTTTCTCGTTCAAACGGACCTCGACTTGCGGCTTGAAACCAGCGAGATGTTGGGCCAGTCCGGCTTGCAACTCGGCTTCACTGGTGAAGTTGAAACGGGCGCTGGAGATATGTTCGACCAGCACATCCAGCAAATTGAAAGGCTCGACGTGATACTCCCACTGCGAATCAGGGCACTGCTGTTTTGTTTTGTGGATTGCCTCGTCGGCTTCTTCCTGGCTGGTAAATCTGAGTGCTGCCAACTTATCGGTCATACACACAAATTGATCGCCGAAGGCTGTAAGCCAGGCGTTCAAATTGCCCACTCGCACGATGAATTGTGTTGCTGCTGCCATTGCTTATCCCTTCCTGCTCTGTAACTCCTGCATGCGGTCATAGAGCTTGGGGCATTTGCCTGTTGGTGATTCTTGCAACCACAAGGCGGTCAGTTCATCCCAAGCGTCTACCAATGGAGCCCATTTAGGATATTTGCCTGCGACCTCTGAAAGCTGCGCGCGCCAACCTGGGACGGTTTCCAGCAATCGATGGCAGCGACCAAAATCATCTGGGTCGTGGGGAATATCAGGCCGGAAATCGGCAGGCAGTCGGTCACGATGCTTGGAAAGCACGCTGAAAATTGTGAGCGAGGAAGTGCCTGCATCTGGGCCGAAGAACCAAGCGAGTTCCGGATCGCCGTCGGCGCGCTGCTGGGCCAGCTCACGAATTTCCGCTTCCCACTTGGAAGCTTCGTCTTTGGTGGCAATGGCAACTACCACGCCCGGCATCACGCGTGCGATACCGGGCAGCATTACAGTCAATTTACGTAGATTCCACTGCTGCGACAGGGCCGCGAAGTCGGTTACTGGAATACTTTGCCCGCGTATCAATAGGCGCGTCCCTAGATCCTCGACCCAATAGCTATGGCCGATAGTTGCACCACGTGGTCGCGTTGTTTTGGTAAGCGCTCTTGACTTCATATCAGATCAATCCTTTTTTCATGCTCTGACTCGCCCACTACACGCGGAGCCAGGCCTGTCAGATAGACCGGCTGTAATGGTTGATTGAAAGTCATCATCGTTAGCCAGAGTTCACCCGTTTGCGTGACACGTTGACGTTCTTCGTCGCTGAGTTGCCAACGGGTAATGACTTCCCCGCCGGGTGTTACAATTGCCGGCAGCGGTGTGTATTGCGGCTGATTTGCTGCAAAGTTCACTTCCGCGAAGTTGTGACCGGGTATCACCGGTGTGGCAGGTTTAGCCATAAATTCCTTTCTTTAGTTACGAAAGCCGACGGGCTGCTTTTCGGCACTCCCAAAATCAATTTCGAATTCGTGCAACGTCACGAGCCGATAGTTACGCTCATCCCAATAGCTGACCTCGTAATTCACACCTTGTTCACGAATGAAAATGCCGGTGATGATTCCTGTAATAACTCGATCTTCTGGCGGGCCGATGCTGACTGGTGTGTTGATTGGATAAATTTGCATCTTGTGAGGTCCTTGTTTTAGTTGGGAAGCCCGTAGTGCGCTGCACCCATCTGCAACCGTCCACGTCGCCACCACAGCACGCTGCGCAATTTCTCTTTATGCAATGCCGCAACTCTTTCATCCCGATCCAAAGCGCCAACCAATTCCTCAATGATGGTCGGCTTGATGAGTAAAAGAGGCTCGATCATGGCTTGGAACGAGGGATATGGTTTTTCACTAGGAGTGCGCCGATTGGTTTCCTCCATGATCTTGACCCAGGCTTTGTAATAATCGACATTCGAGATTTGCTCGATCTCATGTTGCTGCAAACCATATAAATCAACCTGCGTTGACATGGCTGGACTCCTGTTGTTCCGATTCCATCGTTTTCAACGTGTGAAAGCACGTCCGACAAACGTTGGCCCCTTGATATTCCTGCAATAGGTTTTGCGCGATGAAAGTTGCGCAGCCCTGGCAAAAGCCCACTGAATCGGTCTCAACCTTGAAACCGAGCGCTTCAAGCAATTCAAGGGGAGAACTTCCAAAATGGTCGTAGGCGTAATGCAACGCTAATGCGCGAGGATCCACGTGCGTTGTGTAACTACGCATCCCATTGCCCTCATCTTTGCCAGGGGCTTCAGCTACCAGACGTGAGGCAATAAGCATTTCTTCAAGGGAGTAGTCCTTGGGTAAAGGCACGAGCTTGTTTTCCATCATCAGCGCAAACACTGTCTTACAGCAGCCCGCATTGATTTCGTGGGCCTTCTCCAACGACATCTCACTATTCAACAGTCGAACCATTCGCAAAGCGTCATCCATACTCGAAGCGAGCAGGCTGGTAGCAGGGCGATTACCTAGTTGATCGGGCGGGGCTAAAGAGACAATTTGATAATGGGCTCCAGCGGCATTGACGCGATCACCCAGATCGAAAGGGCCGGGAGTGAGGTTCGGTTTTTTCATACTTTCTCCAAAACCATAAAAGCCGCGTGCCGTAAGCCCCCACAGGTAGCGAGTGTTTTTCCGGCAAGATGCAATCAGGGTTGCACACAGGAAGGAAAAACGCTGTCAGGACTTACGGCACGCGGCTTTTATGAACGAGAAATCAATAAACAAAAGGTCTTGCTATCGCAGGCTCGCTACTTCCTGACGTGCAATATCCTATTGCATATATGCAATTTTGAAAAGAGCAAAACAAAAAGGCAGGCTTTGAGCCTGCCTTTTTGCGCCTCAGTGTTCATCGCAGACCATGTAAGTCTGAGTGAGGCTAATTAACTCGTGTGGGATTAGGCCGCCAGCAACGTGGCCTCTTGCACCCCATAATTTACGCTGCTGGTGGTAAAGGATGTTGTTGGCGTGTTGACCACCGTGGCGACCTTTTCCATTGAGGCCACGTAATCCACGGGATAAGCGATGGCGGTAACACGGCAGGTGTGGTTGCTTTCGGCTTCGATGTTCATGACCTGCCAGTAATCGATGGAACGCCCACTGGCTTCAGCCAAACCATCTGCCTTGGCAGACAAAATGCGAATGATGCGGAAGCGGTGTAGTTCGACGGCTTCGGGATACCAAGCTGGCGTAAGAAAGGTGGCGCGCCAATTATTGCAAATGCCGCCGCTCCGGAACGGGCCTAAATCGCGCATCATCATGCCGTACCAGATGGCTTGGTTTTCATTGATGATCCCGAAGCCCGGGTACGGCTTCTCGCGTTTCAAGGGGGCGCGTTGACCAATGATCTTGGCGGCCTTCTCTTGCTGTTTCACATCGCGCACGTTGATGGTGCGACGCACAAAATTCGCGGCTGCATCCTGAATATCAATCAGAACTTCGTTGACGAGTTCGACATCGGAAATGTTCTGAACGACTTGCAACGAACTACGTCCGCCTTCAAAGATGATATTGCGTTGCTCCCAGCCGCCCTGGTCAGAAAAGACTGGAATGCGGTCGTCAATTGTTTCAGCATCGAGCGGCAACCAGCGTAACTGCTCGTTGATCTCGCCCGGCGGAGCAAACATCATCGTCTGGCATAACTCACGAACCACATCCCGCGCCTGGCCGCTTTCCACATAACCATTAAACTGGCTGCGAATCGTTTGCCGCACCTCCCCACGGTCATCCGTGAACTCAATTACGCGATCTGCCGCTGCGCGCCCATTGACGATGTCTGATAGGGGGATTTTTGACAGGGGATAACGCAGGCCGTAGCGTTCCTGGGTCAGCAGATCAATCGCAATGTCGCTGGCATTTTCCGTGTACGTTTCAACGAAGCTCCCATCAGCCGCATAAATGCGTATGTCGTCTTTGCCTTCGAGTTCACATTCGGCCGTCAGTTGATCGGCTTCGATGAAGCGGGGATCAATCGGGTTGAGATCGGCGCGAAATAGGATGCTACGACTGTGATTGATGCTGTTCGCGGTAAAGCCCGTATTCAACTGCCGGAACTCGCCGCGACGAATAATCAGACCGCGTCCATCGCTGCGCGGCATGGTGCGTCCATACACCTTGACGTTTTTCACCGCGCGCACGCGACCTTCGCCCGCAATCCACTCCGTTACCAAGGTACCTTGCCCCTGATTGTTTTGATTGGGATTTACCTCCGGGCGCATGCCGATGAGCCGGGGTTGATAGAGCTTGATCCGACCATACGGTACACCCAAATGGTAATTGCGATTGCGTGCCTCATTGCTCACTGAGGTACTGACCGTTTTGTTGCGGCCGGAGCCAATGAGAGAGCTTTCGGTCAGCACCTTACCCGCTGCGAGAATGCGGCTGCTATTCCCCCAACGCGCCGTGCAACCCTCGACGGTGAATGGACACGAGGTAAACGGCTGGCCGTTGGCATCCAACAAACCATTGTTACCCTCGAACTGGCGATCATAGTTACAGTCCGGATTGGCCTGGGCTTCTTGCAACGTGTCACCGCTGAAATAGCATTGCCCCGTCGAAGTAAAACTGCGGCCAGGGATGACCTGCTCCCACGATTGCAAACCGGCGATCGCGCGCACATACACTTTGTCTGAACCACGCCCCAGGATAGGCAAATCCGGCGTGCTCAGGCGGGCTTTGAACCGACATACACTCGTCTCGGTTAAGGGATAAAACAGATAAAACTTGACGGGGATGCCCGAACCGAATTGCCGAAACCGGTCTGAGATTTTGTTGTCCAGATTGGAAAACACCATCTGCACCTGATCGTCCCCGATTTGCGCGGATTGGCTGATTTTATGCGCGCGCAGACGTCGATCTCCCACTGTCGGGAAACGCACTTCGTAAGGGCGACCATTGAGCCAGTTCCGCACCTGCTCCCCTAGCTGTGGATCTCCCAGCCAAGTATGCCAGCCATAAACACGTTCCTCATCCGGCCACTCAATCGCCACCAATTCAATGGGCCAATTGAGTTGCTGGTTCAGCACACGAAGCTGACGACGCTGATTCTCGGTGAGGATAGACTGGTTCATAACTAGAAGCTACCTAGGGAACTTTCGCTGGATGACTCACTCTCCGTATCCGAGCCAAACCAGCTCCTCATCACCAGACCGGATTCCCACAGGTACGGACTATTGAGCCGATGCGGGCTGAATTGAACGATTACCACCAGTTGTTGAAGCTTGGTGATAGGATGAGTGATATAGAACGGTCTTGCGCGCCGGTGGCGATTGAGGAAATTGCGCAGATAAATGATTTCCTCCTGCACGTCGCTGAATTCATTGACCAGAATGGCTTGGGACGTGGTTTGCGTTACTGTACCGAACCTGTAGGTGAAATACTCGACCGTTTGGGAGCCACCCATCTGCGCGACCGCCTGATAGCTATCACCCAGATCGTGGACAATCTCCACATAATCAGGCAGCACCTCCAGACCATAGGAAGGCAGGAGCGCCAGCGTTTCATAGACTGGCGCGCCCGTGTCGTTGTCCGTGACAAATGCGTCTGTGTGCATCGTTATTGATTGCGTAGTTGGTCGGTGAAGTTATAAAGATTGCCGGTGCGCATGGCGTGATCGAGTGCGTCATCAAGCGCGGAGGGTTCTTCAGCCAGCCCACCAACGACGACCTGCCCAAATGTGGCCAACCCGAGTTTAGAGGTGTTGCGTACTATTTGGTTTTGTACAGCCACCATGGCCGAAATTCCGGCACGGAATTCCGCGCGCAAAGCGGCCATTTCATTCATCACCTCCGCCGTAGCTCCCTTCGGCGTAATCGTGGCCGCCCCAGCATCGAGCGCAGCAAATTTGCCGACACCTTCGCGTTGCACTGTGCGCGCGGCGCTCACATATTCATTTCCGTCCAGCAAAGCTGCGATGTAGTCACGGCCCAGTGTGGGGCCTGGGATCGGCCCGCCATTCAGACGGCGCACAAAGTTGTTGGCGTCGTTGAAGGGATCCGCCAACCGTTTATTCCGCACCAAGGGCGAGCTGTTTTGCCCGGTGCCGACGGCGTATTGCGTCAGGATGTCAATGACGGTTTGCTGCTGGACGAGATCCTTGCGCTGATCGAGCCAGCGTTTACCGTATTGCTGCTGGCCGATTTCTTTGACGTTCTTAAGCAGCGCCAATCCCTCGCCTTTGACGGGCACATTGAGTTGGTGAACGTCTTTGATCGTCTCGGCCAGTTTCTTAAGATCGCGGTTGGCGAAGTGGCGCACCAGCAACGCACCGCCAATCAAACCACCAGCGACGATAGCTGTGATTGGATTGGTGAGTAGCGGAGCGAGCGCACCAAAGCTGCCGGCGATGCCGGTTCCGGCTGCGGCTGAACCACCGAGCAATCCGGACGCACCGATGAACCCCGCGCCTAGCGTTCCACCCAAACCACCCAGCAAGCGACCGAATTGCGATTGCCCGCCGGCGAGACTGCCCAGGAGTCCACCACCCGCCAACAAGCCCGTGGCTCCCAATGCGCCAAAGGCGGAACCAGCACCTGCTTTGACACCCGCCGCTTTGGCCAAGGCCGTTTCTGTGCTGAGTGTGGTGGGAATGCCCGCTTGCTGGGCGGTAATCGTCGGCAACACCCCGCCACCGCTGGGGAATGGCGCCGTGATGGCCGAGGCCGCGCCACGGAAGATCGGCAAGCCGGTGATATTATTGATTAAGCCACGAATGCCGCCTACGCTGCCGCCCGACGTTCCTCCACCTACATTGACAGGTGCGCCGCTGAACGTGCCGGTGCCTCCTGGGCCAATGCCAGGGAAGTTAAAGCCGCCCAGATTGAAGCCGCCCCCGCCCGACGCGCCCGGCTGGAGTAAGCCACCGATGGAGAAACCGGGCGCACCTGACGGAGCTTGTTGGGGTCTTAGGTTCAACACCTTCTCAAAGATTTTTACTGCGGCGAGACGCGCTAAATCCTTGAGCAATTGTGAAACTGAGTTTCCCAAAACACCGAAGCGCTTGGCGAGCTTATCTACTGCCGTGTCCAGTAGATTGAAGCCATCCTGCACTGTGTTGGCGCGGAAATCCTGAAAGACTTCGGTCAGACCCTTTTGCGAGGCGAGCAGATCCACGACACGATCATTCAGGCGTTCGTAATCAACCCTGCCCTGTTCAGCAAAGCGCCGTTGTAACTCTTCCTGGCGCGTCAACTCTGTGCCGAGCACTTGAGTCTGGGCAATTTGCTCTTTGATACGGTTGATGCCGATCTCGTCAAGTTTGGTTTGCGCCTGTTTAGCCTCAAGTTGCTTTTGCAGAATTGGCAGGAGTCGTTCACGCTCTTGACGTTCCAGCAGGATATTGACATCGCGGGCTTGTTCAGGTCGTAAAACACCTCTGTTTTCCAGCGCACGCACGCGTTCCTGTTCAATCCGCGTGGAGGTCTCAACACCACTGGCTTGCTTTTCCAATTGACGTAGGGCGTCTTCGGCTTTGGCTTGCTCTTTGAGCTTATCAACGAAGGTCTGAACAATCTTGAGAAACGCTCCACCCTCAGCACGAGCGCGACTCAGCAAGTCAAGAAAGCGCGTGTCTATTTCCGCGATTGCGGCACCGAGTTCGTCGCCATTCGCGCGCAGCAAGTCGGCGCGCGTGCTTTCAATCTCGCGTTCAAAAGACCGTAGCGCTTCTTGTCGGCGACGTAGGTTTTCTGCCGCACCGGCATCCCCTCTGGCTTGCGCGGCCTCGCGTTGGCTTTCCAGATCAATCAGTCGTTTCTCAATGTTAGTACGTTTGACGAATGATTGATCGGCGATAATATCCAGTTGTTGCTGATGGCGAGTTTGCGCATTTGCCTTGGCGGCAAGTGTTTTGGCAGCGGCAAGCTCTTTGGCTTCAATTTTCGCAGCCTGCTCAATTCGCTTTTTCTGCTCGTCGTCTATTGTTGTAAATTTGGTTCGTTCTGCGTTGATCTGATCCTGGATTGCCCGAACCTCTAGCCTGGTCGTTTCCTGGATTAACGCATCATTGCGCGCATAGAAGTCTGTCAGCGAAATTTCGCGTTTGGAGAGGGCTTCCTCAAGTAGACTGGTTTGTTTGTTGAGATTGACTTTGGCCTGTTCAAGCTCGCGCTTGGCGGTAGCCTCTCTCAGCTCGGCAATGGCTGTCTGCTTTTCCGTCTCTGCGCTGATTTCTTGTCTGCCGAAATCACGCAGAACGCCTGCGCCCCCTTTATTCTTGATGTCTCCGGGGTTGGTCTTCGTGTTACTGAGCGACGAAAAACGATCCTTAACGACGTTTTTTGTTCCGATGGGCTTGCCAGTAGCAGGATCAATTTCTACAAAACCGATCTCCGGTCCTTTGATCTTCGGTAGATTGGGGACGTTGATCTTCAAGTCACGATCAGGCAACACGTCCACCTTGCTGCCATCGGGAAGCGTAATCGGCTTGCCTAACTTTTCTTGTTCACGTTTGGCCTTGGCAACTGCACCTGCAATGATATTGGCTGAGAGTTCGGTTTGCTCGGCATATTTAAGCCACGCTAAACCTGCGGCAACAACAAACCCCGTACCCAATAGTACAGCCGGATTTAGTCCAGTCGAAAGCAGTGCGGTTAATCCACCCGCCTCTCTTGAAGCTTTTGCAAAAACGCTGGCTAGATTCCCTGCGGCGCCGGTGAGTTGGACAATACTGCCCAACGTAGAAATAACCGGACCTGCGGCAATAGCCAGCAATCCCATCTCAATAGCAGTTTGCTGAACTCTTGGACTGAGTTTAGTGAACGCACCGATTGCCTTCTCCACTTTTTCCAGTAGCGCAGGCAGTCGTTGGTTGGCTACATCGAGGATTTTGGCCCCAAGTGGAGCCAGCTTAAGCTGGAGATTCTCCAGGCTGGTTTGAAATCGCTCAAATGGTGTCGGGTCGAGTCGCTGAAGCTTCCCTAGCTCTTCTATGAGACCGCTGGCAAATTTACGTGTGCCAAATCGCTTTTCCAGCTTCTCGCCGTCCAGTGTGCCAAATCGCTTTTCGATGATGGGGGCTAAGTTAGGAATCGCCTCCAACAACTGCTGGCGGAGTTCTTCCGAAGTAATCTTCCCTTTGCTGAGTGTTTGATTGAGTGCTGTAACAGCACGATCCTGATTTTCACGCGTAGCCCCGACGGCGCGGCCGACGTTGATTAGTCCCTGTACTAATCGTTCGGATTGATCGGTAGAGAGCTTTTGCGTAGCGCGTACACGATTAACCTGCTCGGCATAACTGACGAAAGAGACTTGCAGTTGATCTGCCTGCGTGCGTAAACGTGCTAAGGTTTGAGTCGCGGCAGCTTTATCCAACTGTGTGAAGGCACGTGTAATGCTTTCCACTTTGCCAGAGGCTTGAATGGAACGTTCCCCTAGTCCGGTTAGTAGGTTCCCGACATTGGAAAAGAATCCGCCAGCGGCTTGGATTGATTCACCTGCTTCACGGATGGTTGAGGCATTTCGCAGGAACGTATTGACCAGCCCAGTACTGGCAGCCCCGCGTCGGCGCGCGCCCTGTACGGCGATCTCTTCCATCCGATGCTGATGTCGCGTTTCATCAGCTTCAGCACGAGCCTGCCAACGCAACAGATCCGCATTGAGCTTGGCCCGCGTCTCGTTGATTTTTTGCTGTGATTGGGCCGCGGCAACAACTTGCAACGCAAGAAGCGGCGATGCCACACGCGTACCACCGCTATTCGATGAAGGATTGGCAGCCGCTCGTACTCGCCGCTCCAAGTCGCTCAAAAGGCGATTGTTGGCAGCGGTGTTTTCCGTCAGCCTAATTTGAATGTTGAGAACACGTTCCATGCGGTTCGGTCTGAGTGAGCCGCAAAGGAGCGCAAAGGGATTTTATGTATGCAATAGTGGATTGCGTATATGCAATAGTACACTGAAATGATACTTAGGCAAAGAATCAACGAAGGCCGAGTTGGGCTTTGGAGATCATTTTACCACCTTGAAACGTGGCATTCATGCTAGATCCATTAGAGTTGCTCCACGAGATCATGATCAATTCATATTGACCATCACCAGTTCGGCTAACTTCAGTGCCTTCTACGCCGACCAGTGTGTTGCATTGGGCAATGCTATAACCATTGCGCAGTAAGTGATAATGCTGAGCGGTAATGCGATAAGGAGTAGGCTCTGGCGTTGGGGACGGGGGACTATTGGCTATCCTGGCTAGATATTCCGCTTCCATCTCTGCTTTTGTTGGCGGTTTCTGATTTATTATGACGCCAAACACAATGATGGTTGTCCAGACTAACAGCCATAATACGATCTGAGGCGCTTTGGATTTCGACGCTGTGCGAGGCAGAGCTTCAGCCGGTTCAAAATCGTCGGACATTTTTCCTCCCAATAGAGTGGCTCTTTCTGAATGGCGGGGCCAGGCCGGGAGGATACAGAAGGAGGGGAAATTTGTCGAGATGTGTTACGCGGCTTGCGGCAGAGAGACGACGACTAGCGAATGACTCAGCGCGGTTGCGAGTGCCGCTTTCTCTTCCAGGCTCAAGCCTAAATCTTCAATGCCGCCACGGGCTTCGACCACTTGCTTGACGGCCATAAGCAACCCTTCCGGGTCTTCCTGGGCCTCTTCCAGTGACAATCGCAAATAGGCAGCGGCTTCTTCGACGTTTTCGCTGAAGTTTTTCTTCAGCCAGTCTTCAGCCTTCATAAAATTAAGAAGGTTCATCGTTTTACTCTCTTTTGATAATCGTCCCAATAGAGTTGGGCGTCTTTGATGTCTGCCGCTTGTGTCGCCTTACTGCCGCCGCATAACAGCAAAACTATCTGCCGCTCGGCAAACGCAAAATACAGACGATAACCAGGGCCGAAATCAATCCGCATTTCATAAACGGCATTGCCCACTGATTTATAATCACCGGGATTGCCTTGAAGTAGACGGTTCACCCGTTTCTCAATCCGCGCCCGTGCGGCCAGGTCGCGCAACTGTGTGCGCCAGACATCAAGTGGTCGCACGTGATCGGCGGTTTCGTAGATGATAACTTCTTTAGGCTGGCCGTCAAACACCGAATGTTATTCCCCTCATTTCCGCAGGAGGATACCCAAACCTTATTCCCCTGTCGAGTCGCCCTTTTTCTGATTACAGGGCAGACAGCAGACGCGAACGTTACCGTATGTGTGTCCACCGCCTTTCGAGATTGGTTGCACATGATCCAAGGTGAATTCCCAAATTTTCAACTTGCGTCGACAAAGATAGCAATGCCCCTTGTCGCGCCGCCAGACCCGCAGCAATTGCAAACGGTGCGCCTGATTGCCGCGCTCTTTTGCGCGTCGGAAAGCACTCCGATCCATATCCCGCAATGCCTCAAGCAGTAGATTCAGATCGCCGCTGAGACGAGCACGCAGTCGCTTATTGTCAGTCCATTGTTGATTCATGGGTATAAACGAAAGGCTGACTCGTTTGAGTCAGCCTTTCTTCCCTGCCTCGCCAAACCACGACTTGCCGTACCGCGCCGCACCAGACCCGGCCAAACCAGGCCTCGCCTTGCCCTGACCTAAAGTCACGCTTGGCCCTCGACTCAGTGCATCACTGGACGACTTCGATGCGAAATCGCCCGAACTTAGGCCGCCAATCACAGACACCAATTTGTGAACCTGCAATGGCAGCAATTTCTTCAACCTGAGGACGGTTGAACAAGCCATCGTCAAAATACATTTGAAACTCGGTTTTCCAACAATCAATGCGCGGACGTGTGCGCATCACTTTGGCTTGGCCGACGCGCACACCCACCGTCCAGCGATTCTTGCCGCGCTCCCATAACTCTTTGATGGACAGATTGTCGCCGTCAAACTTGAGGACAGCGTGATCCTCGCAAAAGAGTCCGGCCTGCGCCTGTTTGCCCAGTTTTCGCTTGCGCGCCGCCGCTTGGAAAGCAGCCTCAATTACTTCACGAGGCACAACGACCTGTTGTGCCTCGTTCACGTAAAGCCCGGCCTTCCATTCAATCAGAGCCATTGCCTCGAAATCCGCATCCGTTTTCGCCCGCTTACTGCTGATCGCCTTCAACTCTTTGGCGAAGGGATTGAGAGGATCGGCCGTCTGCCCGTTGTGCAATAGGAGCGGGGCAGCCCCACTCACTTTGAATCGAACTGGTTGTAGTGCCATTTGCAAACTTCCTTTCTATCGGTTTGAGATCGTCAACTTTTAATCGCTGCTCGTAACGCCGCGCGCGGATCACGCTTGTGATTGCCTCGTGACATTGAGAACAGAGAGTAATGAGATCGGACAACGCTTCGTTGCCGAAGTTTCGATAATGGCGGTGATGAACCTCCAACGAATCGGCTGCACAACAGGTCTGACACTCGTAGCTATCCCGTGCGAGTATCAATTCTCGTTTCAATCGCCATTCCGCCGATGAAATATATGTCGTGTAAGCCAATTCGTTGGAAGTCATTTCCCTACCGAACCCAGCCAAGCCAAGGCGTGCCTTGCCGAGCCGTGCCAAACCATGCCAAACCAAGCCACGCTAGGATTGACCACTCAATTGCTTGAGCAGTCGGTTCAATGGACTGCTGACCACCTGCAATAATTGCAGGCGATAGCTGACCACAGACTCTTTACAAACACCTGCCAGATCACTGGCGAAGTTCTTCTGAAACTCCGCCGAAGTCTCGACCGTGACAGTGGTTGCCCAGGACTGCACAGCGTGATAGGCCTCCAACTTCGATCCGTTCTCGTCCAATAGCCCCTGCGCAACCTGCATGTTCTCGTGAACAATCTGAGCCTTGAGTAAAGCACTGCCGAATTCCTGAATGGCCGCAATTGGGCTTTCTGCCGCGCGGTCGAGAAACTGTTGCCGCAGTTGCTCATATTCGGATTGGGCAGAGGATGCGAAGAGGGATGCAGCTTCCCACCAGTTATCACCGGACGATTTTTTAGCCCTGTTTGGCATTGCGCTTCCCTCCTTGATCAACGAGGTCGGGGCGGAGGATTTCATCCAATGGCAAAAACTCAGGGATAGGCGTGATAACCAATTTGGCAACTGGGCCGCGCACGCGCTGCAGATCGTCCCAGAGTAGGTCTTTGGTTTCCCAATCAATATATCTGGACAACTCGACAGCATTCTCTGGCGCATCAATGTGGAATTGATGATCGTCGGTTTCGAGTAAGAGTCTGTCTCCCTGCGTGTCCCTGACAGCAATACACACGCACTCCAAGACAAACCTGACGCGCACGCGCTCCGGTTCATCGAATAACACTCGCTTACCGGTGACGGCTGCTTGTTTTGGCATAGTTCACCTTCCGTTTTGAAAACGGGAGTGATAGCCTGAGGATGTTCACGACAGGCCACTCCCAAAAGTGGTTTGTTCACGGGCCGTCGCAGGTGACACTGCGACGGCCCGCTTTGCATTCACGTCACGCTTCGGCCTCCAAACTCAACGTGACGCGAATCTCAAGTGCGGCGGAAGTATCTCCCGTGCGAGAAACTTTGTCAATATATTTCTCGCACGGAATAGACTTTTCATTTTGCAGGATTTACTATGTGGATATGGCTGATTTAACTACAAAACAGTTGGCCGAGCGTTTCGATGTGCATATCACTACAGTAAGACTGTGGTTGAGGAATGGACTGTTTCCAACAGCACGCGAGCAAGAGACGCCACGCGGCCCAGTATGGCTGATATCTGAGGAGGATTTGCTAAACTTTACCACGCCCCCAATGGGCAGACCGAAGAAAGAAAAACCTGCGAAAATCGAAGAAAAACAATCAACAGAACCCGCACCCAACGCAATCAAGAAATCACGCAATAAGAAGTCTAGTTCCTGACTGGTTCGGTCTGTACGACATCCAATCGTAATCGCCAGTATTTCTTTTCACTGTTTCTGCGAGTCAACCAGGTAAGCGTGTTGTTCTCCGCATCAAAATAGGCAACGGGATAAGACACGACGTGGCCCGGCGGATGTACTGGTATACCCCGCCGGGCTTCTGCTTCGTCAACCTCCTCAATGGGCAACTTGTCGAATTTCATGCCTACCTCGATTTCGCCAACGCCTGCAATAACGCCTGCGTCATCATCTGCTGTGCTTGAATCGTGATGCGCTCCATCTGTTTTTCAGCGTTTAGCCAAAACACCAGGAGTTGTGCTTCAAACCATTCCAAGGCACCGAAATCAACCAACCAGCCCGCCTTTTGCCGTTCGGCGAGTTGTTCAATCCGATCAACGAGCGGTTCAACATCGGCGTCCACGCGGTACCGGTGCAGCTTTTCGTCGGGCACGATGTCCGCCATCCGCTGTAACTGAACCAGGGGTTTGGTGGACAACTTCTCGCACTGCAAGCAGGCCTGATACGCGCCGATGTCCACCAACTTATTGTCAAACTCCATCAGGCACGAACTCTCGACAACTCCCTGATATTCCTCGCAATCCTGTTCACCGGGGCAGCGCGGTTTGCCACTGGTTTCAAACATCTCACGAATACGGTTTAGGATTGCGGTTTGAGCTGCTTGGACAACTTTCCCAAGTCCACGTCTTTTTGCAATAAATGGCAGGCAGCGTAGTAAACGTGGTAGTGCAGGACGTGATTATCAAGGTAACTATCGGCCCTCAGAAATAGCGGCTGCATCTTCTTTTCTTCGGAACCAAATAAAATCTCACGCAGCTTTTCATCATCAGCATGGGTAATTCGTGCAGTATTGCCTTTGGCATAGGGCTGCGTTTTGACAACCTCGGCTTGCCCCCAGGCCTCATAATCTGCCGCTTTTGGTGTTCGGAAATAGAGATTGGCTTCGACAAAACGATCTTCTAACTCCTGATCTTGGTTAATAATCTGACCGCTCCAAATTCTGAGCTTGATAACCGTTTCACCTGTCGGCGGTGCCTTAGGATCGTTGCGTCGAAAGACGGGGAGTTCCGATGCCACATTCATTACTGTGGAGTTAAGGAGATGAGGAATACGGTCTACCGGAAAGGTTTCGTGGAACTTATCAGTTTCACCTGCTGGTAAATTGGCCGTAGCGTAGAGAGATTCAAATAAGTCACGCGCGGTTTCTTTTGCGTTCATCGTCTCAACGTCACTGACAGTTTCACCTTTTTTGTTATGAACAAGTTTCAAGGAAAGACTGCGCAGATAACGCCAGAACGCGTCATTGCTCAGCGGTTCAATTTCAACATCTACCTCGTCGATAATGTTTCCATCAAGCCAGCGATATTTATAAAAGGTCTTTGATCGGGCATCAAAGACGGTGCTAGTTTCGATTGATTCAGTGGCAGGTGCAGACATGATGGCTTCTCCAAAGAAAAAGCGAGAACAGGCGCTCCATCACCTGTTCTCGCTGCGTTAGGGATTAGACATACTCGGAATTGCTCTGAGTATTGCGAATTTTGATGTCAAGTACCTTGTTTTGGACGGTGTCCAGAATTGGTTTAATGCGAATGGTCATGCGGAACAGGCCGTTAATCGGAGTCTCTTCCGGTTGATCGTAGACGACCTTGTAAAGGTGATGGATGAGTTGATAGTTGTGGCCCGCGCGTATCAATCCACCAATCCCTCCAAACTCCAGGTCAAAGGGTTTCAGACAGCGCGCGTGCTCGAAGAATTCAGAATTCTGTTCACCTTCCACCACCATCACAATCTCTTGCGTGCGACGTGTGAGTAAAAGTTGTGAACCGACTTCGCCGGATTCGCTCAGGCGGCACATAAACTTCAAGGTTGCGCTGCCATCCGTGGCTGTGCCGGACGTGTGTGAGGGTCCCGTTGATCCGGTGGTACCCGCAATGCTCACTTTGTAGAGCCGGTCGTTGTGGGTGACTAATTCACCGAGCAGAACCGGAGTGGTCGCTGCCCAATTGGCAACACCGCGAAAATTGACAAAGGCTAACTGAGCAGAGCCATTCGCTGCGGTACCACTGGTGTGCGTTGGGGCGCTGGCTGCGGTTGTGCCGCCTGTCGTCACGTTGTAAATGCGTCCGCCAACCACCAACAAATCATTGAGATTCACGGCCGTTGTGGCTTTCCACAAAATACCATTGGCGGTATAGAAAAATCGGCCCGCGCCAGGACAGGTGCGTTCTGGGCTGAATTCGTTGGTAAAAGTGGCGGACAGGCTGCGCAGCGTACAATCCGTCAAAATATCGGTGGAACCGCTCACCGGGCCACCACTGCCATCGTAATCGCCAATGCGCGCGTAGGCATGTGCGCGCGTGAGATATTTGGGAGCGCTGATACGTTCAACGTGAAAGTTAGACGTCGGCGCCCAAATCAGACTGGAGGGTTCGTACACCAACCCACTGCCCTGCCAGCCTTGCACAATGCGCATTTTTGGGTTGTTGTCATCCTCGTTCACAATCGTGATGGCGAGGGATTGCGAACACATGGACAGGAAGCGACGCGAAATGGGATTGCCAGCGTCGTAGCCGAGTTCATAGGCAGGGAGCTGCAAACTGGCCGCCAGATCCATGCGGGTGATGGTGTGTTCTACCACCTGCGGATCGGGCGCGGCGGCAGCAGCCAGCACCGCTGACGAGAGGCCGCCAAACTGCGCATAGTAATTGCGCACAACCTGCTGCAAATCCAAATTCAGTTGGATGTTGCCCTGACTATTGTGATCGAGCACGAAATAGTCCGTGGGCTCATCCACCCCAGTAGCGTCGGCAGAGTTGTCGCCGGCTCGCGGGGAGTATTGCAGGCGCGAGGCATCACGCTCACACAGCACCTGAATGTGGGAGGTAGGCGCAACCGCATTCGGTGTCACCGCAGTGGTGTACGCTGCCTGCGGCTTGCGCGACATATAAAACAGGATGTTACTGACGCGTTGTGAACTGGGCATAAGTCCTCGATGGGTTAAGCAAGGATTGATTGCTTATCTGCAATCCTTTGCACGGCCTAGTGCGCACGACCTAGTGCGCACGGCACTAGCACCGCTTTCAGTTTTTCTTTTTGTTGCCCTTGAGTGCAGAAACAGCGACAGCAGGCGATTCAGTTATGATGGTTTCCGAAGTGGCTGGAGGAGCTTCACTTGAATCCTCAGTTGCGTTGGCTGGAGCAGCTTCGGTCTGCTCTTCACCTGTCTGGGAGGCATCGTCGGTCGTCGGTGCGTCATTCACCGGCGGATCTTCGACCTCCACGAGTTCTAGATATTCGTGTGTGGGGATGAACCGTTGCTCAAACTCCGCCCAATGCGGCTCGTCGTGCAACGGGAAAGGTTGCTTGTCGCGCACAAAGGTGCGCTGATAGCCACCTTGTGCGAGTGAAATTTGCGGGACGGTGTTGTTATCGCGAAAGCGAATCTGCTGCATAACTACGGCTCCTCATAGGAAAGTGGGCTCATGGCCAGGACATAGGGTTGAGCGTCGAGAGCATCACCACGCACCGGGTTACGCCATTCCCCCAACGTGGCATTCGGGCAGAGTGCACCATCCGCGCCTGGATCGTTTTCCAGCTGCTCTTCCAGCCAGGCAATGATTTGCTCGGTCTTCAGGTATTGGTCACTGCGGTCTTTTTTCTCGACCTGGGCAACGCGAGCGTAGACAATGATTTCCTGCTCACCGTCCTTATCGATCAATTTACCGTCCACCGCGCGCAGCTTTCTCGCCCGGTTATTGCCGAGCGTGATGCCAAAATTCTTATCCTTGTTCAGTCCAACCATTTCGGCGGCATCCAGATTGATCGCCAATCCGTACAGGGGATCACCGTTGAGAATGGTTTCGGCCCGCACCTTGAGCCAGGCATTGAGTTTTATTCGTCCGCTCATAGTGCCCTCCACAAGCGGTCAATCAGGCGGTCGCTTTCGGCAACGAGCCGCTTGAAAGCGCGGTCGAGAAAACGATTCGGTCGTTGGCCAGCAGTCGAACGCGCAAAGATGACCTGACCATTGGCCCCAACCCAGCGCAGTACTTTTTTGAACTTGGGAACGATGCGACGAGCGAACGGGCCGAATAGGCCAGTCCCCTCGTGCACGTATTTGGTGTAAGGCTGCGTAGGAACGACGATGCGCTCAAAGACGTTGTCGTCATTCCCCTTCTTCACCAATGCCGTCGTGCGGGCGAGATCGCCGCTGAACTTAGGGGCTTCTTCACGCACGAGCACTTGAGCGCGCTTGGCATGGGCATCCGCCACATTGCGCCCAAACGTGTGCAATTCACGCGGAATGTCCTGCGTGAACAGATTGCCTAGTAATTTGCCCTCAGCGTTCATCGTTTCAATCAAGCACCCGGCAAAGCAGCCGGTAGACCATTGCGCTTTTTTCCAGTTCGGACTCTGGATCCACACCAGCGATGGACAAGTTCTGCCCGGTTGCAATCAGGATGATGCGGTCATCAATCGTGGGTGGTTCTGCGAAATAGAACTGCCGCACGATGAAAGCCCGCTCCGTCGGTCGCTCTCCGGTCAGCACATCGGGGTTGCTTTCCAGCAGGCCACTGAAGTTCTCAGCCTGGGCGGTGCTGGTTTCGACCAGGACGATCTCCTTCCACGTGGCCGGAACCGGCTCATCTTCGAGGGGCAGCGCCAACAAGCCTCGATTGATTTCATTGGCGATGCCGCGCACGAAATACGCGCTGACGCCGAGTCGGCTCGCCGTGAAGTTTTCGAGTCCTGCAAAGAGCGCGGCTCCCAAGTCCATCGTTACCCCACTGCCAGCCGCACCAGGCCGTTTAAGAGCGTCTTGGCCTGCGCACAAAGATCTTCCGCACCAGCCGCACCTTTCGCCTGGCGCGACATTGAGCGTTCTTTGGTACGCACGCTCGTCAGACCACCAGGCAGTGCATCGTCAGCCATTGCGTTCTGGGCCAGATACGCCGCTTGATGACCGCAGGCCGCAGCGACTTCAGGGGGCACTGTGGCTTCGGGCGTATAAGTGATCTCAAAAAACGGATATTGAATCTGCGCAATGACAATCACTGGTTGCACAAGGTTCGTCGAAGCCATGAAGCCAACTTCCATCAGATTGACCTGACGGTTGAAGAGCAACTCTCCCCAACTCATCTCGCACCCAGCATCGTCCTGCACCACCGGCGTCAACACGACGGTTTGATGGAGACCGGGAGCAACCCAAAGCTTGCAGCTCGTAACTGTCGAGGGCGGAGGGTTGTTGAGCGGGAAACGCCGTGTGCGTGGATTCCAGGGCTGGTTCTCCGTCACAGCTTCCCCATCGAACTTCCGACCGCCCAGATAGGTCTCAATCTGGCGACTCGCCATTGCCAGTAACGCCAGCAGGTCGTCGGAACTCGAATTGGCCGTAGAAAGCTGCGCACCAAACGCTGTCTTGCGTTTGGTGAAATCCTGCGGAGATAGATAGCAGCTACCTAGGATGGGGTCTTTTTCGAGTGCCATAGCCGACTACTGACTACTGACTACTGACAAACAGCGCGTTAGTCTTGAACTGGTGGCCCGTCAATTTCCTGAATCTGGATGCCGGGAAATTGATTCTTCAATGCGTCAATGATGTCGGGGCCGACTTCAGAAGTGCTCTTGCCCTCGTCATCAAAATGCGCACCCATATAGGCACCGGCCAGTTGCGCGGGAACCTTGATGAATTTGCGTAATTTGACTGGATTCAAATCGGCTTGTTTGACGACGGTGTCTTGTGTGGAATCTTGAACTGCGTCGTCTTTCGCTTTGTTATTGATGGCAGCCATCGGCTTACTCCTTAGGTGAAAGTAAGGCAGGGCGCTGCGCGCCCTGCCCGTGAATACAAACCGTCAGCAGGACGGCTTAGCTTTGTTGCGGCACTCGTACCTTGCGGTTGAAGGGGAGCACCCGAACAACGAGACCGTTCATCAGGAACGGAATGAACACGGTGGAAAGATTGAGCGTGGTGCCCGTCGGCAATTCGAGGATTTGAGGCGTTGGTGAACCGAGCCACGCCAAGCTGATGCCTTCCGGATCGAGGACGTAGCCGTCCTCGTAGGTCGCATTACCTGAACCTGGATCGAACGTGTACCAACCCACGCCGTGGGATTGCAGCTTGCCAGGGATGTTGACCATGCGCGCACGCCAGTCGGCCACTGTCAGCAGGCCTGCCGAGGTCAGATTGTTGTTGATGGGGCCACCACCGCCGCCATTCACAAAATTGCTGTAAGGGAACAACTCGCGGTTGATGGCGCGGCGCACCTTGCCGGACATCAGCAACCAAACGCTTTCACTGTCAGCACCTTCGTCAATCACGGATTGCACCGCCTGATCGAATGCGTCCACGAACGTTTGGGAGTTGCCTTTGGTGATGGCTGTGGCCGACTGTTTCAACTGAAGGCGGAGACCATCGAAACCGTTGACGTTGTAAGCCCCCTTCTCGGTCGAGATACCCGCACTGACATTGTCGGTCTGGTTACCCTGGAAAATGAGATATTGGTTGAGATCGGCGATTGCACGCATGGCGTGCCGGATTTCCATGTTGTTGCTATCCATGCCGAGATTGAAAGCACTCATCCCCGATTGCAGCACGGAGTAGTAAAGCTTCAGGCCGATGTTGCGGGGGCTGGTCAGCACCGCGATGTTGGTGCTCAGATTCCGCGTATAAGTGGCATTGACGAAGTTAGTCCCGATGGTCGTGCCCAACTCATCGGTGAGGACGGCCGCACCAGGATCGGTTACCTGATCATAGTTGTGCTTCACACCGTTTGACTTGACGCGCGGAATGATTTCGTCCGCCGGGAAACGGCGACGATAAGCTTCATAAAGCACCGGTTCCAGATCAGTGCGAATCAGGGCTGTACCAGCCGCCACATCCAGTGCTTTACTCAACGCCAAACCAAGCGGATTACCGAGGGTTGCTAAATGACTGACTTTTTGGGCCAAAGCCTCAGCATTGCCCATTGCCGCCCATTTATGCGCTGGCAAGGCGAATTCTTCCTTGTTGCCCTTTATCAACAGGGCTTGCGCGATGGATTCCAGTTGCCAATCTTTGACGACATAAGAAGGCTCATCGTTGAAGCCCGGCGCTTTCTTGCGCAACCATTCTTGTGGGAACTCCAGCGCATCTCGGTCCGCCTCAAGAAAGTTGAAACTCTTGCGCATGACGTTGTCGCGCAGGATCGTTTGAAATTGCTTCTGCAGCATCGAAGTCTGCTTGGTCAGCGCCTTGCTGATCAGTTCGGCTGGCTCGCCGTCCTTGGTGATGACGGCGCCTGGTTGCGGCGACTGTTCGGTCACCTGCACACCACTGCCCGTGGGCGCAGTCACGGCCACGCGAGCGGTACGTCCTTTTTGCAGTTGCCCCATGATGGTTTCCAGTCTAGTCAAATAGGAATCGTGGCCATCAGGTTGGGCGGGCGGCATTCCCGTCGGATTGGTTGAATCGGTTTCAGTTTGAAGGTTTTGCGGTTGATTGTTGCTATTATTGTTGACAGGGTCACGCATAAACGTCACTTGCTCCAAAATAGATCGCATAAATGCAATCGGGCTTTCATCGAACAGCCCACATAGGCTGTCAGTGGCGTCGGTGACGCTTAGGCTCCGGCTTCAAGGGGTTGCAGCCCGAACTCTTCGAGCGCGGCCAATGAAACTTCGCTGTTAGCTTTCCAACGTGCGGTTTCGCGTCGTGCTTCTTCCAACTCAGATGTGGCCTGTTCCGCCAGTGCGAGCGCGGCATCAAGGGCTTTGGTGAGTCGGACTTTCTCGTCAGCGTGTGCTTTTTGCAGGGTCTCCACGTTCGCAACGTCCGGCAGGCTGGCGCCGTTCGAGAGTGCTGCTTCAGCGGATTTCGGCATGGCACATTTGGCATCGAGTTTGACGGTGATGTCGTGCATGTCCTGGATCAGCGAGGCATCCGAAGTGCTGTTGCGCTTGCCCGCTTTCGACAGGACGATTTGCGCCATCGGAACGACAGCCGATGGCGTCAAGAAATCAGAGGCCTCCAAGCGCGCGTTCTCATCGCCGAGGAGCGCTTCGGCACTCTTGCTGATTTTGTCAGTGGTGTTGGTCCACTTGGCGGAGAGCTTCTCTGCAACCTTGGCCTTGAATTCATCGCAAGCCTCCAACATCGCCGCGATTGCATCCTCGACAGACAGCTTGTCGCTGACAGAAGGATAGCGAACCTTCCAGTCCAGGTTTTGCAGCGCGTCACACAGTAGGGAGGTCAGGAAATAGATATTGGCCGTGCGTTCCGCGTAGGTTTCGGCAAAGTAGCCTTTGCGTAACGTGACCAAATCGGCCAAAGGAGTGGCCTTCTGAACAATAGCCGTTTCTGTCGTAACCGTGGGTTGTTGTTCAACGACTGGTTGCGCCGACTGTGCCGGTAGCTCCGTTGTATTGACTGGGTCGTTCATAATGGGAGGTTCCTCGGGCCGCGCGTCGGCGGCGTTTTTGGTGAGAAGCGCAGAGGGCGCAGAGTTTGTGATTGATTGCAGCGGCGTAGCCGCCAAGGGTGCTTCTTCGATTGGTAAGGCCGGAACAGCCACCATGGACTTCCTGACCTTATTGGGTTGGCCCCAGGCCGTCATATTGGCGGGCAGGCCGACCAGGCTGGTTTCCATTTGCAGCACGTCGTTGATTACGCGCACGTGCTTGCGCGAGGTATCCATATCCGTGGCCAACGCCGTGACAGAAGCCCCCAGCTTGGCCGTCCCCTTCATCACCATTTCGCAGGCACGCCAGCCAGCTTTGTTTTGCTCCTTGGGAATCGGACGGACGCCGAGTTCGACCACATTGAACGTGCCGGTCTTTTGCAGGAGCGGATGGAAGATTTGCTTCTTCAGCAACCGGCTCTTTTCAACTATGCCCGCCACGTCCTTGGGAACTTTGTAAGAGTGATTGAGAAACAGGGTCTGGCCGATGCTCGCCTGCTTGATCTTCTTGAGAGCAGGAAGGGTAATGAGATCGCCCTCCATGTCTTGTGCGTCGGTGCTGGCGTCCAAACGCATCAGATCCTGCCAGCCATCGGCTTGATCATCCTCACCGTCCAGTAAGGCTGATTTCTGAACGATGTAGCTAAGGTCGGGATAAAGCTGCCCTTCGAACTGTACCGGGCCATCCCAGTTATACGGCTTGAGTTTCACCACAGGCCAACCGGCTTCAGCCAGCAAGCGACCCACTGATTTACGGAAGCCAATGGCGTAGGAAAACAAGGCAGGGATGTCCAATTGTGTGGCATCACTGTCAGGAGTCCAACGCGGCGGCCGCCCTCCCTTGAGCAGGTGATTGTGCTCGGTCACCAGGTTGTTAATGACCTCTCGCAGCTCGTCTGCCGATCCCGAAAAGCCCTGTAGCTCGTTTGTGAGGGTTTCCATAAAGCGAAAGCGCCTGCCAGAACCGACGCGATGTCGCATCAGTTCTGGCAGGCGCTACGTTCCTACCGTGTTTCACGCTGCGGGATGTCTCTCAGCGTTCCAGCGTAATTGTCAGCGGGTAAAAGGGCGTGACAGTCAACCTAGTTCCCCAACGGGCTGACTGTCACGCGAAGTCACACAAGTTTCGATTCTCACATCGAAGTTATGCCGATGCTAGCCAATAAATTGCATATAGTCAATTCAGGATTGCATTTATGCAATTTGCTGGGTGAGCGCTGGGGTAAGTGGCTTCCTGGTGGTTGCAGAGCGGTACTTCCATTGCGTGTTGCACGGAGCTGGGCAAGTGAAATTGATAAAGCCATCCAAAGTATAGGTGTGACCGTTGATCTCTACGTGCAGAACGTCGGCTTGCAGATAGCCAATCGGCCTTTTGCAGTGGGGGCAGCCGTAGGGCTTGGCCTGGGTGGAAGTTGAGGGAAGTGTGAGGCTCATTGATCGTCTTGCTCCGTTTCGTCTTCGTCCTGCTCATTGCTGAGACCATTTCCGTTGTTTTTGTTTGGGGTGCTTTCCGGCATTTCCGGAATGGGCTTTAACTTCCCTCTTTCGTCATAGAATTTTGCGTTCAGATATTCCAGTGGTACCGGCCCGTTTGGCGTAACGATCAAGGGTTGATTGGCGATGGGCAATTCAATCTGCTCATTCCCGCTATCCTGGCGGGCTTCGTTCATCGAAACCCAGGAACTCGAACCCATCTGGATTTTGCTGATCTCGGCCTGCCGTTTCTCATCGCGATGGGACAGGATGGGGTAGACGATTTTTAAGTTTGTCTGTTCCGGTCGCCCGAACGCGCCAACAATCTCTTTGTTCTCCATCTGCTCCCAACGAGAGAGCAGGCTGGCCGGGCCTTCGAGATCGTCATCGAACATGGCCTGTGTATTGGCACGCGAGGTGTCCACCGCCAATCGAAGCTTGGCCGTACTGATCCCGAAGACAGCGGCGACCTGGCGGATGTAAAACTCCTGCGTGCTGAGCAAGCGCAACTGTTCTTCGGTCAGGCGGAAGTTTACATAGCTGAGCTTTTCCGGCCCGGACATGATCGCGAATGCCTTGCGCACTTCCTGAATTTCCGCGCGAAACGCATCAATCTGATTCTTCTTGAAACCCGGCCCAAGGTTCAGTGCACCTTGCGGCTGTGGATCAAGAGCTTGCTCCAGAAAGAAGTCATCACTTGCCAGCAGCAGCATCACCGTCTTATGCAGCGTCTCGACGTGCGATAAGCCCAAGTCGTTATAACTGCGCGGACGATTGGTCAGCACCATCGCCATATCATTGGCAAGCCAACGCTCCACTCCTCCTGCGGCTCCAATGATCGCATAGCGCGGCTGGCGCGGTTGAGAACCATTCCACCCATGCACAAAGCCAAACGTGCCTGCGTCCAGCACGTACATCTCATAGGGGGTGGCATTGTTCCGGAGCTTCTTTTCAATCGGCCCGTGCCCCACGACGAGGTAATCCTCAATGGCTTTTTCTTTGATGGATGTCCAGGCCTCTTTACTCGGGTTTGGCTCGTCCAGCAGGTGGCGCACTGACTGTTCGGCTTTCGCATTAACACGCTTTTCTTTGTTGATCGGCACCAGTTTGTATTCGGCGCGTCCAACGGCATCCCGATACACATCAATGGCTGCCCTTACCCAAGGTGAGTGCTCGGCATACATTCGGAGGGTTTTTACGTCCGGCTTCCTGAGTAACTTCTTGCGTTCACCGGCGGGAATGGTTGCCATCACCTCGATAAAGGGTGCAGCTTTGTGTAAAGTCTCTTGCTGCTGTGCTAGCTGCCCGGCCTCCTGCAGACGGGCAACTTCGCGCAAGAGTCTGGCGTGCTCGGCGGCGTCTGAAAGATTGAGTTGAATCATATGTGCATTTGAACTAGAGAGCTATAGTAGACGGCATATGAGAGCGCCGTTGTAAACGCGAACTTGAAGGCTGGTTAAGGCACGCCTAGCAATGTCATCCGTGGTACAAAGGTGACAAGACTGTAGGTGATCTCCAGGTAAGGGTCTTCGCTTGTTCCTGTCTGGTCAGCAGAACGAATGTAAGCCAATGAGGTAGCAAATGATCCCCACGTGCCGGTGAAGCTATTATTCATATCCCAACTTAGACGAAACCCAAACGAGGAAATACCTGTCTTGCTGATATTGGCAATGCCGTTAGAGTCCAGTGTAAACGTGTTGTACGCACTGGTCGAAAACGAGGCATAGCTGATGTTTGCAAATGAAGTGGAACCGAGTTGACCATAATCAGAGTTAGCCAAACTACTGGTTGACGCGGGCGTGGCTCCACAAATATGGACATCGGCACTCCCTAGACCATTGCTCTTATTATTGCCAAATCCTTTCAACACGGCGGCACTAATAGAAGCCGTGGCCGTTAAGGCAGATGTGTCAAAGCACATGATGCCTCTGGTCAGAAAGTCGAATTGATTGGAGGTAGATGAACCGCGCAGCAATGCCTCTATCGTCGTGGTAGTATTGGACGATACGTTTCCTGCGCCAGAGCGGATCGTTGAAAAGGTTTCGTTGACCGAACCACGCTGTACAATGCCATCCACGGGACTATTGGAACCAGCAGCGGGATAGGCGGTGAGAGTATCAAACCCAAAACTGAGTTCCGGCAGCCAGCGATCAGCCACCAACCAATCCCAAAAATGCAGCGCCCACCAGAGGGGACAAAATGCATAGTAAATCCGCTTCGCATATTTGACGTGCGTGTGAAAGCGGGTGGTTTGCTGAAGCTGCCACGAACCATCCATGAAAACCGGCTGTCTATCGTAGGTGATGAAATGCGGCTGGATTTCGGCAATCGCCGCCGTCAGCTCAATACACATCACCCAGCGAAACCAGATGCGCACCAAGGGCGTGTTGAGTAACCACAATAGGTTTGCCTGATGACGTGCGAACCATTGAGGGGTAAAGGCCAGAAATGGCCCAATGTGTTTATTGGTAGATTTCATGACCATCCTCCTGCGCCTTCTCAACCAGAAACTGCCGCAACAACGCCACGCATTGCGCAGGCGTGCGACGCACACCAAAGCTGCGAGTGAAAGTGCGACGTGTGCTTCGCACCAGCACCTCCTCTTCTTCTCCGGTTAGAGGATCTGTGCGCATCGCGCGCGCGCATACGTTGAGCGCAAGCTGAACAGTTGTGCCGTCAGCATCAGATTTCACCCAACAGAGTTTGAGTTCGAGAATCGCGGCAGGACTTGCCCATGCCCTTTGCGGTTGAAGTGACCAGCCAAGCAATCCCGCCACTGCACGAATGAGTAACTGTCTGCGGTTCATAGGCCTCACTTATAAAGGATTGTCAGATAAACGCCGGTTGCAGCGTTGGTATTGTCCGTTGAACTGCCGCCGCCAGTTAAGCAGTAACCAATGCCTGTGGTATACGCTTGCCCCATCGGTTGCGAGACGACGAAACCTGCCCCACTCGTGCTGGCGGGAATCGGAATGGATTCAACAAAGCCGGTTGAAGATGAGCACGTTGGCGCACTGGAACTGTTGTACATCCGCAGGTAGTAGAGCGTGCCCGTTGTGTTGATGGCGCGAATCAAATAAACATTGCCCGCGCTACCTTTGACACTGGTTGAGTTTGTTGAAGCGGCGCTGCTAAGGAAGGAAGTGGATGCAGTCTGCGAGGTGGCCGACACTGCACCCGGGGCGACGTGTAACACGCGGTCAAGCGTCATGCGCGGCGCACCGATGTCATCCTCATTGACTGAATCTGTTGACGCTTCATCGGCCACCGCACCAAAGGGTTCCACCTTGGTCGTGCCTGCCGTGAACGCCGCATCATCAGCCACCTTTTCGCTATCCTGCACAGCAAAGGTGCCCGCGTTGGTGACCGCGTGACTAGCCACGTTGACGGTGCCCGTGATCGGGATGCCAGTGTTAGCGATGAAGCGCAGCTTAGCACTAATGCTGCCGGTGGCGCTGGCCGCGTCGGCATTGGACCCGAACGGATCAGCCGGAACGCTGGTCACGTCCACGTCACCAATATCAACCCCGCTGTTGGCCGCCAGTTTGCCAATCGCATTCGTTCCGGCGGGTAGAGCCGTGTTCACGGAGACATTGAAGGTGTCTGCCCCTGTGGCGACGTACAGAGCACCACGTGAACTGCCCTGCAACAAGCCTTGTTGACCATCGGTAAAGGTGGCTTGGGTGGAATTGTACTGATAACCCAGTAATGTCCCTTTGGTAGCAGTGGCCGTGCCTGGCGTGATCGGCGTGTGGGTGAGAATTTGATTGGCAGCCGTTGCCGCACCTGTGGGCAGGGGCAGTGAAGAAGCGGAAATAGGCTGAGTAACCCCCGAACCATCCACAGGTAAGCGACCACTGACCGGTGTGTACTGGGCGAGGTTCACGCCACCGATGATGTTGGAGCCCGTAGGAAGCGCGGCGTCAATCGTGGCCGATGTCCACAAGCGCCCCGCGTTGATTTGCAAGGGTTCATAGTCGCCGTTGGTGTCGCTCGAATTGGCTGGCGAGGACGAACGCACGGCGAGCGTAGGAATGCCGGTATGCGTAGTAGCGCTGGCGGCATCTTCCGCACGCACCGCGCCCGCAAGTGTGGCGAGATTGCCGCCACTCTCAAGCGCAAGAGCAGAGGTGTTTAGATTGGTGCCAGCGTTGGCGGTGACCGTGCCGCTGACGGGCTGCGTCACACCAGATCCGTCCACCGGCAACCGACCACTGACCGGTGTGTACTGGGCGAGATTTACTGCGCCAATCGTGTTTGAGCCTGTGGGTAAGGCAGGGAGCGTAAGCACGTCCACGTCGCCGATGTTGTTCGT